>ENA-OFCX01000070-OFCX01000070.1-metagenomes-genome-assembly--contig:-NODE-70-length-51780-cov-5.400000_pt1 | contig 51780 bp, 70 predicted proteins | sample MGYA00153384_OFCX01 | MGnify analysis MGYA00153384
AGCAGGATGCTTTCACATCTCACCCACCCACTCCGACGACTTCGTTGCACTTCGAGGTTGAATCCGCCTTCGCTACAAAATCACTAAATTCGGATTATCGGCGTTTGGTAGCTTTCACAATCTCGTCTCTAGCCCATACGCCCTCGTGTCACGATCTAGCGGTATTGGTCCGCGCGCTTGCGCGGACCGCCGTGCGCGAGCACATATCGCGTTGGGCTAACGGGGCGAAGTTACTCCAGCGGGGCGTGTCAATCTCTGCGGCGCGCGAACTGAAAACCTTGCGCTATCGTCTGATTAATCGCTAACCCACAATTTTGCACCAAACGCGCGCGAGCCAAGCGAAACCGTTCCACCGTTCGCAAGAGTTGTTTCCTGTGCACGCGAGACACACGTTATCGGGCGGGGTAACTTTGGGGGTAACTCGACAAGTCGAAAACCGACGAAACACTGCGGACACGGCTTTCAGCCAGTTATATGGTTGTCCTCCTCCCACCATCAATCTGCGTCTGAGCGCGGGGCACGGCGCAAATTTCGGCACGCATCCTTAACGTAGTCGCCTACAATTGATGCATGTCACGAGAAAGAATTCACCCCGAAGGCACCGACGCAACCTATCGCGTTCAAGAGTCGCTCAAAGCGCTGGTGCAATTGGGCGGCGCGCGCAAGACGTTTCGGCTTAAACCCGACGCGAACAAAGCGTTGCAACAAGTCGTGAAAATGCTCGGTGTGAATACAGAGACGGAAGCGGCGGAAACCGCTATCGTCGCCCTGCGCGATCAGCTTCGCGCCGATGCAGTTGCAAAAAAGCAACGGCAGATGCGCGATTCGATACGGCTCGTAAAGTAGCCTTTGGTAGCGCTTGACAGCGCAAACGTAGTCATACACAATTCAGATATCGGCGATTGCACAGCAGTCGCCCAGCACCAAAAAGTGCTATTTTTTTTAACACCTGTTTACAGGAACCAGTTCAAAAATGACCATCCAACGCATCACTAACCTACTCAGCGCGCCGATCTCGGCCTGCCTGCGTGCGTTTGTGCTCGCGGCTGGGACTGGCTGTTCATTGGACTCGCGACCAAATTCAAGTCCGTGCGCTAGCGCCGCCAAGATTGGCAATGCGCTCGGCATGAACATGTCGAATTTATTTAAAGGCGGCAACGCCTACGTCACCGGAATCACACAAGGCAACTCGGCCCAATTGAGAGGAAGCGCATAGCGCCCCCCGCTCAAGTTTTCCTCCCGGAAACCCCGAGTTGTCGAAAGGCCTCGGGGTTTTTTGTTTTCTGGGCCACTAATGGGTTCAAACGTTTTTAGAACAACAGCAGCTCACACGAACACCGCATTCAAGTATTTTTTATCAGGGGACAGATCATGGTTTTAGTTGACTTCACATTGGCCGAGCGATGGCGGATTTTTGGTGAGTTGTCTTTGGCACAGACAGCTAGCAAAGCCAAAGCACCCGCAGCAAGCACGAGTGTAGAGCGGAAGTACGCGCCGACCAAGGGTCTCATCGATCCGCAGGAAAGCGTTGCCAGAACACAGGCGCAAGCCGCACTTATGCAACGTTTGCTGTAACAGACCCAGCGGCGGGGACGCCTCAGCACGCAGATAGCGTGCGGGACTTCCCCACCGCAAGCAGCTCGCATCTCAATCGGGAGCAATGCGGACGCCGGACGCAACCGGCACCTTTTCAGGTTCGAGACGCACGTTGGTCTCGGACGGTCACAGTTTTCAGGAAGACGCGGCAAATACCGTGTCACGCAACCGAGCATCTCTCATGTCAATCAAGAGCACATGCGAGTGAGAGATGCCAAGCTCGGCTGACGGTTTTTTTGCCCGCCCCCTCCTCCCCGACGGACGTGTGACTAACCCGATAAGAAGCGTGCGCTAGAGGTGCGGCTAGTGCGCGAGGTGCAAGTCCTCAACCTGAAATCCCTTTTCGGTGGGTGTTTGAAAAATCATCCTGCCACACAGTTTTCGCGAACGCGTGCATGAAGGCAAAAGCACGCGGCACTGGTTGGACGCAACCGTGTCGAGATCCGAAGAATCGCCTTAGCGGGCACGGCGGCAACGTTGTGATGGTGCAAGGCGCGCGGTCGCGAGATCCTTTTTTAGTGAAGCCATGCGGCGTGTAGGAGGGGCTGTGCCGCGACCCTTGAATTAGGTGACAAATGTGACGTAAGTGACGCAGGTGACAGCTTGACCATCACCTGCGTCACTCAAGTCACCTCTGGCACCAGCGCGGCAGAGCCCCTCCTACAAGTCTGCATGCGAAAATTCGCTTATGAACCTCCGTCGTCTCGAAGAGATTTCTCAGAACGCCTCGCGGCCTGATCGTGGTTTGATGATTGACGGTTGGAGCGTGGGTCTGTCGCCGGGACTCGCGAAACGATCACGCTGCATCAACCCGTTCTACCCATCAACGCGCAGCATTGACGAAAACCTCGCCGCTGCAAAATGCGCTTATGCGGCGGCTAATCTACCCTGCCTGTTTCGCATCACACCATTCATTTTCGACGCTACGTTGGACAACCGTCTCGACGCACTCGGCTACGCCAAATTCGATCCGGCGCTGGTGCAGGCAGTGCAGTTAGGTGAAGTCCGCTTTGATCATTTGCACGAGACATCCGGCAGCATCTTTCAGCAGACCGATCTGGCGTTAGCAGCCCTTTGGGTCGGTGAAATGCGCGGCGATGATGCTCGCGAAATCGCGGGGCTTGCGGAGCGCTGGCGCTTGTCCGTAGCGAACGTTTCCGCCGATTTTGTGTTCGACGTCAACAATCAGCGTGTCGCACGATCAGTCAGCATCACCGAGGATAGCCACGTCGGCATCTTCGACGTAGGTACGCTGGAAGCGCATCGCAATCGCGGGTATGCGGGCGCATTGCTCGCACATCAGCTAAAGGCAGCGATGGCCGCTGGTGCCACCGTCGCCTATCTGCAAGTCAAAGCCGACAATCCTGCACGGCACACCTACGAACGATTCGGTTTTCGCACCGTCTACGACTACTGGTATCGCGCGCTGCCCAACGACGCCCGCTAAAGGCCACGTCACCGCACTTAGGGTGGCATCGCTGCAACGCATGTTGGCACCCACTCTCGCAAATCGGCACGCGCAGTCGCCATGCATCGCTACGGGGCGTATGATGCAGTCATGTCCTCGCCATCACTGTTGAGTAACAGCGTGATGACAGTCGTACGGTTTGAGCGCTCAGCAAAGCGACCGCCGCTGGCCAGTTCATCACCATGCTGACGCTTCTCAATATCCTCTCTGGAATCGCGCTCCTCGTGTGGGGAACGTACTTGGTTCGCACCAGCATTTTGCGCGTATACGGAGCCGAGCTGCGGCGCTTTTTGTCGGTGAACGTGGATAACCGTTTCATGGCTTTACTGGCCGGCCTCGGCGTTACGAGCCTTTTGCAAAGCTCTACGGCCACCGCGCTGCTGACCACGTCGTTTGCGGGGAGCGGGCTCATCGCCACCTCGCCTGCGCTTGCCATCATGCTGGGTGCTGACATCGGCACCTCGCTCGCCGCGCTTTTTTTATCGCGCGATTTGAGTTGGCTATCACCGCTGTTGATCTTCGTTGGCGTGATCGTATTTTTGTCGAAGCAGCGCACAATGGCCGAACACATGGGCCGCGTCGCCATCGGACTTGGCTTGATGATGCACGCGTTGCAAATGATTGTGGCAGCGGCGCGGCCGTTGACGCAAACCGAAGGCGTCAAAGCGATTTTCACCACGCTTTCTGGAGACCCGGTGCTCGACGTGGTGATCGCGGCGGCGGTGACCGTGCTGGCCTATTCGAGCCTCGCTGTCGTGCTGTTGGTCGCGACCTTAACCGCGTCACAGGTCATCGGACTCGACACCGCGCTGCCTTTGGTCATTGGCGCAAACATCGGCAGCGGAGCGCTCGCCGTGCTGATGACACTTAAATCCTCAGCCGAGGTGCGCCGCGTGCCGCTGGGCAACTTGCTGTTCAAGTTGATCGGAGCATCCATCACGCTGCCGTTCATCCACATGATCGCCAATTACGCTCGCGATTCCGGCTTTGCTGAATCGCAAGTCGTGATCGTGTTTCACCTGATCTTCAACGTCGCGCTCGCAGCCATTTGTATCGGTGTGGTCAAAACGGTAGCTGATTTGACGGTCAAATTGTTGCCGTCCGCGCCGATTGCTCAGGACGAAAGTCGCGCCAAACATCTCGATCCGCTGGCGTTAGCTACCCCTTCGCTGGCCCTCACCTGCGCGTCGCGCGAGGCGTTGCGCGTGGGCGATTTTGTTGAGCAGATGCTGACCTCGCTCGGCCAGCTCATGAAGCATAGCCACCGCGCGTCCGCAGAAGAAATTCGCAGGCTGGACCATGTTGTGGATTCGCTGTACAAGCAGGTGAAGTTCTACCTGACGCAGGTCAGCCGCACGCCAATGAGCGACAAAGAAAGCCGCCGCTGGACTGACATTATTTCGTTCACCATCAACCTTGAACAGGTGGGTGACATCATCGAAAAAAGCGCCAACGATGTGGTGCATAAAAACATAGATCGCAACCGCAACTTCTCAGAAGCGGGCATGCGCGAGCTGTGTGATCTGCATGCTCGACTGGTCGCGAATTTGCGGCTAGCGATGAACGTGTTCATCAACAACGACGTGAGCGATGCTGAGAGCCTGCTTGCCGAAAAAGTGAAGTTTCGCGAGCTGGAGCTGGTGAATTACGACAAGCATCTGGCGCGCCTCGCCGAGCACACGGTGCAGAGCATTGAGACCAGTTCATTGCACTTGGATTTAATGCGCGACTTGAAACGCATCAACTCGCACTTTTGCTCGGTAGCGTATCCGATTTTGGAAGCTGCGGGCGCGCTGTCGGTGAGCCGCTTGCGTGCGGTGGCGCATGAGCGCGGCGAGGATGTGACCGTGACCGGTGGTGGGCGACAGCGGGTTTAGTACCTAGTTGCTGTAGGAGCGGCCTCGGCCACGATCCCTGTTAAAAGACGGTGCACTTGTAACCAGCTATCGCCGCCAAAGCCGCTCCTAGAGGGGCTTGCGGCGCTCCTGCCAAACTTTGATGACCATCGGCAGCACCGACACGATCACGATGCCGATGACGATGAGCGAGAGGTTTTTCTTGACCCACGGCAGGTTTCCAAACAGGAAGCCAGCGTACATCAGCGATGAAATCCACACGACACCACCGATCACGTTGTAGGTGAAAAACGTGCGGTACGGCATCTGCGCCACCCCCGCCAGAAAAGGCACGAAGGTACGCACAATCGGTACGAAGCGGCCCATCACAATCGAGAACGCGCCGTATTTGTCGTAGAACGCTTGCGTACGGGTCAGGTAGGCGGGCTTGAAGATGCTCGACTCTTTGTTCTCGAATGCTTTCAGCCCGAGTTTGCTGCCGACGAAGTAATTCACCGAGTCGCCGAGCACCGCAGCAGCAATCAGAATTACTACGAACAGGTGAATGTTGAGACCCGAGATGGCGGTGACCGCGCCCGCCACGAACAACAATGAATCGCCGGGCAGCAAGGGCATCACCACGAGCCCGGTTTCGGCGAAGATGATGAGCGCCACCACGCCGAAGAAAAGTGCCGGAGAGCCCGTTGCAAGCGCGGCAAGATGCACGTCAAGCGAAGTGAAGAAGCTGAGGATTTCGGCGAACATATTTTTCGTGCGGCCAATGTAGGAGCGGCTCAGCCGCGACCGGTGGCAATTGCCGCACCGGGTCGCGACCGAGCCGCTCCTGCAAAAAAGTGGAATTAAGCGAGGATCTTTTCGGCTTCCAGCGCGTCTTTCGGCTTGCCTTCCGGCTTCACCAAATTTTCGCGCGACGTGCCCAACCAGCGCACCAACGGGGCCATCACCAGCACCGACGAGTAAATGCCGAAGCAGATACCGATGGTGAGTGCCAATGCGAAATAGTGCAGTGTTTCGCCGCCAAAAAACAGCATGGCGAGCACCATAATTTGTGTCGAACCATGCGTAATGATGGTGCGCGAAATAGTGCTGGTAATGGCGTTGTCGATGACCTCATCCACGGTGGCTTTGCGCATCTTTTTGAAGTTTTCACGCACCCGGTCAGCGATCACCACCGACTCGTTTACCGAGTAGCCAAGGATCGCCAAAATGCCCGCCAGCACTGGCAAATTGAACTCCCAGCCGAAGATGGCAAACAGCCCCAAAATGATGATGATGTCGTGCAGGTTGGCCACAATCGCCGCCACGGCAAAGCGCCATTCAAAGCGGATTGCCAAGTAGCCCATGATGCCCACGATGACCAGCAGTAGTGCCAACGCACCGTTCTCAAAAAGCTCCTTACCCACCTGCGGCCCAACGAACTCAACGCGCTTGAGAACAATTTTTTCGGCACCTTCGCCGCAGGCGGTTTTGGCGTCGGAGATGGTTCGGGCGCCGCAGATTGCGGTGAACAATCGGTCACTCATCTGCGCGTTCGTCACTCCAGCGATCAAGGGCAGGCGCACCAGCACATCTTGCGGCGTGCCGAAGTTTTGCACCACGGCTTCGCCAGTTTTCAGCCCTTCGATGGCGGTGCGCGCCTGAACCATATCCGCTGGTTTCGCATAACGAAGCTCAGCCACCGTACCGCCAGTGAAATCAATACCGAAATGCAGGCCCTTGTAGCCCAGCGCACCTACAGCGATTAAAAAAGTAATCAGCGAAATAGCGTTGAATACCAACGCATATTTCATGAATGGCAGGTCTTTTCTGAAGCGGAAAAATTCCATGAGTTGCTCCTGTTTTCTTTCGCTTACTTTATGGTTTGGGCTGCGGCAACGCCGGCGTGTCGGCTGCGTCTAGCGAGGTCGGCGCATCTCTGGCCACGCCCTGCACCCCGTCGATAGTCGCCGCGCCTTCGTTCGGCCGCCAGATGGTGCCGATGGAGATTTTTTCGAGTTTTTTCTTGGTGCCGTACACCAAGTTCACGATACCGCGCGAGAAGAACACCGCCGAGAACATTGACGTGAGGATGCCGAGGCAGTGCACCACTGCAAAGCCCTTGATCGGCCCAGAACCAAACGTGAACAACGCCAAACCGGCGATCAGGGTGGTGATGTTCGAGTCGAGAATGGTCGCCCACGCATGTTCAAAGCCCGCCGAGATGGCCTCTTGCGGTTTAAGTCCGGCGCGCAGCTCTTCGCGAATGCGCTCGTTGATTAGCACGTTGGCATCAATGGCCATACCGAGCGTGAGCGCGATGGCGGCGATGCCGGGCAACGTTAAGGTGGCTTGCAGCATCGACAAAAGCGCAATCAGCAAAAACAGATTGACGGTCAATGCAAGCGTGGAAATCAAGCCCATCACCGCGTAATAAACGCAGATGAACGCGGCCAGCGCAACAAAGCCCCAGGTCACCGAGTTGAAACCACGCTCGATGTTCTCCGCACCCAAGCTTGGGCCAACGGTGCGCTCCTCAATAATTTCCATGGGTGCGGCGATCGAGCCAGAGCGAATCAGCAGCGCGATGTCGCTCGTCTCACGCGTGCTCATACGACCAGTGATCTGGAAATTGCTGCCGAGTTCAGATTGAATGGTGGGCGCGGTGATGACCTCCGGCTTGCCTTTTTCGATCAGCACAATGGCCATGCGGTTACCCACGTTTTGGCCTGTAACTTCACGCAAAATGCGCGCGCCCTGGCTGTCGGTGCTGATGCGCACAATCGGCTGATTGTTTTGCCCGTCGAACGAGGGTTCCGCACCGTTGATGCGCTCGCCGGTGATGATGAATTGCTTTTTGACCAGAATTTGTTCACCAGACCGGTCGATCAGCAACTCGGTGCCAAACGGCACATTGCCGTTTTGCGCCGCTTGCAGCGCGGAGCTGTTCTTGCTGTTGTCGGCCTCCACCATGCGCAGCTCTAACGTGCCGGTTCGACCGATCACATCCTTCAAACGCGCTGGATCCGATGCGCCGGGCACTTGGATCACGATGCGATCCGCGCCCTGTTTTTGAATGATCGGCTCGGTCAGCCCGAGCGCATTAATGCGGTTACCCAGCACCTTCTGATTTTGCTCAATCGCTGCGTCAGAGAGTTTTCGTTTTGCCTCTTCTTTGAGCGTAATCACCAAGCGCAAATCTGCCGCTGCGCCGTCTTCCTTGATCAACAAATCAGGATTGCTGGTGGCAATTTCTTTCGACGCTTTATCGCGCTCGACCGGATCGCTAAATTTCACTGCTATGACGTTGCCCGCTTTATCCACGCCGCCGTACTGAATCTTTTTCTCGCGCATCAAGGCACGAATGTCTGACGCAGAACGATCCGCCGCGCGATCAAGCGCGCCCTTCATATCCACTTGCATCAGAAAATGCACGCCACCTCGCAGATCAAGGCCCAGCGCCATGGGTTTGGCGTTTAACGCTTGCATCCACGCAGGCGTGGTCGACTCGTTGGTCAGCGCCACGATGTAGTTGCCGGTGCCGTCAGCCACGCCGTTGTTCAGGTCTTTGATCAACGCGTCTTTGGCGGTGGACTGGGCTGCGGTGTCGCCGCGCGCAAAGCGCACATGCACGCCATCGGCCGGGTTGAGCGCGGAGTACGTGATGGTGAGATTCGCGGCCTTTAACGTTTTTTCAACGCGGTCAAGCAACGCCGCATCAAGCCGCACCGAGGGCTTGTTGGTGGACACTTGCACCGCAGGCACTTGCGGGAAGACATTGGGCAGGGTGTAGAAAAGGCCAATCACAATCGCTGTGATCATGACCAAATATTTCCACAAGGGGTAGCGATTCATAGGGGTGTCCTATGCTGAGATTGGACGTAAATTGGGGCGAACGCATGTTTCCCAACCGTCGGAAAAGGGCGCGCGTTTGATGCGGCGCGCGCCCCGAAATTGCTAACTTTGCCTAAATCTGCTTAAGCGAGCCCTTGGGCAACAGCGCGGTCACGGCATTGCGTTGAAACGCGATTTCCGTGCTGCCACCGACCAACAGCGTAATGTAGTTGTCGTCGAGCTTGACGACCTTACCGACCATGCCACCCGCAGTGACCACTTCGTCGCCCTTTTGAACGGCCTCGATCATTGCCTTTTGTTCTTTGGCGCGCTTTTGCTGCGGGCGAATCAACAGGAAATAGAAAACAACAAAAATGCCGACCATCGGCAACAGCGACAGGAATTCGTTACCTGAACCGCCACCAAAGAGGGACTGCGCGTGAGCGGTACTAATCATGGAGAAACCCTCATCAAATCAAAAAGTTAACTTTGAATTGTAGCGAGGTGAATCGGTCGCCTTGTGAACGTGCTGTGATAGCAGCTTTTGGCTGAATTCGCCATTTCATTGGGCTTAGAGAGTGTTAGCAGCGCTAGTCGACTTACGTATATTTAAGCGCTAAACCCCAATAACATGGTGGTTTGAGCAATATGCTGTATCCAGCGCGAGCGCTCATGGCCTCGCTCCAGCGACAAACCCGAATAACACCGCACCAACCACCCAGCAATGACACCCGGTGAATTTCAGCCGCTACTGGCAATCCTGCTAAGCAAGTAGATTTTTCTTGGTCCCCTTAGTGCTGAACCGCACTTATTGTTCTGCTATCGATTCAACCGTCACAGGACATCAAGACATGAAACACCGTTCCGCACTACGCCGCGCCAGCGCTGTGCTCGCCGCTGCCACGCTGGTCACCATTTCTTACGCTCAGGTCACGCTGCTCAACGTTTCCTACGGCCCCACGCGTGAGCTGTATCTGGACTTAAACGGCGCGTTCGCCAAACAGTGGAAAGCCAAGACCAACGAGCTAGTACATCGTTTCACTAAAACCGAGACTAGTGAAATTGATGGATTTTTTCGTAAGGCAAAGCGCGAAAGCGCAGCCGTACTGAAGTACGGCAAGATTGGGCAACGCAGCATGACGGAAAAAGACGCGATTTCATGTCTTGGTTTTAGTGAAACGGTGTACCAGTAACCATTGAGCAATCACATGGTGGCTCCGGTAAACAGGCGCGCTCTGTGATCGACGGACTGGATGCGGATGTGGTCACACTGGCGCTTGCTCACGACATTGATGCACTGAACGAGAACGGCAAACTGTTACCGCAGGACTGGCAAAAACGCTTGCCGAATAATGCGTCACCGTACACGTCGACCATCGTCTTCCTCGTGCGCAAAGGCAACCCGCAAAAGATCAAGGACTGGAATGATCTGACGCGTCCCGGCCTCGAAGTGATTACGCCGAACCCGAAAACATCGGGCGGCGCGCGCTGGAATTACCTCGCTGCTTGGGCCTATGCGTTGAAGCTTCCGGGCGGCAACGACACGACCGCCAAGGCGCTAACCAAATCGATTTTTGACAACGTAAAAGTGCTTGACTCTGGCGCGCGCGGCTCGACCACCACCCTTGTTGAGCGCGGCATTGGCGACGTGCTCATCGCATGGGAAAACGAAGCCTATCTTGCGATCAAGGAACTCGGTTCGGACAGATTTGAGCTGGTCACGCCATCGCTGTCGATCCTCGCCGAGCCGCCGGTGAGCGTGGTTGACAAGGTTGTCGATAAACGCGGCACGCGCAAAGTCGCTCAGGTGTATCTTGAATTTATTTACACCACCGAAGGTCAAGCAATCGCCGCGAAACATTGCTATCGCCCGCGCGATCTCAAAGTCGCTGCGCAATTCGCGAAGCAGTTCGCGCCGGCGAAACTGGTGACGATTGATGAAGTGTTTGGTGGCTGGCAGAGGGCACAGAAAGCGCATTTCGCGGATGGTGGCGTATTCGATCAAATCTCCGTTGAGCGCTAGGCAATTTGTAAGTCTCAACACATCAGGCCGCTCAGTGAAGTCCACAACGCTCATCGTTCCCGGTCTTTATGGGAGTGGTTCTGGGCACTGGCAAACATGGCTGGAATCACGCGTTTCCGGAGCGCAACGGGTTGAGCAAGATGACTGGGATATCGCAGCACTAGATCGGCGGACAGATCGCGTTGACGAAGCGATTGATCGGGCTGTCGGTCAGGTGTGGCCCGTGGCTCATAGCTTCGGCTGCCTCGCCGCGGTGTCGGTCGCTGCGCATCGCGCAGACCGGGTCGCGGGCGCGCTGCTTCTCGCGCCGACCAACTGAGAGCGCGTCACGCAACGCGCTTCCCGGCTTCTCGTTGTCACTCGGCATCACACTCACGTATCTGTCGCTGATCGTTTTCATCCCGCTGCTTGCGCTGTTCATCAAGTCTGCGCAATTCACGTTGCCCGAGTTCTGGTAGGCGGTGGCTGCACCGCGAGTGGTGGCGACCTACCTACTGAACATCGGCACAGCGCTCGCAGCGGCGACGCTTAACGCGGTGTTCGGTCTGTTGCTTGCGTGGACGCTGGTGCGTTACGATTTTCCGGGTCGTTGCTTGATTGACACGATGGTTGATCTTCCTTTCGCATTGCCGACGGCAGTCGCGGGTATCGCACTTACCGCACTCTATGCAAAAAATGGCTGGCTCGGATCGATCATCGAACCGCTCGGCATCAAGGTTGCGTTCACGCCGTCGGGAGTATTCGTCGCGCTGGTGTTCATCGGATTGCCGTTCGTCGTGCGCACCGTTCAGCCGACTCTGCAGGACAACGATGCAGAGTTTGAAGAAGCCGCAGCGAGCCTCGGTGCAACGCGCTTAAGCAGCTTTTTCCAAGTGGTATTTCCGGCGCTGATTCCCGCACTATTGACCGGTTTCGCCCTCGCATTTGCTCGTGCAGTGGGCGAATACGGCTCAGTTATTTTTATCGCGGGCAACATGCCATACGTGTCCGAAATCACACTGCTCATCATCATCACCAAACTTGAGCAGTACGACTATCGCGGTGCGACCGCCGTTGCCGTGGTGATGTTGCTGTTTTCGTTTGTACTGTTGCTTGCCATCAACCTATTGCAAGCTTGGAGTGCGCGCCGTTCGGGGAGAGCATCGTGAGCGGCATAGCTGTTGGCACACCGGGACTACGGAGCCCGAAATACTTCAAAGGCCGCGCCGCAACGCGCGATTCGAAGTGGGTCAAGTGGATGTTGGTCACGTTGGGCGTGCTGTACTTCGCGCTATTCTTGCTGCTGCCGCTCATCACCGTTTTCTATGAGGCGGTGCGCAAAGGTTGGGACGTTTATCTTGCCGCCATCTTCGAGCCGGATGCGTTGTCTGCGATCAAGCTCACGCTGATCGCAGCAGCCATCGCCGTGCCGCTGAACGTGGCGTTCGGCATTGCTGCAGCATGGGCCTTAGCCAAGTTCGAGTTCCGCGGAAAACAGTTTCTGATCACGCTGATCGACCTGCCGTTCTCGGTATCGCCGGTTGGCGCAGGATTGGTCTACGTGCTGCTGTTCGGCACGCATGGATGGTTCGGCGGCGGGCTGCGTGACAACGACGTGAAGATTTTTTTTGCAGTGCCGGGCATCGTGCTTGCCACCATCTTCGTCACCGTTCCATTCGTTGCCCGCGAGTTGATTCCGCTGATGCAGGCCCAAGGCAAAGAGGAAGAAGAAGCCGCCATCGGGCTCGGTGCTTCGGTCTGGCGCATGTTCACGCAGGTGACGCTGCCCAACATCAAATGGGGCCTCTTTATGGCGTGATCCTTTGCAACGCGCGAGCCATGGGTGAATTCGGCGCGGTGTCGGTCGTCTCTGGCCACATTCGCGGGCTCACAAACACGATGCCGCTGCACGTCGAAATTCTCTACAACGAGTATCAGTTTGCTGCCGCGTTCGCCGTTGCATCGCTGCTGGCATTGCTGGCGCTCGCCACTCTGATCATCAAAAAATTCATCGAATGGCGGCAGACGCAATCCATAGCGTCGATGAAGAAATCGGCCCAGAAAGAAGCCCACGCATGAGCATCCGAGTTGAAAACATCCAGAAATCGTTTGGCGCGTTTCAGGCACTCGACAACGTAAGCCTTGACTTTCCGACAGGCGAACTCGTCACACTGCTCGGCCCGTCCGGTTGCGGCAAAACGACACTGCTGCGCATCATCGCCGGACTGGAGAATGCTGACTCCGGCCGCGTGTATCTCGATGGCGAAGATGCGTCCGACACGCACGTTCGCGAACGTCAAGTTGGGTTCGTGTTCCAGCACTATGCGTTGTTCAAACACATGACCGTGTTTGAACAACGTCGCGTTCGGCCTGCGCGCACGACCACGCAAAGATCGGCCTTTGGAAGCAGTGATCAATATTGCGCTCACGCACCATCTTCGTCCAACGCGCGACCTCAGCTTCGATAAACGCCGCGAACTCGCCGCTGGTCATCGGCATTAGCTGTAGCGCTTCGCCTGACAATCGTTCGCGCAAATGCGGCGTGGCAATCGCCTTGTTAATTTCTTCATTGAGTCGCGCGACAATAGCGGGCGGCATTTTTTCCGGGGCCGACGATGCCGTACCACTGCACAGCGGTGAAGCCTTTGTAGCCTAGCTCCTCGAATGTGGGCACGTTGGGCAACGCCGGGTTGCGCTTGCTGTCGGTCACGGCCAGTGGTCGCAACTTACCGCCCTTGATGTGTTGCAGCGCGGCGGCGAGCCTCGACATCATGAATTGCGCTGCCCGCCGAGCACATCGGTGATGGCCGGTGCACTGCCGCGATACGGCACATGCGTCGCCTGAGAGTCCTCGGTCAACTTGAACTGCTCAACCAGCAAGTGCGTGAGCGAACCCTGCCCCGCGCTACCGAAACTCAACGCAGACTTCTTTGCCAACGCAAGGAAACCATTGAGCTTGGTGGCTGCAACACCCGCGCCCACCACGAGCACATTCGGCGTGCCTGCCACCATCGCAATGGCCGTGAAATCTTTCACAGCGCTGTACGGAATGTTTCGCATCGCCGGGTTGATGCCGTGGGTGGCCGCATACCCGAGCATCGGCGTCGCCCCTACATCGTACGAATGATCCGCACAAAATCTCCGGGTGTGGCGATCTGCACACCCTGCCAAGGGTGCAAATCCAGCAGGTCGCCATCTCCGGTGATGATGCATGCAGCCCCGCCATCAATGGCGAGCGCGAGAAACTTGTTGTCATCCGCATCGCGGCAATCCGTAATGACCGATTGCACCACGATGTGTTTCACAACGCGACCCATTGTCTTAACGACCTCTTCGCGTTGCGCTTCGAGATGGCCGAAATAGCGAAAAAGCTTTGGTCGCTTAATGCGCGTTTCAAACTCTGTCCACGTCGCTTCGCTCACCACGATCTCAAACTGCGCAGCCGCGAGCGTGAGCGCCTGGTTTGAGATGGAGTTTTGAAGGATGGCTGCGCTAATGAGGGCGTTCGTGTCAAAGACGATGCGCCGCTTACTTTTCATCGAGGATCGTGTTCAGACCGTCCTCGGTTAAGCCCTCGGCTTCAGCGCGCGCCCGCACCGGTGCCAGCACGCGCCCCAGTTCCGCAACGGCTTCGTCCCCGCGCAGCGGAAACATCTCGCTCATCGCGCGGCGGTAGGTGTAGTGGTCGATCACATACGCCACAGTGCGGCCACGGCGAGTGATGGCCACAGGCTCACGCTGCGCGGAATCGATTAGCTCGCCAAATTTGTTCTGCGCTTGCAGTGACGACAGGGTGAGCATATGAAAACTCCATGCAAGTGATTCGCGTTAAGGACAATAAATCCATTATAGCTGTTTCAGCTACATCAAATCGCGTGCAGTATTGCGCTCATTCCAGTCTCAACAGACGATCATGTTTACCGGTCGCGAGTGCGGCGTCGGTGCGCTTGGCGAGGACGCGCAGCGCGGCTTCGCAGCCCGCGTGGGTGTTGCCGGGTGTGTCCGATGGCGGCCAGATGCTGATGATGCTCTCTGAGTACAAGGATGAGGGCTCCTCGGGACTGGAAACCTCCAGCGTGCAACCCTGCAAGGTAGTCATCGTCGCCGCGATTCCGAGCGCATTGCGATCAGCGACACGCGAACCCGGTTCGGCGGCGGCGAGGCGGCGCACGGTCTCAACAAACTTTCTATCCATCCGCTTGATGTTCAATTCCCATTCGCCGGGTCGAGTTGCTTTCATTCGCGAGCGCCAGACCCATGGCTAAAACGATTCACGCCGCAGAAATTGTTCGCGGCCATTCGCGTCGCGTTGCCAGCGGAAGTGGTGGTTCAGCCACGCCGGGGTGAGGTCTTCTGAATCCGCAAAACGGTAGCGGCGACGATCCACATGAAGTTCGGTGGCAACGTCGACCACTAAAAATACATAGGCATCACGACGATCTGCGCGGCCATAGTCAACACCCGACGCGGCTAGTACGTGCTTGGTCTTGCCGGGCGAGAAAGCACGGGCAGCGTCACCCTGACGGCTGAGGCTCGTAATCGGGACGCCCGGAACAATTGGCACCCATGGCGATACGCGTTGGACAACGAGGGTACTAATGTCCATCACGCACAGCGATTGAATGTGGTCGTGAACTCAGCGCTCGTTGACGGGCCGGTGCAAATGAGCGGGCTCACCGCGTTCGCCAATGTGCGCATCAGCGGCGCGATGGGCACCGTGTGCATTTCAACCACCGCCGGTTGCGGCTGCAACGCCTCAAAGGCACCTATGTCGCCAGCGGGCTCATCAACAACGGGCAATATTTGTGCGTGAAAAACGTGGCGGCAAGCGCGGCGAGCACGTTTTCAAAATCCACCGTCACCGTGGGCAGCTACACCACCAAATTCATGAACTACACCGGGCAGCTTTTCCAACTGCTTTTTGGATGTGGACGGCGACGGCGTCTATCGCGCGACCACCGACTGACTCATCCTCTCGCGCGCCCCGATGGGCTCACCGGCACCGCGGTCACCAGTGGCGCCGTAGGTCACAACCCGCCGAGAAATACCTGGGCCCTGATCCGGCAGTATCTCAACAGCAGTTGCGGCATGAATCTGGCGCCATGAGGCGCGTGGCTGCCGTCGCCGCGTTGAATCTGGATTGCCCCGCGCGACGTGCGGGTTAACCGGGGCCGGCCGGACGACTGGGCATGGGCAGCGGGCCGTAGCAACTGGCTGAAACGTCCGCACGCCTCGCGGCAATGGCGCGGTAACGGTGCCCCACCGGCTATCGAGACATCAAGTCACTTTCCCGAGCACGAACCCGTCTGCCAGCCCGACGGACGAACCCACCCCGAAGCAGCGCGCGTTGCGCTCGTCAGATGGGGCGCGGAGGAACGTGAGGCCGCGGCTCAATCCGTACCTTGCGCTCGACCCCAATGAAACTGCTCGCGCCACGCGACAAACCGCTGCTGCTCAATCGCTTCGCGCATTTCCTTCGCCAGCTCCAGGTAGTAGTGCAAATTGTGAATCGTGTTCAACATCGCACCAAGGATTTCGCCGGTTTTGTTCAGGTGATGCAGGTAGGCGCGGCTGAAATTGCGGCAGGTGTAGCAGCTGCAACTCTCGTCGAGCGGGCGCTGGTCATCGCGAAATTTCGCGTTCTTCAACTTGATGTCACCAAAGCGCGTGAACAGCCAACCATTGCGGGCGTTCCGCGTCGGCATCACGCAATCGAACATGTCGATGCCGCGCTCGACCGAGTAGACGAGATCCTCGGGCGTTCCGACGCCCATCAAATAATGGGGCTTCTCGGCGGGCAGTTTGGGGCCGATGAAATCTAGGATGCGGTGCATGTCCTCTTTGCTTTCACCCACCGAGAGGCCGCCCACGGCGATGCCGTCAAAGCCAATGTCTACCAGCCCTGCGAGCGACTCCGCGCGAAGGGATTCAAAGAGGGTGCCTTGCACGATGCCAAATAGTGCGTTGGGATTTTCGAGTCGCGCGTGCTCATCTTTCGAGCGCTGCGCCCAGCGTAGGCTCATTTGCAACGAAGCTTGTGCCTGCTCCAGCGTGGCGTCGGCGGGGGTGCATTCATCGAGCTGCATCACGATGTCGGAATTGAGCGTGCGCTGAATCTGCATCGACACTTCAGGCGAGAGAAATAGTTTGTCGCCATTAATGGGGGACGAGAAATGCACGCCCTCTTCCGCGATTTTTCGCAGCTGCCCGAGTGACCACACTTGAAAGCCGCCCGAGTCAGTCAAGATGGGACCTTTCCAGCCCATAAAGTCGTGCAGCCCCTTGAACTGCTCGATGATGGTCGTGCCCGGTCGCAGCCAGAGGTGAAAGGTGTTGCCCAGGATGATTTGCGAACCGACATCAATCAGGTGCTGCGGCGTCATCGCCTTCACCGTGCCGTAGGTGCCCACAGGCATGAAAATGGGCGTTTCGACGACACCGTGGTTCAATTGCACACGGCCTCGGCGGGCGTGGCCGTCGGTGTTTAGGAGTTCAAATTTCATAGCGTTCGATAGTTTTGTAGGAGCGGCCTTGGCCGCGATTGCGTGATGGGATCGCGGCCAGGGCCGCTCCTACACGTCAGCGCGTGCGAGCAGCATCGCGTCGCCATAACTAAAAAAACGGTAGCGTTGCGCAATCGCGTGGGCGTAGAGCGCGCGAATGTGATCAAAGCCCGAGAACGCAGACACTAGCATCAGCAGCGTCGATTTCGGTAGATGAAAATTGGTGAGCATCACGTCCACCACTTTGAATTCGTAGCCGGGGGTGATGAAGATGTCGGTCTCACTCTGATGCGCGCGCAGCTCGCCGCATTCGCGTACGCAACCTTCAAGCGTGCGCACGCTGGTCGTACCAACGGCCACCACGCGACCACCGCTTGCTTTGCAGGCATTGATCGCATCGACTGTTGCCTGCGGCAACACATAGCGTTCGCGATGCATGGTGTGTTCGGCTAGGGTTTCCGTTTTAACGGGAAGAAAGGTGCCCGCGCCCACATGCAATGTGACGTGCGCCATCGCGATGCCGCGTTCTCGACAGGCCGCCAATGTGGCTTCATCAAAATGTAGGCCTGCCGTGGGCGCGGCCACAGCTCCCTCGTGTTCTGCGTAGACGGTTTGATAACGTTCGGTATCAACGGCACCCGCAGCGCGCTGCATATAAGGCGGTAGCGGCAACTCGCCCGATTCGCGCATCAGTGTTTCGAAATCCACTGATGCCGAATCCAAAAGTTGCACCTGAAAGAATCGTTCATCACGACCGACAATTTCAGCGTCGTACTTGCCTGCGATGACGATTCGCGTGCCCGGTTTCGGCGCGTGACTGGCGCGAAGTTGCGTGAGCGCGAGTGTCGGCGATAGCAATCGTTCCACCAGCACTTCAACCACACCGCCGGTGGCCTTGACCGCTCGCAGCCTCGCGTTCAGCACTTTGGTATTGTTGAAAATCAGCAGATCGCCCGGCTGCAACAGCGCGGGCAGTTCGCTGAATTTTCGATCCTGCGCGACGGCACTTCGACCGTCCAGCAGACGGCTCGCCGAGCGTTCAGCGAGCGGATACTGCGCGATCAGCTCAGGTGGCAGCGCGTAGTCAAAGTCAGAGAGGGAATACAGCGGTGGGTGGTGCACTTGACAGGCGCTCCAGGGTGGGAACTTGGTCGGAAATGTACGCGTCGATTGACGGAGACGGGTACGCAATCTTTAATTTTAGGTCGGCCTGAAGCGGCTTGCCGCGACCTTCCTGCTAATTGCGGGTGGTCGCGGCAAGCCGCTCCTACAAAACCAACGACGTTACTTCTTCTCCACCTCTGGCCCGGGACGCGTCGTTTTCAACGGGCCGATTTCTACGCTGCCCGGGCGATCCACGACCAATTTACGCGCAGCGGTTTCCACGAATCGCTCCACCTCAGCGCCGAGCTGCTCGGTCGTGAAACTCGCCTGCACATCGAGCGCTGACGAGTCGCTGTTGACGAGCTTTCGATAGTCGTAGCGCTCGTCGGTGCGCAACACCTTCAGCGTTTTCGCGTCGAGCACCGTTACCTTGACGTAGAAAAACGGCGCGACAAACGTTTTGGCACGCTTTTTCTGATCCGCGCCGGTATCGCGCACTTCGTCGTCGAGCGTGTTGTCTTCCATCGCGTCTCTGCCTGAGCCGAGTGGCTGCACATAAATGCCGATGCCGGAGAGCTTGCTGCCCATGCCGCTGCGCTCGCTCATCAACCACTTCGGCGTCACCACCATGATCTCGTCCCAGCGCATGCGATCCGGATAGTTTTGCAGCATCGCCATCACGCGGCCCATGGTGTGCGCCTCGCGATTTTGCGGCAATATTTTCAGCTCCGGCGGATCGGGCCGCAGCGTCATCATTACCACCTCGGCACCGGGGTATTCAGCGGTCACCGCCTTGTCCATACCCTTCAACACCATGCGGTTCAAAAGTTGATCGGGGGCGGTAATGTCTTGTCGAGTGAACGGCTGCAAATTCGAGCCGACGGACAGCTTTTGTCGCACGAATGAAAACTGATCGCCCACGGCAGCGAGCAGCGCAATGGTCTTGGCTTTTTCGGGGACGCTTGCAGGCGCTGCGGTCGCCGACACTGTCGGGGTTTGAGCACGCGGTGTCTGCTGCATCGTCAACGCCAGCGTCAAGGCCAGCCCTGCGGCGAGCACGCGGTGGTGACGAACAATGAGATTGGGTTTAACCATGATGAAGCCTCTTTTTCTGGAGCAATGTGCCAGCGGAGAGAGTGTCCCCAATGCCCATGACCGCGTCATTACCCATGCGACGAATGGCCGATTTTTTGGGGCCAGTCGCAGGCACCTTTCACCAGCAGAATCGCCATCAGCTTTCGCCTACAAATCATATTTGATTGGGGCTAGTGGTCGATTCGTGTTTAAGTCGATTATTGATTAATTTGACTTATAGCCCAGTAAAAGAATCGTTTTCACGCTAAAGCTGTAGCGCCACAATGTGCGCTGAACTCCCATCGCAACGACCCGCATGCGCCATTCGCATCGGTCGCCGTTGGCGATGGCCGAGTCCGCCGAACTTGCTCATTGCGCCAATTTTAGTTACATTAAATAATTAATTCGAGGAGGCGCAACGTGAGTTCATCGCCAAGCATTGAGGTCGCCGTTGAGCTTCGCGAGCGCATTGCGATTGTCAAATTGACGCGCGCCAACAAGCGAAACGCCTTGAGCGACAGCGTGATGGCCGCACTGGAGCACGCCTTCGCAACGCTGCCGAACACGGTGGGCGCAGCGGTGCTCTGCGGCGATGGCGAGCACTTTTGCGCGGGCCTTGACTTAAGCGAAATCAGGGATCGCGATGCCGTCGAGGGACTGCAGCATTCGCGCAGCTGGCACCGCATATTGAGTGGCATTGAATTTGGGCGGATTCCGGTAGTGGCCGCGCTGCACGGCGCGGTGGTGGGCGGCGGTTTGGAGCTGGCAACGAGCTGCCATATTCGTGTGGCTGACGACACTACGTTCTTCGCGTTGCCCGAAGGCTCTCGCGGCATCTTCGTCGGCGGTGGCGGCTCGGTGCGTATCCCGAAATTGATCGGTACCCACCGCATGCTCGACATGATGCTGACCGGTCGTGTCTACAAAGCCGTTGACGCAACAACACTCGGATTTGCGCAGTATCACGTTGCCGCCGGGGCTGCGCTCGACAAGGCGATTGAACTCGCCACGCGCATTGCTGAGAACGCGCCGATGACCAATTACGCGCTGATGCACGCCCTGCCGCGCATCGCCGAGCAGCCCGCCGATCATGGCTTTTTAACCGAAGGGTTGATGTCGTCCATCGTGCAAAGTGCGCCGGAAGCGAAGGCGCGCGTACGTGATTTTCTCGAAGGACGCGGTGCGAAAGTGAAGGCATCTTGAGCCCCACGGCCGCCGCGCCAAAATATCGCGCGCTGAAATTCGGCGTTACCCGCGTTGCGGTGCGTGAGGCGAACGGGCATACCTACATTTCGGCCAAGCAGGCACTGGAGCCGTTCGCTGACCGGCTAACGGATCGCTTGTTGCACTGGGCCGAACACGCGCCTGATCGCACCTTCATCGCGCGTCGCAGGGTCAACGCCGACGGCACGCGTGGCGCGTGGCGATACGTGAGCTACCGCGAGGCGCTGCATTCCGCGCGCAGCATTGGACAGGCGCTGCTTGACAGCGGCGCGAGCGTCGAGCGGCCGCTCGCCATCCTTTCCGAAAACAGCATCGAACACGCGCTGCTCTCGCTTGGCGCGTTGCTGGTAGGTGTGCCGTATTGCCCAGTGTCCCCTGCATACTCGCTGGTCAGCCAGGACTACGACAAGTTAAAGCACGTCGTAAATACGCTGACACCCGGCGTGGTCTTCGCGAGTGAACTCGCTCGCTACGGCAACGCGATTGACGCGGCGATTCCGGCGGATGCGTTGGTCGTGATTGATGCGCAGGGGGAACGCTCGCGCAAGCTGGGCACGACGGTCACGCTAGATGCTTGGCTCGCGACAAAACCTACCGCCGCCGTCGACGCCGCGATGCAGGCCACAAGACCCGACAGCATCGCAAAATTTTTGTTCACCAGTGGCTCGACCAAGTTGCCAAAGGCGGTGATCAACACCCACCGCATGTGGTGCAGCAATCAGCAGCAAATGCGCCAGTCGATGCCGGTGCTTACCGACGCGCCTCCGGTGCTGGTGGACTGGTTGCCGTGGAACCACACCTTCGGCGGCAACCACAATTTCGGCCTCACGGTTTACAACGGCGGTACGCTCTACATCGACGACGGCAAGCCCACACCCGCGCTGATGACGGAGACGTTGCGCAACCTGCGCGAAATCGCGCCGACGGTGTATTTCAACGTGCCTGCGGGCTTCGAGGCAATTGCCAGCGCGATGCAGCACGACGACGCCTTGCGCAGGAATTTGCTGTCGCGCGTGCAGATGTTTTTCTACGCTGGGGCGGCGCTGCCGCAACCGGTGTGGGACAGCCTGTTTACGCATGCCGAGAAGGAGGTGGGCGAGCGCATCGTGATGACCACCGGCCTTGGCATGACCGAGTCCGGGCCGTTCGCCATTTTTGTCAGCAGTCATGATGTGAAAGCTGGCGATCTGGGTGTGCCAACACCGGGCATGGAGTTGAAACTTGTAGCGAGCGGCGACAAGACTGAGGTGCGCTACAAGGGACCGAATATTACGCCCGGTTACTGGCGCAATGAAGAAGCCATACGCGAAGCGTTCGACGACGAAGGCTTCTTTTGCACCGGTGACGCGATCAATTGGATTGATCGTCACGACGTGCATAAAGGTCTCCGTTTCGACGGTCGCATTGCAGAAGATTTCAAGCTGTCCACCGGCAGTTTTGTCAGCGTCGGTCCGCTGCGCGCCAGGATCGCAGGCGTGGGCGCGCCGTGCGTTCAGGACGCCGTGATTACCGGCCTCAACCTGCGCGAAGTCGGTGCGATGATTTTTCCGCTGGTGCCTGCGGTGCGGAAACTCAGTGGCTTGCCGGACAGCGCAACACTTGCCGAAGTGCTCGCCTCAGCGCCTGTGCTCGCTCATTTTCAGACGGCACTCAATCAATTGGCGGAGACGTCGACCGGAAGCGCGTCACGCATCGCGCGGCTGTGTCTGCTCGCCGATCCGCCGTCGCTCGACCATGGTGAAATCACCGACAAAGGTTCGATCAATCAACGTGCGGTGCTCGCACATCGGGCGGCGATGGTCGACGCCTTTCACGGCGATCAGTTGGAAAATACGCTAAAGCCGCAAGCAAGCGCGTCCGCATTGCAAAATTGAAGACATTGCGGATTCAAAAACCACGCAGGTTGGTCGGACAGACCCGCTGGACAACAAGATTGGCTTTGCCACCGGATCTTTACGGCATCAACGCATCATAATTTGGCAATGACGCGCCGCATCCGCACCCTCAGCCGCCAGAACGCCGATTCGCCGGGCAGAGAAGCAGTGGTGGTGGTGGACACCACGTTTCTGGAGTCGCTCCTGGGCTACGCCGCCCGGCGTGCGGCGCTGACGATCATCCAAGTATTCCTTGATCGCATGACGGTATATGGCCTACGCCCGGTGGATTTTTCGCTGTTGTCGCTGGTGGCGCACAACCCCGGAATCACCTCAAGGCAGTTGTGTGCCACGCTCGGAATGCTGCCGCCCAATCTGGTGAAGCTGGTCGCCGATCTCGACAAACGCGGTCTGCTGCAACGCAAGCCGCACCCGACCGATGGCCGCGCGCTCGGACTGCATCTAACCGTCGATGGCCGAAAGATGGTGCGTAATGCGGAAGCCAGCGTGCGGGAACTTGAGGACGGAGTGGCTGCGCCGCTGACGCCGGAAGAACGCGAAATCCTCATGACCCTGCTTCGGAAAATCTATAAACAGTAAGCCGCTGTTTGCAGCAACACGGCAACGGTCTGGTCGGAGCGGCTGTTCCGCGATCATCGAGAACCCGAGCAGACGGTCGCGGCAGAGCCGCTCCTACAGCTCACGAACTCAGCGCTGTCAAATCAACCCCTGATCCTGCATCATGAACCACCAAGACCGCATCGCAATTGACATTCACACGCACGCCGAGGTGAGCTGCTGGAACCCGTTCGACGCTTATGGCGAAGAGCACGACCGCGCAGCGGACACATACTTTCGCTCCAGCAATCGCCCAACCATTGCCGAAACGATCACGCGCTACCGAGAGAAAAAGATCGAGTGCATCATGTTCACGGTCGATGCGAAATCAAACCTCGGGCGCAAACGCAAACGCAAAGCGAACGACGAAATCGCCTTTGCGGCCAACGAAAACAGCGACATGATGATGGCGTTTGCCAGCATCGACCCGCACAAGGGCAAGATGGGCGCGTGAGGCCGAGCGGCTGGTCAAGGAACACAGCGTCAAGGGCTGCAAGTTTCATCCGAAGTTGCCGATGCATCTTGACGACGTCGCCGTGAATTTCGGTGACATGCAGATCGTCATGGCGCACCTGTGTTTTCTTTGGCAGAACGAGGCGTTGTCAGTGGCGACCCACAAGCCGAACGTGTGGATCGATCTCTCCGGCTGGAGTCCGAATAATTCCGAGAACAGCTCATGCATTACGCCAACACGCTCTTGAAAGATCGCGCGCTGTTTGGCTCCGACTATCCGCTGATCACGCCAGAGCGCTGGATGAAAGATTTTGAAGACGCGGGCTTTAAACCGGAAGTAATGCCGGGGATTTTGAACAGCAATGCGGTGCGGTTGCTAAGGTTGTAGCGTTCACAAATGCCCACAAAAATTGTCGTCATACTCGCCGCAGCTCCTGTACAGTGAGCACCCCGTAACCACCCAGCACTGGCATGCAGCCCATCTTTTAATACAACGTAACGGTGGGCAGAGGCTGCCCACCCTACGACGACCCACCAACCCCTTATGAACTCACAGGAACAATTGTGACCACACCTATCCGCACTCAAGTAGGCATCATCGGCGCAGGCCCGTCGGGCCTTTTGCTCTCACATCTGCTTCATTTGCAGGGCATCGAAAGCGTCATCGTCGAAGCCCGCTCACGCGACTACTGCGAAGCCCGCGTTCGCGCAGGGGTGCTGGAGCAGGGCTCGGTCGACATCCTGAACGACTCGGGCGTGGGCGAACGCATGATGCGCGAGGGCCTGCGGCACACCGGGTTCGAGATGCATTTTCATGGGCAGCGCCATCGCATCGCGCTTGATGAATTGACCGGCGGCAAAGCGATCACCGTGTACGGTCAGCAGGAAGTAGTGAAAGATTTGGTCGCACGGCGACTCGCGGACAACGGTCAGGTGAACTTTGAAAGCACCGATGTCAGCGTGCATGGCGTGGAGTACGACCAGCCGCATGTTCACTACACGCACGACAGCGTCGCATATGATCTCGCCTGCGATTATCTGGTCGGCTGCGACGGCTTTCATGGCATCTGTCGCGGGCAAATTCCGGCGAGTATTTTGACGACCTATGACCGGGTGTATCCGTTTTCGTGGCTTGGCATACTGGCCGAGGCCGCGCCGTCGCAGCATGAGCTGGTGTACGCGCATCATGAGCGGGGCTTTGCGCTGTTCTCGATGCGCTCGCCCAAAATCACGCGGCTCTACGTGCAATGCGCGAACGACGACAGCGCCGACAACTGGTCGGATGACCGGCTGTGGAACGAGCTGACCATTCGTCTCGGCACCAAAGAAGGCTGGACGCCGAACGTCGGCCCGATCCTGCAAAAGAGCATCACACCGATGCGCAGCTACGTGTGCGCCCCGATGCGTCACGGTCGCCTGTTCCTGGCTGGCGACGCCGCGCACATCGTGCCGCCAACGGGGGCGAAGGGCATGAACCTCGCGGTGTCCGACGTGATCGTGCTCTCCCGTGCGCTGGAAATGTTTTACAGAAAAGGCAATTCGCTCGGGCTAGAACGCTATAGCGACATCGCGCTGCGTCGCGTGTGGAAGGGCGAGCGCTTCTCGTGGCACATGACGTCGATGCTGCACACCTTCCCCGAACACGATCCGTTTCACGAACAGATGCAACTGGCGGAACTGGACTATTACACCGGATCAGTTGCCGGGCGGACGACGCTGGCCGAGAACTATGTCGGTTTGCCGATCAAGGGGTTTTGATCCTGCCCTGCTCGTGCGGTTACTGAAGCAGACGGCAACACGCATCGTTCGAATCACTGTTGGTTCGGCGCTCCGTCGCCGGTCATCGCATCAGTCGCTGCATTCGTCTTGCGCGACACCGCCGACCGAAGGCGAACCTTCACAAACAGCGCCTGCGTCGTCGATCACGGCGTGATGGCGACCTTCAGCACGCCGTCGCGCTGATGGCCGAATAACTCGTAGGCCTTCTCGATATCGTCAAGCTTGAAGCGGTGCGTGACCAAGGGGCTCAAGTCAACACGGCCTGACTGGATCACCGACATCAATCGACGCATGCGTTCCTTGCCGCCAGGGCACAGGCTGGTCACGATCTGATGGTCGCCAAGTCCGGCGGCAAAGGGACCCAGCGGAATGGTGAGATCGGCCGAGTAGACGCCCAGACTCGACAACGTGCCGCCGGGCCGCAACACGCGCAGACAGGCCTCGAACGTGGCCTGCGTGCCCAGCGCCTCAATGGCGACATCGACGCCGCGCCCGTCGGTCAAGCGCATGATCTCCTCCACCGGGTCAACGCGGCTGCTGTCGACAACGTGATCGGCGCCCATCCGGCGCGCGATTTCAAGCCGGTTGGCCAAACGGTCCACACCAATCACCGTGGTCGCGCCGCTCAATTTGGCACCGGCGGTGGCACACAGGCCAATCGGCCCCTGCGCAAACACAGCCACGGTGTCGCCAATGCGGATGTTGGCGCGCTCAGCGCCACTGAGCCCGGTCGACATGATGTCGGGGCACATCAGCACTTGCTCATCAGTCAGTTCGTCGGGCACCGCCGCGAGGTTGGTCATTGCGTCAGGAACCAGCACATATTCGGCCTGGCAGCCGTCGATGGTGTTGCCGAATCTCCAGCCCCCCAGCGGCCTCCAGCCATGGGCGGTGCCTGCGCCGTCCTGCGACCCGTAGCCGCACTGGCAAGCGTTGCTCCAGCCGCTCGGCGTGATGGCACCGGCGATCACCCGCTGCCCCTCATGGTAGCCCTGCACCGCCGAGCCCAGCTTGTGTATGACGCCGACGGGTTCGTGGCCGACGGTGAGACCGCGGGCGACCGGATACTCTCCTTTCAGAATATGAATATCGGTGCCGCAAATGGTGGTGGTGGTTACCTTGATCAACGCATCAAGCGGACCGACATCGGGGATTCGTTTGTCCTCAAGCACGATGCGCCCGGGTTCGACAAATACGGCCGCCTTCATCATAGTCATGGCATCGCTCCCAAGCGTCATCGGTTAGAAGATGAGTCTAGGGCGATTGGCACGAATAGTCTAGCTTGCCGGGCAGATGCTTGATATGCATCAATGGCATCGCGCTGACGAAGGACCGCCGCTTTGGATGGCGGCATGAGGAAGCCGCGAGCGGTCCACGAATACGATGCGTTTCATGCGGGGATCAATGGGCCGAACCGGACTACCGTACCGAATCAGTAGCGGGTTGCACGACGGCGATTGAGCACGCTTTCGGGCGCCTGATTGCGGGACTTTGGCGTCTGTCGCACGGCCTGTTGCTATCAGCTTTTTGCGGATAGCCCCGTTTCATATGGGCTGGATTGATTTTTTGTCATATATCGACTTTAGCCATAAGTAGTCGCTAGCTCCAATTCAGCAGACGTTTCCGCCAAATAGCTGCAAGTCGACCGCGTCGCGCCGCGAGGGGCACGCGCTGAGAGCGGCGACTAGATGGGCTCGCTCTTCGGCGGCAGCCCCTCAACGCCGCCATCGGTCGCCCGCGGACCACCGAGGCTGTCGCCCACGTCCTGATCGATGGCTTGAGTACGACCCTCGCGATCTCGTTGATCCACCGCATTGCCAACGGCGATCGAGGGCTCGGCACCGGGTTGCGATGGAACGAGGTTGTGAGTGGGATGCTGTCGCTTCGACATATCAAGCTCCTTTTGCAGGTGTAAGTCAATGGCGGCGACCGACCAAAGCACAGGCCGGTCACCTGACCAAACATTAGTACCTCGCCAAGTTGCACGGTGTACGCAATACGCTGAATACGAAGTAGGAGGTGACGCACAGCGGGGCGACGTGCCGGTTACATCGAAGCTTTTGCTGCGCGCAGGCCGCGCCGGGCGTTGTTTCGTTGGCCGTGATTGCGAGGTCAAGACAGGCCAAAAACCACTCGATTCAGTCCGCAATGTCGAGCGTGGACTCCGCAGTGTCAAGATTAAACTCCGCACGAATGCAGAGATTAATACGCGATTCTCGGCAACTGTGCTGAGTACAAATAGATATTGTTGTGGTTGTTGCCTAAGTTGTACAAGTTGCAATAGTTGGCTGTTGAAATTCAACCTGTATTTGGAGCCCCTCATGAATTCCACCGCTACCCGTATACCCATCTCCGTTGTTCGACAACGCTTCTCAGAGGCCCTGGAACAGGCGCAGGACAACGAAGTACACATCGTTCGCGGATCAGCAGAGAAGGGCAAACCGGTCGCAGTGCTGGTGAGCCATGACCGCTTCAATGCGCTCACCCGACGTGCTGAGGTTGGCGAAAATGCGTTGCGGCAACTCGATCAGGAAGCCGCATTGCAGATGAAAACGCATCGCAAAGACCCTGCGTTGCGCGCGATGCATGACAAGATTCGAGCAGCGCTTGCCAGTCTTCGGCCTACCCCGCGCTACAGCCTCAAGGAACTGTTAGCACGGGTTCCTGCGGAAGGTCTGCCCATTGATCGCGAGTTCGACGCAGCGCCGCTCGCGGGTCGCGAGGCTCTATGACCAGAGGGACCAAAGTGGCGAGCGTGACGAGCGCGCGACCGATTCAGGTTGATCGTGGCGACATTATTGAATTGACACTGGATCTGACCGCAGGCCGTGAACAACGAGGTCGCCGTCGAGTGCTGGTGCTCTCGCCGCGCGAATTCAATCGTGTGGCAGGCGTGGTCTTTATCGCACCCATTACCCAGAGCGGCGAATACGCACGCGACATGGGATTTACCGTACCCCTATCCGGCACTGGCCTCGACTCGCAGGGCGTAGTGCTGTGTCACCAGACAACCAGCAAGGACATCAACGCACGCGAGCCCAGAAAAATCGAGCGCGCGCCGGACTACATCGTTGACGACGTATTGGCGCGTGTACGCGCCGTGCTTGAGGAGAGCTGAAGTGGGTTACGCCTGGATGATCCGCTGCGCGAAATTTGCGAACTCGCGTCGCCCGACAACTGCATAGCGTGCTAACCAAAGAGCCATCCTTGGGTTAGCGGATCGGCAAAGTGTTGGGGGCATCCGGCATAATTCCTGAATGAATTGCAACATAGTCGAAGTGGGGCGTCGCCGTGACGGCGGAACACGCTACTGGTGCTTGGCGCACCATGCGAATGCCACAGCCAAATACGGCAAACCGGCGGAAAGTTGCGTGGCGGCAGATGATGTGCCAATTGCTGCTGAAGACACGCTAAATCTTGACTTCAAGCTGTACGGAGGCGGAGTGGGGCTGTGGGGTTCTGTCCCTGCTGTTTACGACACCAGTAAGCAGCCTATGGATCGAGGGATTCACGTGCATGCTAGATCAGCTGCTGGCGGAAAGAAGGACATAGACCACACGTACCGCAAACTTCGCATCCCAATTGCAGCGGACCTACTTTCCGATGGTTGGCTGGACGTTGACGAGATCGACGCAATTAATTACATGGTGACGAGCGTCTTCGGCATGGAGATGATCGCCGTTTCATGTACGCATTGCGGATACCCCCACCTAGACCGCGATTGGTTCTCGGTACATGCTCACCGCAGGCACCAATGTCACGGGTGCGGCAAGCAATTTTCAGATTCGATCAGCGGAATTGGCAATCCTATCGTCTCGATACGGCACTTGTTGGGAGCCGGAAAAGCACGCGAAGTTCCTGCGCCTCGTAATGCGTCGATAAAACAGCAAGATTACCCGGGAGGAATTCAAATTTGGGGATCAAACCCGGCGATAGTTTGGACTTCAGACTCAGCGGAGGAGACCGGCATTCACCTGCACGGATTCGCGTCCACCGATGAGGACGTGCCAACATTGGATGACACGTTCGAAGAAGTAGTAGTTGATGGAATCAAACTTAATGCGGTCGAGGTGCGTACCTACATGGCGCAATCCGCTATGCCTCATTTGGAAGGGCGTATCGTCGCACTTAGCTGTCCTAGCTGTCGGTTCGAGCACTTCGATCAAGGCGACCTAGCATTCACTCCGCACGTTGAACACGAGTGCCTCCAATGCGGTGACGTATTCCGTGCCAAAACTCAAACAAAAAAAACAATCGGAAACCCATTTGTTGGAGTTCGGAGCGCTCTAGCTGCCAAGGCGGTCAATAAACTGCGCAATGACCGCATGGGACTACGTGTGGAATCGATCTGAGCACGCAGCTAGAACTCACTTTCGATCAAAACTGGCAGGAAACCGCCGCGCTCACGCATTAGCAAGTACGCATCAAATGCTTGCTTCCTGTTGATAAGCCCGTGAGCAATTGCGCAGCGCAACAACCTGATTGAACCACTTAGGCGATCTTCGCCCAATATGTCGCATATGCATTTCCGTGCGGCTTTGTCATCACTCGCAACAACGCAACCCAGTGCCTGCGCGGCGAGAATGCATTCAGTCTCCCCATCGTCAAGCTTTAGTTCTCTCTTCGCCCGTTTGAACTCACTTACCGAAATTAAACTGTCATCAACCAAAATAAGGCACCCACTCGCAACAGCTGCGTCAATGGCCTCGGCGATTGTCTTAGATTCGCGTCGAACGACGCTACTGACGTGGAAGAAAAATCCGGGTAGTTGAAGAACCTTAGAAAGCACCTCACCATTGGCAAGATTTATCAGTGTGGAAGCGTCGACAACAACGTTCAATGGTTCAGTTCAGCATTAGCAACGAAGATGGACGAAACAGGGACGTTAAGCAGTTCAGCTGCTCTCCCGATAGACATATTCCCCGTACGTACCTGCTCAACCGCTGCGCGAATAAGCTGGGGCGAAGTCTCAATCGACAGATCCCGGCGCGCCGGCACCCCCAGTTCGCTTGCACGTCGTTCAGGGTTCGTATAGTCATCGACGAGCTTTTGATATAGAGCGCGTGCCCCTCTTGCAGGCAAAAGGCCTAGTCCTTCACAGCGACGCGCCGCCACTTCAAAACTGACGTGAAATAGATGTGCGAGCCACAACAGCTCTATGTCCCCGAGCGGCCCTTTAGCACCTAGCTGCTCGCGTATGGATTTCATCGCAAGTAATACGCCGTGGCGTGGCAAGACAAGCGCGGAGCCGAAGGCATCAGCAAATTTCTCCTCCACCTTTTTGGGCGATGCAAATTGCCGCTCGGAGCTCACTTCGCGATCAAAATGCGCGTAACCAATGCCCCTCTCGTCATGATGAGCGACTAAGTGGCCGATCTCGTGCGCAATAGTGAAGAGCATCCGTGGTTTGAATCCGCGAGCGCCCAAAATGATCAACGCATAACCATCCACGATGGCTGAAACGCCTTCAACATTGGAGTCACGGCAGTACAAAAGGAAAACACCAAGCTCGTGCACCACTTGCGGAAGATGCGGAAAAGGCTCTTTATCGTCGAGGCCAGCAAATGCTTTTCTAAAGAGTTGCGCGAACTCCTCGGCAGCCTCCAAATCTGGCGGCATGTTCCGAAACAGGTCTAACCACGCGGTATTTTTCGGTAGTTGTTTGGCCAATACGAGAGCATCCCGAACTTGCGCAGAAACTACTTCCATGTGTGACGAAATTTCGATCTCACGTTGATCTAGCGTCTTGCGAAAGAGCGCCTTAATTGGCTCCGCTGGTGTGTCGTCTACGAGGCTTGAAAGCGGCACGTGGAGCGCCTTTGCAATACCCCGCATTTCGGCGAGAGTTGCTTCAGCTCCGGCGATAACCTGCGCGAAACGAGGCGAAGAAATACCAGCTTTCTCCGCTACCTTTTCGGCAGTGAGCTTCCGACTTTGGAGATGCTCGCCGATACTGATCACGCCCCAGCCTCTCGCTTAATGTCCATGAGTTCCCGCCGCAAGCGATCTGCTTGCGCATCTGAGAGTTTGCGATAGCGCCCAACAACGTCTTGCATACGAGAGCCGGTTTTGTCGAACATATTGGACAAAATATCTAGGGACCGCTCCCTTCCAAGCTCGACCTCTCGGGGACTATCTAGCACGACAGGATTCTTACCGATCAAGTAGTTTTTGATGCGGCTTGCAAAATTGCTGTGTTTGTCATCGGGGTGTTGAATACCGCTCGAAGTTACGATGATGTTTCCCTGCTTTTTTCCGGCCTCAAACCGTAGCGCATTTTCTGGAAATTGCTGTAACGCCGCAATCTGATCATCGAGCTTGGTGTCGATTTCGAGCCCACCGATGACGTACTGCCGATACTTTCGCCCCATGCTCCCGCTGATGACGAAGATTTGATCGCCCGGCTTAACAAGGCGCCGTAAGTCAGGTCTACAAGTGCCCATAGTCGGCCTCTCCCCAGCAGTCAGCATCGGATCGAGCAACGGATGCCCCATGCCGGGGTCGGAATTGGGAGAAACGAAGATATAACTTGACATAGCACCACCGTGAGTCAGAGACTGTGATTTTACACAGTAATTCCAGTTTAGCTAGTGGTTCGTCAAGGTCTTTTTTTTTCCGACGTCAAGTAGATGCGCGCCGTACTGGCGTTGCACGGCGGAAGAAAGGGAATCCAAATCACCCAGGCGTGACGCTGTCGCTTTCCAACGCGGCGCGGGCGTCGGCAGGCCGGCAGTGCGCAGGCGTGATGTGCTTGATCTAGTCGATGGCACGACGACCAGTCTTCTACTCGAAAGGAAAGAAAGTGTGTCCGCGCAGCAGCGTGTTTTCTGTGTAATCCGCATTGTATAAGGGCTATCCCACCATTTATCTAAAAGTCGGCTTTTGGCGAAAACGCCATTTAGCCCCCATGCAATAAGGCCTACATGCAAAAGCTACTACGCGCAGAACCGCTGCCTTGCCGGTTTCGTGAGGCCGCTGTGCTGCGTCAGGGACAGCGCTGGAAGTAGCGCCCTCCGACCCTCCTCTGCATGCGAGCAACACAGCGCCCAAGGTGCGCGGTTCTGTATCATCAGCTACGAATACATAACTGATCCCGAGCAGATTGTCATGACGCAACTACCCATCATCGATTTACGTGCGCCGGAGCGCGCGATCGCGCAGCAGATCGCGGATGCCTGCAAGGCGCATGGCTTTTTCTATATCGTTGGCAACAACGTTGATGAGGCGCTGGCGCTGCGGCTGGAGCAGCTGAGTCATCAGTTCTTTGCGCTGCCGAATCTGAACTAGGCAACCAAGGCGCAGTATGCGATGACGCTGGGTGGGCCGCGTGGCGCGGCTGGTTTCCGCTGGGTGGGGAGTTGACGTCAGGTCGGTCTTTATGGGAAGAAGGTGGAAGGAAGGTCTCTACCTCGGCACCGAAGTGCCGGACGAGCACCCCCGCGTGAAGGCGGGTGTGCCGCTGAATGGCGCGAACCTGATTCCCAGTGGCGCCGTGCTGCCTGACTTCGGTCGCACCGTGCTTGAGTACACCGATCAGGCGACGCGAATCGGGTGATTGTCCCTCGTACATATTCAGGTTTCGATGGCGCAGGCATGCCCTTCTCGCAGCAGTTGCCTGCTTCAATGTTCGGGACCGCACAGACGTCACTTTGCTTCGGAATTAACCTCCGCGCAGTGATGCCGTGGCGACCACACCAATTGGGCGCCGACGCATCTCATGTGGCGCTTCGCGAGCGTACGGTGCAACCGGACTGTCACGCGCTGACGTGGCAGCAACAGGCGCGCAACCGTGTCGCGTAGAGCCGGATATGATCAATTTGAGAGGAAACCATGCCGACCACCCCCCACGAAGATTGGCAAATCACGGCCCGCAGGCATGTATTGCATCGTTCTGGTCTGGGTTTCAGGATACTGCCCAATGACGAGCTTGACGAACCTGCGATGGAGTCGCTGGAACGGTGGCATGTGTTTGAACTCGCCAGCGGCATGTCGCGAATCGATCTGCCGGCGAGGCTCGCCATTTTGACGGACGAGGCTAACCAGTTCTTGAGCGCGTCTTAGGAGGCTGTGCTCAGTTAACCTGTGGCTCGAGCGGGCGGCGTCCGGCGCTACGTCGCGCGGGCAGACCGCGTTAACAGCTTTTTCGTGAAACGCCCTTTGCATGAGGGCATAGCGCTTAAATAGGCATTAGTCGACTTTCGCTCGTTATAGCTTCTGTCCCCAATGTAGCGGCGATTTTACCGAAAAGCTGATAGTGATGGTCGCCGACACAGGCCGCCGCCTAGCTCCCGCCAACCTGCTGCTTTTTGTACGTTTTGTCGACCGCTGCGCCGCGATCGGTGTCGACCAGACCGCGACTGAGGTCGCGGCTCGCCTGCTCCATTTCGGGTTGCGGCGGCGGAACGGCCGGGTCGGGCGATTCGTCGCGTTCGTGCGGCATCTTGCCAGCGGCGGCGGTCTGCACGGCAGCGCTCACGTCATCGTGTACGGGCTGAATCACGTCTTTAGACTGCATGGTCAGACCAGGTCTTCGACGGTGAGGGTGTTGTATTTGTTTGCCTGATGGAAGCGCCGCTTGCGCACTGCGGTCATGGCGGTTTCGGTGGCCTTCTCCGACGGCGCGTGGGCAATGATGGACCACTTGCCCTGGCGGGCGAGTTCCTGATGTTTCGCGACGATTTTGATGCCGTAGCCCAGCGACGCGATGAATCCGGCTGTCGCGAGACCCTCGGTGGCCCATTGGTCAATCTTTTGCGGCGTGAATACTTCACACCGGGCGTCGGTCAGCGCTGCATTGATCTCTGCCTTGACGGCGCGCGCGTCGTCCTCGCTGTCAAAGAACGCGACCACACTGTCGGACGGGAAGAACGTGCCGCCGAAGTCCAGCATGTCCTGGTCGGGGGCGCGGTCAGTCATGGTGAACCCCAGGACGGTTGCGGCGATCCGGATGATGCGACGTGTGCGGTGTGTGCATGATTTCTCCAACGACTTGATGGAAAGAAGTTTGCTCGCGTTTGCAGCCGGAGGCCGCCAGCACAGGGCCCGGGTGCGTGTAGGAAAACGGCGCGTCGGCAGCGCGGCTGCAAACCGCAGGAGGTTGGCGCGCTGGAGAGTTCACGTTTGGCCCAATCGCATGCGGTGCGTTGCGAGCGCTGATCTACCCGCAGAAGGTTGGCGCTTTGGTAAGTTCACATTTAACCCAATCGCTTTGCGATTGGTACGAGGGCGGGACACAAATGTTGCAAATAAACAACGCTTGCAAGCCATTAAAAGAGATGAGCAAATGTGGAGTGCCCCCAAATGTGCCCCCAATTTAATGCGCTTCACCCGGCACATCCTTCGCGGGCGACGTCTCCTGAAACCTGACACGATCTGTTTTTGCGATCCACGTTTCAGGTGCCACAATCGACCCATGAAAGACCATTTCGCCTACGCTGTTGTCGCATGGCGCGCGTGACATCTCAATGGGCGGCATTTATTTAATCCGTCACGTCGAGTCAGGCAAGGTTTACGTTGGCCAGACGAGCGACTTTCGAGCACGGCAAAAGCAACACCGCGACAAGTTGCTGACGCGCCAGCACGAGAACTACCGGCTGCAAGAGCTTTTCTCCTCAAATGGTGTTCACACTTGGCGCTTTGTGATTGTCGACCGCTACCCGCGCGAACTGTCTGAACTTGATCGCAGGCGTTGGCTTGCCCTCCGCGAAGCTGAAATCATCGCGGAGTACCGGCAAGCTGGCCTGTGCTTAAACATCGCAGATGCCGAGCTGGTTGAAACGAAAGGGGCGCGACGCCAGTTTCTCGCCGAACGCGCTACACACAACGCAACGGTCACAGCGCAGCGGGAAGCGAACGCTAGTGCGTTGCGCGAAATTCAGTCACAGCTCTTCGCTGCACGCAGAACGCGCGACAGTATTCACTGGTCAATCACGCGCCTTCAAGAGGAGATCGCAAAGAATACTGGCCTACGCGGCTTCCTGTTCGGCACGCTTCAGAAGACCGCCGTCCACAATCTCAGCGTACAACTTGCGGACGAAAAGCGGTCATGGCAGGCCGCGATTGCCCATGTCGAGAAACTGCACGCTGAGCAAACAGAATTGCACGCCAAGGCGAAAGCGCTGTATCGCTCATACGCGGGCAATGAAGAGCGGCGTACAACCGGAAAAAGTGTGACACGAGGCGGGCGCATCTACTGACGCGTCAATCCTTTGCGACGGCTTGCGCTTGTCGTGCGAACAGGCTCAGCCTCTCGTGCCGCCTGTTGGTCTACTTCTGCGTCTTCGCGGATTCCTGCGCTTGCTTCTGCCGGATTTTGCCCAGCACTTTGCCGAGGATCACCGCTTGCGTTTTGGGGTTGAGCTTCCTCAATTTGGCTAACACTGTAGCTGTCGGCTTCTGCATACGCTATTTCCTCAAGTTCTGCGTTGGGCGTTGTTGATTCGAGCAAACCCTAACGTTAAGGTTTTGGGTTCTCTTCGTACGTGACCGCTTGGCGAATTGGTCACTCGTGACTAATTTGGATTGGTCGATAGTGCCCACTGACACGCCAGCTTGGTGTCATGAGTCGCCTCTATCCGAATCGATGGTCGCCGGGCTCGCCGTCGCCTGCGCTTGTTGCTCGAAGCGCGCCTGAATGTGCTTCTTCTTGGCCGCGGCCAAGACTATCGCTCTGGTCGACGGATTCAAGGCGTCGAGCACTTTCAGCAATTCCGCTTTCGATCTCTTCCCGGTAGGCGATGCAGAATTCTGCATTGGCAATTTCCTCTTCGGTGTACGCGCGCTCGATTAGCGGGCGCGAGTTCAAACATCAGTCGACTCCGCTGACGTGGTCAGCGCCTCTGCCTTCAGCTCATTTGCCGGATACTGTTTCAAGAAACTCATAGTCGCGTCTGCGGGAGCCGCCAGCCAATCGGAATAGCTAGATTCCGGCAAGATAACAACCATCCGCTTTTCGTCGTCAGCCTTGTGCAGATTGCGCATGATCGCGTGATCGTTGGCATTGATGGTCAACATGGTGAAGCTGAACACATCTTCGCCAGTGGGCGCGGGCCACCATGACCATAGTCCAGCGATGCCCATCGGCTCACCGTCGGCACGCTCGATGCGCGTCGCCACGGCCTTACCTGAACGCCAGTCCGGTTCGAAGATTGCCGCTGCCGGGATGATGCAATGCTGCGCCTTTTTCCATGCGTCTCGAAAGCTCGGCTTGGTTGCTGCGGTTTCACTCCGCGCATTGAACGTGCTGCGAGCAAGCTTTTGATCTTTCGCCCAATGCGGCAACAGCCCAAACACGCCGGGTAGTGCTTCCCGCTCGCCTGCATTACTGTCTCGCGCGGTTCGGACAAAACTGCCAACGTATCCCGGCCAAAGGTCAGGGCGAGTATAGTCAGCAGGCGGCTTTACGCCGAATCGCTTCTCGTACAGCGCTGCGGCTTTGACGGCTTGGTATTGTGAGCACATCGGCCAATCGTAGCAAAGGCAAAGATTGTGCAGGCGGCAAAACGAAGGAGACGGAAAATTCTCCCTACACCGTTTTGCGCGCGTTCAAGGTTGAGCAACCAGAACGCACCCGCAATGCCTACACTTCGTTGCCTCTTTGCGGACGAGCTCCGCACAATCAGGACAGCGAACGTGAGTCTCTGGTGTAGGCGCATCGACCGTGACAACGGCCTTTTTCGGCGCGCTATCCCTCCCGATAAGTAGCCCAATGACCAAGTAAATCGCCGCTGCGAAAAACGCAAAAAATCCGACGAACATAGAACCAATCCCGACCACTGCTGCAACCGCTGCGCCCTGTTTGTCAATCAAGCTAGCCGCGCTGAAGCAGGACGCCAACGGGGCGACCAAAATCACAACAGCTCCGGATAAAAAAATGTAGCGTAACGTTTTGCCAATGCTGCTCGCGAAAAGTCCGAGTACAGCGCCGCCGACAGCGCCGCCGACAATCCACGATAGCCAATTTGCGCCGCCTGTGTTTCCGATTGAAGCGGACCCATTCAACACCGAAAGTGGTAATCCCAGCAACAACAGCCCCGCGATACCGCCGATAACTACATTCAATATCTTCATGAGTCCCCCTTGTTATGGGGCGCAATATGACTGCTCCGGGCTTTTTCGTCAATCACCACAACGAGTAGGGCCGACGATCTAAGTCAGAATCTGACACCATTAACGGAGACACCATGCGGATTTTTGTCGCTTCCATCTTTGCGCTGCTCTGCTTCACCGCCGACGCTCGCACCATCTACCAATGCAAAGCACCCGATGGCGGAACGACCATGCAGGATCAACCCTGCACGGGAAGCGCAGCACAGAATGAAGTCGACGTCACCGACACATACAAAAGCATTTCGCGTATTAGCGCGAAGCGCAGCTCCAAGGCCAAAGCTGCGTTTCAACGAGCAAACCCATGCCCTGTGAATGGCGCTACGCGCGGGCGTTGTCCGAATCACGACATCGATCACATTGAGCCATTGTGTGCGGGCGGGCCAGATGTGCCCGGCAATATGCAGTGGATTACGCTCGAAGCGCATCGGGAAAAAACACGACTGGATGTACACCTCTACCGGATGGCAGCTGCGGCACGCGAGGCGGGGTAATCAGCTCTCGTTAGGGTTAGTGCGTTGCCACGCGACTGTAGGCGAGGATGGTGGCCGACGCACCACTGTTGTGTCCAGCGGCTTGCACAACCATTGTTGCGAATAGGTGTCGTTCTGTCCCTTGTAAACGGGCTTGCGGATGATTGTCTCGGTGCCGATGATGAGAATTTCACCCGCCCCGTTTAATTTTGCGACGATGCAGTCGGTTAGCGATGGCAACAGGCACGCGTTGTACTCCCCGCCCGATAACGTCGCCATGCGCATGGGAGGCCCCCCGCGTGTGCGCCGGATCGTCCCGATGGTCAATTGGCCGGTCACCGGGGCGCTGCCTTTGACCTGATCAATGCACGGTTTCTGCCCTTCTTTGAACATACGATAAACGTCGTAAAGCATGGTTCGTTTGTGCGGGTTGCGTAAGATTACTGTACATAATCACAGCTCTAAGTGTATCGCGCCAATCAGACATCTGCGCGCATTTGTGCCGCCTGGTCAGCGAAGGCACTGCAATGCTCGGTTTAGCATTGGCGAGCGTGGTTCGGTCGAGCCAACTGTCAACGGGTGATCGCAATGACTAGTCTCCGCAAAGATACTGACCTCGCCGCTCTGGCAGCACGCGCAGAGCGCACGAAAGCTGATGGTGATCCAGGTGGGTTCCTAACGGGCGGCTTCTCGAACTCTGATTTCTCCATTGTCTTGGGAGGATGTGTCGAATTCCATCCTGATGTGCCAGAGTTTGAGCGCAAGAAGATCGTGTCGCGCGTCTCGCTCGACCCAACCATTGCACGGCCCATAACCGCCAAGAGTCTCCTCAAGCAGTGCTCGCAATTGGAGCGGGCGTACCTAGCCCTTCCCAAAAAGCCATTTCGCCTCCTCACTGAAGTATCGATTTCGTGGACTATCGATGTTCCACGGACTACGGTTGGTCAAACTACCATAACGTTTAATCCTAGGACGGTGAGAGGATTTTCGGAGCGGTCGCAACTCTTCGACGCCTCCCGATCCACTTTAGGCTTTGGGTTGCCGGATCACTACAAGCGTTTGTCAGCGCTGGTTTCAGCAAGAACTCCCTTCGAAGCAGCAGAAAAAGCCTTGAACGGCATTGACCTAGTCCGGGCCAGCTGGAACCTCTCTCTCAACCGAGGGAAAACTTGGCGGCACTCTGGTGGACGCCCACCGCCAGTCAACGACATTTGTCTGTCGCCATTCCACACCATTCATGACTCATCGGGAGCACTTGCTGGCGAGACCTATTGGTATGACCCGGGATTCTCCAAGCCAGCAAACCTATTTTCAGACAAGCCAGGATTCACAAAACTTCAACAGTTTGCGCGAAACCTACGCGCTAAGCTTGCGCAACTGCCTTACCGAGAAGACATTGAGTCTGCACTCCTTCTATATGTCAGAGCGTTGGATTCGGCAGACCTAAACGATGCGTTCCTCAGACTTTGGAGCTTGCTTGAGTACCTGACCGATAGCGGTCATGATCCGTACAAGGTTGCAACACGGCGTGCGGCCTTTATGTTCCAGGATCGCGAGCGCGCGCAACTCGTACTCGCTCACCTGACACAGCAAAGAAATCGCTTCGTACACGCAGGATCAGACTCGGGCGAGATTGAGTCGTTGGTGTTTCTACTAAAGCGTCACGTAGACACCCTTCTCTTGTTTCACATAGGAAACTCCTTCGGATTCGCAACCAGAAGCGAGGCAGCGCAGTTTATGGACCTGCCGCCAACCAAAGCTGAGATTGATCTGCGAATCAGCAGGCTTCGCTCAGCGCGCAAGTTTGTCTCCGGCGGGGCCTAAATCTTGTACCTTGAATATGGCCCCCCCTTTATGTCGAGATGACTTCGCGGCGATGTTTCCGACCAGTCGCACAGCGTGACCGGTTGCACCACGCGACTGGCACTGCGTCGAGTGGCCTTGCGCCTCCTCGCGTGTGTTCGCGCGCTCGAATTGAGCCGAAAAATCTCACGCTGCGCGTGTCAATGCGTCGCTTCACCCGTCTGACAAATGCGTTCAGCAAGAAACCGGCGAACCGTGAAGCCGCTGTTGCGCTCCACTTCATGCACTACAACTCTTGCCGTCAACACAAAACGCTTCGCGTGGCACTGGCAAGCTTGCATCTGGTCAACGGAGACCTGCTCAATATCGTTGAGACGATGGATCGCTACGCTTTTGTGGGAGTCGGGAGCTTGCCCCTGAGTATCTCGAAGTGAACAATTTGACGATAGTCATCTACGTCAACAACTACTGAGCGCGGCCCGAACTCGTGGAACAAAAACGGCTGGCCTGGAATGATCATATTCACGCCATCGTTCACCGAGTTGAAAGTATGTCGTTGACGACGAGTGGAGATCAATTCATCAGGGTTGGAGGGCAGAGTAAAGCTAAACGACATAATCTTTGGCCCAATAAAACCTTTCATCGCCACCAAAAACGAAAGGCTGTGAATTGCGACTGGCTTGTCTTTGCCAAATACCTCGTCTTCAGGCAAGTACACCGTGAGACTGCGCGTTGTATGTAGCCCGACCGCCGTTATAGTTCCACGAACTTCCTCGCGGAAATCGTCCGCGATATACACGGAAACTTCAGGCGAAGCGGCCTCGCTTTTAGCCGTGCGCGGCGTAGCTGTCTTGGATTTTTTCTGCATAAAAAGTCACCACCGATTGCGGGGAGTAAACCTGCGATTCGGTCAAATTAAAATTGATGGTGCGATCATATGGTTGTAAATTTACGCTTCGAATAGTCGCTTCACGGGCATCGCCTTGTTCCTCAAAGGACAATGCAGTCAATGCTGCGGGCGATAAATCGGCGGTCTCTTCCAGCAGTTTGCTAAACGAGACGAACTTGACCAACGCGCCTACATCAAACGCATTGGCAAGTTTGAGCAAGCTGCTTACGGAATACTTGCCATACGAGGGGTCTTCAAGTCTCGCGACAGTTGACTGGTTTCGGGCGCCAATCTTGCGAGCCAAATCTGCTTGAGTCCACCCGCGATGCTCACGCATCATGCGAATTTGATGCGCAAGTCCGTGTTGCGCGTGGGCGCGAACATATGCCTCGCGCTTGGACTTCAGCGAGAGACTCTTAAGCGTTTTCATCTTGATCGTATTCACGTCGGAATATTTTGGGGCATACGGTGCCGCTTTCAATCAGCCCGCGACGTTTGTCAGCTATCGCTTTCCACTTTGCCGGATCAAGCGATCCACCCTTTTCGGTGGCCCACAAGAGCAGCACAAAGGTTTTGTCGTCGGGGTGGAAGTAACCGATTGGGCGTTGCTGTAACTTGCCTGACATGAATCGAATTTCAAAGTAATCACGGAAGCCTTTCCCCAACATCAGTTTTGCCGCGTTCGGCCTACGCCACTCGCCTCGCGTCTGGGCTACTAAGTAGTTTGTCGCAACATCAAACGTTGTACGCAGTTCAACGGTGCCGTCGTCATAATGCTCTTGGATCGGACTTGAGCCCTTTTGATCGACAAACTGATTTAACGTGATCATATATTATTACAAAAATGTAATTTCTCGTAGCACTATTTCACCCAGCGCACTTGATACACGCCTTTTTTACCAGCTAAGTGCGTAATCGGCGCAATGTCGCGGACAGACGATTAGCGCGCAACTCGCCGACTTGTTCCTAAATCTATTTCAAGCTGGCCCGGCACTGGACAACGGCAGCGCGGCTGCTCTGGCCGACGCGTCAATCACTGCAAACTTTCGACGCCTCACCTCTGCCGCGACGATTGCGCGGGCCGTTTCCGGCTCCAGCGCTCGCAGGCACTCGATTGCGGCAAGCAGTGCGGGCGAGTAGGTAGAAGTCTGTGTCACCATTTGGGGCTGTTCCAATTCGGTCTTCTGTCACGACCGAATCCTAACGCACCAGCGCCCTGTTATCACCAATTTCGCGCAGCTTGTGCGGCGTACCCACCCAACGCCCGCGACAGGGCCCGCAGCAATGGCCTCTCCCCGCCCTTGTAAGCGTTCTGTGAGGCTTTCAGCTTACCCAATGCCGTGCGCGGCCCTGTGGCCCGTTCCCATGGCTTCCACGCATGAATTGCTTTTGCCTGCTCTGCTCGTCGTTCCGGCGACCACAAGTTTGCCATTGTCTGTCCTCGTATCTGTCAATAGTTCGTTTGGCTGATCCGCCATTTTCCCGTGCGGGTGACCTTGAGTCGGGATCGCCGCCGCACCGTTGTTGATTTGCTGATGTCCGCCCGCAACGTTCGCCTGCTTGATAAAAGTCGCGGTGCGTGGGTTCTTCACTTCTGCCAGCGTCTCCAATGTTGCGCGACACTGCGACTGCGCTTTGAAGGCCAACCGCAGGCACAACTCCATTCCTGCCGCGTTCGTGTCGAGGTTCTGCGCCCCTTTCCGGGCCAAGGCGGTGAACACCGTTTGCAACGTCAACGCTTGTCCGAACAGCATCGCCTCCACGTCTGACATATCGCCACTTTGCACCGCAGCAGTTTGCGTTTCTATCTTTTCGAGGAGCGTCACCATATGCAACTCAGAGCCAAACGAATGGCTTGCCCACGGTTGAATTCCGGCGACAGCGTGTACCTCAGCGACGGTTGCGACGCGCTTGGCTACGTTCTCTCCCTGGGTCCCGCTCAACCCCGCGCCATCAACTTTGAGCGCCAAGACGTTGGGCGAGTCTTGCGCTGGTTTGAGGGGTTTCGACTTCTTGGTGCTTACGTTTTCGGCGACAACACGCTTTGAATTAGCTTGATTGTTTTCAAGTTTCTTAGGCGTCTTCACCGTACTACATGCCCCCTGCCAGCTCCCAGCGATAGCCGGGGTTTTGCTCGAACGAACCCGTGATGTCGGCTTCATGTTCCCGCCTCCACCGCGCTGGCAAGCCGCTTCAGATATTCCTGCTCCGAGCGTTCCGCCACCTTTGCCACTTCCAACGCGTTCTGTGGCAGCAGCGATTCCACGCAGTTCCGCAGCATTTGTCTCAGTTCACCAGCTGGCATCGCTTCAGCCTCGACCGTGGTCTTGATGTGCTGCGCCCGCCGATCACCCATCTTGCGTGGTTTCTCCGGTAAATCGAATTCGGCGATCTGATCCTCGTTGATAGCGATGCGCTCGAAGATAAGCTCGATGTCCGAACGGAGGTGTTCGCGCATCTCGCGTTGCAGGCACACATCGATCATCACCCCCGCGGGATCGTAATCCCCGATGTATTGCACCACCAGCGGGCGCGCATCATCCGATTGATTGTGAAACTGCGCGGCCTCATGAATGAACGACAGGCTGGAGAACCCGCCACACGGGTAGAGGTCAACCGCAAGCTCCTTGCAATCGGCAATCAATACCGATGCGATAGATCGACTTTCCGTCCAAACCTCGCAGCGGTAGTCCGCGTCGCACCACAGGTCAGCGCGGTACAGTCCGTTCATCCGTCGCAGGAAGTCCCCCGCACCGCTGAACGTCTGCACGAAGTACCCGCGTCGCGACATGTCAGCGATCCACGCGTACGGAACGCGGCCACTACGGCGAAGCTTGACGCATCGGTCCTGAACATGACGATAGCCCTTGTCGGACTTCTCCACTGGTTGCTCCAGTCGCGGGTTGGTCATACGGTAAAAAACGTGACGCACCGATTGCGGATGGTCCTCGCGAAGAACCGCGATGATCTGCTCGTCAAGAACGTCAAGCTGTGAAGCGGTACGACGAATGCGTTTTATCGTGCCAGCACGGTAAAGTGCGGTCGGGATAGGTTTTGCTTTGCTGGCGCTCAATGTTTGCCTCCAGCTTCCGCCGTAGCCGATGCGTTTGCCACACCATCCGCAGTTGCGCTCACCGGGTCGATACCGCTTTCCACCATGAACTCGCGGGCGATGTCAAGAGTGGCGGTTGCGTACGTCTGCTCAAACGTCAAGTCAGCGTGCTTGCTGTCCGAGTGATTGCACAGGAAGTTGTGCATGAAGTCGACGCGGTCAAAAAGGGTTTCGAGTCGACGCTTCAGGGCGACGATAGTTTTCTGCGACTGCTGATCGGCCAACTCGAGCAGGCCCGTTTTCTCAGCAAGGTATCGCAGGTGGATCGGATGAAGCGCGATGCGATCAAGGTTGCCGCCACTGTCCTGTTCGAGCAGGATCAGCGCTGCACCCTTGCCGTCGTCGATCCGTTCAATCCGGAGTTCGGGGATGTTGTCATTGGTCAACATGGTTGCAAATTCCTCTCCGTTTGATGGACAGGAAAAGAGCGAACCCTACAGAGCATAGGGTTCGGTGTTTGCGGGCGCGTGAACCCTATAGCCTTTCTATCCTCGTTGGTCTTCTTTCCAGTGCCCGTGAAGATCGCCACAACAGACTTGTTTTTCCGTGTCGGTAGGGTAGGTCCGACGTTCAACGCCAGTGCAAACGGTGCCGGATCACGCGCTATCGATTCGCGAATGACTTGCCAAATCGATGAGCGGGTAACCGGGTCGGAACTGCTCAGCAGCCGCTTTGTCACCGCGACAGCCAACGCCGTTTTGCCAGCGCCGCGAAGTCGGGGCGCTAGGCTCAAACCATATAGGCTTGCGACGTTCTCGTGAAAGTGCTTCCGGGTCGCTATCAGTTGCGCTCGCCCGCCCACCATGTCGCTACCCATCATGCGCCCCTCCCGTAGCGGGAGGATGAGCACATGGCAATGCGGACACGCTTCATCTAAGTGAACGTCACTCGAAAGCAGGTTGTCCTGCCCGAATCGCTCACCCGCCCACTGTGTACAGCGTTCAAAGTATTCGCGCTGGTCGACTGGTGATGCAAACGGAAGCGAGAACAGAACTTCGACGCATCGCACAGCGTCCTTGCGTAACTTCACAATTCCCGCCTCGTCCATCTTGCGCCTCGCCAGTGCGCTGATGCCCTCGGGTGTTGCCTCGCCGCGCAGCGAGTAGTTCAAGCGGGTGCGTCGGGAATCGATGTGACTGTCCGCCCCTTGCTCTGCCTGTATCGTCCTTTTGTTGTGGCGAGCAGCGGCAAGAATGTGACCGCCGCCCTCGTTCAACTTTTTGAGCGATAGAAACGATGAGTGCGTCATACGCTGGCCTCCACCGGTTCTTCGCTGCTCGCCAACAACAGAACAAGCCGCGTCAACTCTGCTGCGTTGAGTGTGTCCATATTCTGCGTTGCAGTGGAGCCGCCGCACAGCTGGCGTACCCACTCCGCTAGATAGGCGCGGCTCATCCTGCCTCCTTCACCAGAATGTATTTACCGACGCGGTGAGCGACGTTTGCTTCGGTGATTACGCGCGTCCAAATCGTATCGATTTGATGACCGCGTTTTCTAAGTTGCAAAATCCTCGCCGGAACGTGATAAACGTCCAAGTCGCGCATTCCTTCGAAAGTCGTGCATGGCCCTTGCCGTAGTCGCATCAAAAGACGCGCGCACTGAGCGACACTGCTGTTACCATTCGCGCTCTGTTTCTTCGTCGTTGCAGTGGATTCGCCGGGTTGCCCCCCGGCGTTTTCGTTTGTAAAGTCTGGAAGGCAGTTCATCAGCGAGCCCCCTTTGCCGTACGATCAGCGAGAAACTTGCTGACATCGCCAGACAACCAGCGAGAGCAGCGAGGGCCAAAGCGCAATGGTTTTGGCGCAGAGCCTTCCGCGATCAGGCGATAGAACTGTGAGCGAGACACTCCGGCCAGAGATAAAACCACGTCAAGGCGCAGATGCGCGCCGGGGTGATTGATAGCTTCAAGTGGTTGCGGCACCTTGCGGCGAGGCGCGCGGCTTGTGGCCTGCGCGGATTGGGTAGCGATTTGCATCGTCAGTTCCTTTGACTACCTTACAAACTGGGCGGTAATTCGCCTGTTGTGGAGCCATAGGCACTATGCTTTCAAAGCAGAAATTGCTCTTGCACTTTCTGCGCAATTATTTATCGATAGCGAATCGGTTTAGCGTCGCTGAAAAATAATTTCACAAAACGATCATATTCGCCCTTTTTACGCTGACCGGCCTGCTCCTCGGCAAAAATACGCTCAAGCGTGGCCGCTCGACCAATTGTTTTCTTGGCTCTCTGGTACTGGCGTAAAAGCGTTAGCGTCGTAATATTCTCTTGCTTGCAGAAGGTTGGCCAGGGTCGATAGATCGGCCAACTAGGTGAGTCGTCATTTGACTTTTGTTCTTGCAGCTTCGCGGCCAACCTTTCCTCATTGAAACTCGGGTGTCGCTTCGCAGCGATTTTCATGTGATGCAACAGCACACTTTCCCGACCCCACGTCCAATGCTTGGTCCGTCCAACCTTCTTGTTGGGGTTGGCAACATCAAATCCGGGCACAAACTCCCGCAGCAGTCGGCGCGCGAGAATCTCCGCGTTCTCTAAACTCCAATGCCCATCGATTCCATACTCTTTTAGTACCAATTGCCGTTTCGCTTGAACTAGCAACTCGCGTTCATCCCAGTGTCGCTTTTCCTTCGCCGGGTCTGGTACTAGGGAGGCGAGCGAAAAATTATTGCTAAGAATCGGCGGCAGCGGTTCTGCGAGGGCGCCCGAAAACTTCCGCTTCACTTGAAGATTCCACTGCGCTAGTTCAGTTTTTTTCATCGCGCACCCTTTACGCTGTCCCTACAAAAAAGATCGCCACACCAGACGGGTAGGGGCCCGGTATTCGCCCCGTCGGGCTATGTGTGGCGAACGGAAACGCGCTAGTAACTCATGCTTGCGCGAAAATTCATATACCCTCTTCAAGTTGTTCTTTAGGCGCGGCACAGAGCCGCTTCAACGCGGAGTCGTGAGCCATGCCCGCCATGCGTTTGACAAGGTTCTTTTTGGCTCTGTATCGCAGAGGCGTGCTGCACGATTTCACCCACCAAAAAACATCACTAGGCGGGCTGTCATCCCTTACGTTTTTAGGAAAGGTCATCGACATCGACGCGACACTCAATCTTGACGATGATCCCGTTGTTTTGTTGGTAGCGTGAATCGGCAACCATGCAGATCGCGAGGTCTCCGGGCTGAAATCTTAGTGTTTCCATGATCATGCCGCCTTGACGGAGAAGGCGATCACTTCGCCACCAGCCGCGAGCTTGTCAAGATAGTCGGCCCAGCGCTGCATCATGCCGCGCCGTTGCTCAATGTGACTGGTGCGGTTGTACGCGTTTCCGAGTGCATCGCGCACCTTGTGGGCGAGCTGTGCTTCGATCACATGAATCGGTTCTTCCATCACTTCGTCAAGCAGCGTGCGCGCCATTGCGCGAAAGCCGTGTGCCGTCATTTGTTCGCCGGAATAGCCGAGCGAGCGCAGTGCAGCGGTGATCGTGTTTTCGCTGATTGGGCGGTCATGGGTGCGTTCACCGGGGTACACATAGCGTCCGTGTCCCGTGATCGGATGTAGCTTGCGCAGTTCTTCCACTGCCTGCGTGCAGAGCGGCACAATGTGAGGGGCACCGTTCTCTTTGTCTTTCTTCACGCGCTTCATCTTCGCGCTGGGAATAGCCCACATCGCGCCGTCCAAATCCAGCTCAGTCCATTCCATCATCCGCACGTTGCCCGGTCGCTGAAATGTCCATGCTGACGCCTTCAAAGCCGCGCGCACCACGGGGCCGCCGTTATAGTCGCGTATTGAACGGATCAGCGCACCCACATCTTTGGGGTTTGTAATTGCGGCCATGTGCTTGGTCTCATTGGGCTTGATCGCTCCGCGCAAAGCGGGCGTGGGATCGTTCACTGCGCGTCCTGTCGAAACGGCATAGCGACAGACTTGCCCCACCACGATGCGAATGCCGTGTGCAGTCTCCATATCTCCGCGCGCCTCGGCCTTCAGCATGACTCGCAGAACCGCAGCGGGCGCGAGTTCGACTATCGGATCGCTACCGATAAATGGGAACACATGCAGCTCTAAACGACGGACCAGCTTTCGGGCGTGTGTCGCGGACCATCCGGGGGAAAACTTGGCGTGCCATTCGCGAGCAACAGCCTCAAACGAATCGACGCCCGCAAGCGCCTGTTTTTCAACCTTGCGCGCCGCTACCGGATCAACGCCGGATTTGACCTGCTCACGCGCTTTCGTCGTGGCGTCGCGTGCCGTTGCCAACGAGACAGCCGGATAAACGCCCAGCGCGGCGCGTTTCTCTTTGCCTGCAAGGCGGTACTTCAATCGCCAGTATTTGCCACCGGCGGGCGTCACTTCCAGATACAGACCGTCCCGGTCGTACAGCCGATAGGTCTTTTCGGTGGACTTCGCTTTGCGGAGGGCGGTGTCTGACAGCATTTGGGGGCACCTGAAACGAGGCATTTGCCTGATGCCCCCAATTGTGCCCCCATGTGCCCCCGGCTTCAAGTGGACACATAGAAACGCAAAGGGACGCCGAAGCGCCCCTAAGTCATTGATTCACTTGCACAAATAAACGTTTCAGGATGTCCTGGAGCGATTACTTGGTACCGAGGGCGGGACTCGAACCCGCACGATGTCACCAACGGTGGATTTTGAATCCACTGCGTCTACCAATTCCGCCACCCCGGCTGAGTGAAGCTTTTAATTATAGCCAGCGTGCGAGTTCGGCCACGTCTTCGTCAAGCAGCTCGCCAGCTTCAACTTGCTTGAGCCGTCCGTCGCGGCCGATCACCCAGATCACCGGCAGCCCCTTGACGTCGCCCAGCAGGCGCTGCCACTCGGACGACATCATCGCGGCGTGAAACGTGTAGCCGTGTTGCTTCATGTATCTGGGCACCTCGGCGGCGTTTTTGTCAATCGACAGCGCGAGTACTTCCAGGCCCTTTGTCTTGTGGGCGCGCAACAGTTTGTCGAGCTTCGGACTCTGTACTTTGCAGAACGGGCACCACGTAGCGAAGCGCTCGATGATGAGCACTTTGCCGCGCCAATAATCGGGCTTGAGCACGGTGCCGTCGATCAGCGTGGTTGCGGGCGGCGTGATGACAGCGCCGAGGGTTGCGGCTTCAGCGACCGTAACGAGGATCGGCGACAGCGCCGCCGCCAGCATTGCATTTCGCCGATTCACACGGCCTCCTTCATCCGCCGAGGGTTGCGCTGTACGAGCGGCTCTGCCGCGACCACCGTTGGCGCGTTGCTGTCATGCGTCGCGGCAGAGCCGCTCCTACAAAGCTTCACGCCATGCCTTTATTACCGCTGGCATTCAGGATTTTCGGCATGTTGAGCCTGCGCGCCGTGATCCGCTTCTTCGACTTGAGCCAGCCTTCGACTACGTCCCACACCGGCTCAGTCTTACCTGCGATTGCAGCATCGCGTGCAGCCTCGGAAACGGGTGCCCAGCCCGCGACCTTGTACGTTTTTGACGCGTCAATCAGCGTGCCCTTGAGCCGCATGTCGGTGATGCGTTTGCCCTGCGCGCCGAGCGGGTTGATCGTGTATTGCAGACCGCCAACGCGCACCATGTCGCCGCCCTGCTGGTAATACGGATCGGGGTTGAACAGGTTGTCGGCGACGTCTTCGAGCACCGTTTTGATCATCTCGCCGCTCATATCAGTCACGGTGGTGTACGGGTACGTAATCGCGGTTTGATCCATCAAATGTTCGCGCGTGATGGCTTGCCCCGAGAGCAGGGATGTGCCCCAGCGGAAGCCCGGAGAGAATGCGATTTCGGTGCTCTTGGTTTCCATCAGCGCATCGAGAATGAGCTGGTCAAAACTGCCATTGAAATTGCCGCGACGGTAGAGCATCGCGTCGGTGGTGGCGAGTTTTTCGCTGAGCTTCGCCTCGTACGGTGCGCGCATTTTGGTGATGAGCGCCTGCATCACCGGATCGGCCGGCAGCAGGTTGGAGAAAATCGGCAGCAGCTTGTAACGAAAGTCGCGAATCGCGCCGCCTTTCACGTCAAAATCGAGCACGCCGAGGAACTTGCTGTTGCTGCCTGCGTTGGTCACGAGCGTCGTGCCGCCAGGATTCTTCACCGGAATCGCACCGGGCACGCCGTCGTGCGTATGGCCGCCGAGAATGGCGTCGATGCCGCGCACGCGAGAGGCGAGCTTCAAGTCCACATCCATGCCGTTATGCGACAGCAGCACGACTACTTTCGCGCCCTTCGCGCGCACCTCGTCGACGGTCTTTTGCATGTCGTCTTCACGAATGCCAAATGACCAATCCGGCGTCAGGTAGCGCGGGTTGGCAATCGGTGTGTACGGAAACGCCTGCCCGATGATCGCAATCGGCACACCGTTCATTTCGCGCATCGTGTACGGCTTGAACACGAGGTCCTCGAAGTCGGTCGTCTTCACGTTGTTGGCGAGGAAATCCACCTTCGATTTGAAGTCTTTTTCAACGATTTCCTGCACCCGTTTCGCGCCGAGCGTGAACTCCCAGTGGCCGGTCATCACGTCAACGCCAAGCGCCAGGCAGGCGTCCACCATGTCCTGCCCGTTCGACCACAACGCGGTTGCCGAACCCTGCCATGTGTCGCCGCCGTCCAGCAACAACGCACCCGGACGCGAAGCCTTGAGCTGCTTGATAAGAGTCGCCATGTGCGCAAAGCCACCGACCTTGCCGTATGCCTTAACACCCGCTTCAAAATCGAGAAAAGTAAATGCGTGCGCACTGCGCGTGCCACGCGGAATGTTGAACGCTTTGAGCAGGTGCTCGCCGACCAGGTGCGGCGACTGATTCAAGGCCGCGTTGTAGCCCAGATTAACGCTAGGTTCGCGGAAATAAATCGGCATCAACTGCGCGTGACAATCGGTGAAATGCAGCAGATGCACATTGCCGAAGCGGGGCAGGTCATAGAAGCTCGCTGGCCCGGTAGCGGCGAGCAGGGTTTTGGAGTCCAGCGCTACGCCTGCGGCAGCAGCAATGGCCAGAAGGTTCAAGAATTCGCGTCGTTGCATGGTTACTTTCTGTACGCACTACCGTCACGGGAGCGGTGGTTCTAGTCCCCTCACGGGAGAGGGTGAGAGCCTGCCCCGGCGAAGGCCGCGGGTGGGGAGGTTGTTGAATGATCAGGATCGGTTGCCAAGTTCAGTTTTCGCCCGCAGCGAGCCGTAGGGCGGGCGCTGTCAGCACCCCGTGCCAAATCCCTGCAAACTTTCCAATCCTTTTCGCCGCCCCGAATCGGCAACGAGGGCTTCCAAAGCGCGGTCGTTTGCGAGCGGCAGTTCGTCGCTTAACCTAACCCCAGTGTCGCCGTTGTAAATAGTTAGCGACTTCATTTTCCGCCAGTCCGTTGAATCAACTACAACCTCAAATTGCCGCAAGTATTCGCACTTTGCCCGGAAGATTTTGACAACTGGTTTCAGCCAAATATGCAGAATTGCAGCGCCATCTACGGCCTGAGTCACATACGGATGTGCCATTGCGCCACCGTCGTGGAACCACGCTCTCACGACTAAGCGAAGATCTCCGTTTTCCTGCACATTAGCGTTGACGAAAGGCTCCGTCGGCATGCTGTGTGATTCGGTGGACGTCAACATTCCCGTGTACGAAAGCATCCGGACTGGTTTGCCACGCCACGCCGCGATCAAGTCGTCTCTGACCTCACAGGCACCCACGAGGACGACAAGCGTCAATGCCAACAAGATTCGTACTCGTACTCTTGTTCGATGCAACATCACCGCGTCACCAATATTTCAATCGCGACATGAGCGACTTACTTCTGATTCGAACGTATGCAACTATTAGTTGCAATGCCCATCGCATATGGGGATAACTAGCGAAAACTACAAAAGTCGATGCACATCGCTTTGTCGGCCCTTGCCCATATGGGATAAGGCTTTCAACGAAAAGCTGTTGCCCAACCAACCGCCCCTTCAGCCCGCGCCGAGGAGCGGAGCAACGGGCGGTCGTAGATGCGTCGTCGGCACACACTGTGCGTAGCGTCAGCGAAGCTTTCGTGTGCCGTTGACGCATCCCGCCCGTTGCGA
>ENA-OFCX01000071-OFCX01000071.1-metagenomes-genome-assembly--contig:-NODE-71-length-51727-cov-21.955779_pt1 | contig 51727 bp, 46 predicted proteins | sample MGYA00153384_OFCX01 | MGnify analysis MGYA00153384
AAAATTACGGATTAGATGTGATTTTTAATAGTGATAGCACAAATTTACCATATTTGGATTGTGAATGTTGTTGGTCGATCGATTAAATTTTCCAGATTTAACTATTAATTCAGTTTTAATTTACTTACCGCTGGTGCCAACTGGGTGAGAGCGATCGAATTATCGCTCTTTTAAACCTAAATACGATCGATCTACCCAAAATCAAACTTTTTTTAGATTTCGACGATCGAACTGACACGTAGGGAAGATCGATCTCAGCCGTGGCTGAGTGCAGGTTTCAGGGGATGGAACTGGGCGACAACAGTCGATCGCGCCAGCATCAAGCTGTAAGTCTAAGCAATACTGCCGTAGATGATTTTAATCCCGATCGATTAGAGTGAATGTTAACAGATTAAAAATGGCAGTAATGCAACCACTAAAATCACTGACACTTCGTCAGAACTTTTCATGGACTTTTGTTGGTAACATAATTTACGCAGCATCTCAATGGGGAATGTTAGTAGTGCTGGCAAAACTGGGCAGCCCTGAGATGGTGGGACAGTTTACTTTAGGGTTGGCAGTAACAGCTCCCATCATCCTCTTTAGCAACCTCCAATTAAGGCAGATCCAAACCACAGATGTTAGCCAACAGTATCTATTTGGGGATTACCTGGGGTTGAGATTAATCTGTGTCGGTCTATCACTGCCGCTAATTTTGATAATTACGATTAATGCTGGTTATCGGTGGGAGACATCATTAGTTATTTTAGTGATTGGTTTATCAAAAGTAATCGAATCAATTAGTGATATCTTTCATGGCTTATTCCAGTACCACGAACGAATGGATCGGATTGCCATCTCCCTGATGATTAAAGGGCCACTGTCACTATTGATGCTGGGAATAGGCATTTACCTCAGTGGCACTGTGCTAGGGGGAGCGATCGGATTAGCAATCATTTGGACAGTTGTTTTAATATTTTATGACATTCCTAGCGGTGCAGCGATCTTGAGAGCTGCCACAGCAAACATCGAAGCAGAAGAAATATCTCAGCAACAATCCCCGATCCACAATCGTCATTTGCTACCGAGATTCAATTTTTCAAAGCTCCGCAGCTTAGTTGGATTATCTTTGCCATTGGGTTTTGTGATGATGCTCATTTCGCTCAATGCAAATATCCCCCGCTACTTTATCGAACATCATCTCGGCGAACGGGAACTTGGGATCTTTTCCGCTCTATCCTATCTGATGGTGGCGGGGGGGATTGTGGTCAGTGCTTTAGGACAATCAGCCAGTCCTCGCCTAGCGAAATATTATGCAGCAGGTAACAGCAAAGATTTCCAACAGCTTTTGCTTAAAACAGTTTTAATTGGTGCTTTACTGGGTGGAATATCGGTGTTAATGGCTGCCATTGCTGGCAAAGAAATTCTCACTATTTTGTATCGTCCTGAATATGCACAACAGGTATACTTATTCGTTTTGCTGATGGTAGCGGCGGGAATTGGATATATCGCCTCATTCCTGGGATATGGAATGACAGCAGCACAGTATTTCCGAGTTCAAATGCCTTTATTTACGCTAGTCACTGGGATCTCAGCCCTAGTTTGCTTCTGGTTAGTGCCCAGTCAGGGGCTGATTGGAGCAGCGATCGCACTGATAGTTGGTGCAACTGTCCAAGCTATCTTTAGTTTAGGAGTTATTTATCATGCCTTACACAAAATCGCCCGATCCAGCCTTACCGATCGACCAAACCGTAATTAAACCGCTTCGCATTCTCCATGTAGTTGGTGGGATGGATCGAGGTGGTGCGGAAACTTGGCTGATGCACATTTTACGGCAGATCGATCGATCCAAATTTCAGATGGATTTTTTGGCTCCCGCAGACCAGCACTATGCCTACACTGACGAACTTCAAGCCCTGGGGAGTCAAATTTTCTCATGTTGTCTAGAACCATCTCGACCTTGGCGTTATGCAGCTAATTTTAAGCGCATATTGCAGGAGCACGATCCCTACGACATTATCCATGTCCACGTTCATCACTTTAGTGGTTACGTTCTCCATTTAGCCCGCAAGTTGGGGATAAAAGCTCGAATCATCCATAGTCATATCGATACTTCTTCGATCGAATCTCAGGCAAAATGGACGAGGCAACTTTATACTGCCCAAATGAAATGGTGGATCGACAGAAATTCGACAGCAGGATTAGCTACTAGCCGGATGGCAGCAGCAGATTTATTAGGATCGATGTGGGAAAACGATCCTCGTTGGCGCACACTATACTGCGGTATCGATCTTGCCCCCTTTCACGAGCCAGTTGAGCCAGCCGATGTCCGCACCCAATTTGGTATCCCTGCGGATGCTTTTGTCATCGGGCATGTCGGTAGATTTGAACCCCAAAAAAATCATCATTTCCTACTCGAAATTGCTGCCGAGATCGCCAAGCGAGAGCCAAACATGCGCTTATTGTTACTCGGCACAGGTTCGTTATTGCCAGAAATCCAAGCGAAAGTTACTCAGATGGGTTTGACAGATCTGGTGATTTTTGGAGGTGTCCGTAATGATATTCCCCGACTGATGAAGGGTCTAATGGATGTATTTTTATTTCCATCCTTATATGAAGGGCTAGGACTAGTTTTGGTCGAAGCCCAAGCTGCGGGTGTCCCCTGTGTTTTTGCAGATATTGTCCCAGCCGAAGCAGATTTAGTTAAGTCGGCGATCGCCAGAATACCCTTGACAAAATCGGCATCATACTGGGCAGATGTCATTTTGGTAAAGCGAGATCGGAAACAATCGATCGTCCAGTCTAGCAGCCTAGAGCTAGTAACACAGAGTGACTTCAATATCGAAGTCAGTCTCAAAGAGTTAACCGGATTTTATCTAAATACTGTCAGACAGTCGGGAGCGAAGTTGTGATGGGATTTAGACCCCCGATCCTTTAATACTTTAATTCGATTCAATCCCTGATGGTGAGACGAGCGTAGTTCTATAGCTACAACATAGATGGCTCTTTGCTGTTACATCGCTCCCAGATTTGACTCCATTGAATTAGCTCTGGTTCTTCGATCGGGTTGCCAAAGCGATGTCTGAGTACTTTAACACCCAACCCGGTCGGGATGACCACAATCTCTACCAACGATTTAGCTACTTGTGTTAACACCCCAACGGCAAATTTATGATTTTTAGCTACGAGTGCTTTTTTACTCAACGCGATCCCCAGGTGATATCTACCACTGAGCGACTTTTTAAGTGACAAAGATCCCACGCGATATCCGAGGAGAATTTCCGGCAGAGCTGCAAATCGACTATTCTGATAAGAGCGCAGCATCAGATCGTAGTCTTCCATTCTGATCGCATCTGCTCGATATTGGTACTTACAAAACCAGTCTATTTTCCCCATCCAAGTTGGGTGCAGCAAGCCAAAGCCTCCCCAAGGACGGGAACATATTTCAGCATGAGATACTTGTGACGGCGTAACTCCTGTAGCTCGACCATTTGCATCAAAATTAATATATGAAGTCCCCAGCAGATCGATTTCAGGATTTTTCTCTAGATATTCCACCTGACACTGTAAGCGTTCTGGATAAGAAATATCATCTCCATCCATCCGTGCAAAATACTTGCCGCGACTCAAAGCAAGTGCTTGATTTAAGCGAACGGGAAGTTGCAGATTTAGACCATCCACAGATAATCTAATCCGATCGTCTTGAAATTTTCTGGCGATTTCTACTGTTCGATCCTGAGATCCATCATCGATGAGGATCAGCTCCCAGTTGGAATAAGTTTGATTCAAAATAGAGCGAACTGCTCCGCTTAAAGTTTTTTCACAATTAATTACAGACATACCAATACTGACAAGTGGCTGCATAATATCTCTTGACTAACTTTATTGCTCAGTCTACAACTATTGTCGTAAGCCAATCATCGTACAAATGTCTTAAATAAGTGTATTTTTAGTTTTTTTGAAATAGAATGTGCATATAAATACTTAATCGCAAGTAAATTAGACAATCTCATCGCGACTACTGCTATCATACCAAAAGTCAATCAGAGTGTGTAGGCTACCTGAGTAAACAGCAATTTTACGTCTTCAGATCGAAAAACCTGTTGTTACAACTGGCTTATGGCTTATTTAATCTCTCACAAGCCCACTCTCGTCATCTTGAGAGCTTTTTTACAATTTAATTCGGGCACTCTCTCGTTTAAATAGCCATGTTTTCAGTAAATATTGATATTACCTAGAAAAATATTATTAATAACGACATGAAAAGTATTTTTCTCAACAAATTTACTTTATTGACAACTTTTTTAATCCCACTTATTTTTATTCTATGGTTTTCGCAACCTGCATATACGAGTAAAACTCCAAATCAAAGCAATCTCATTAAAATCCAGACTACTAAAGGGGAAAATATTTTCCCTTTAGGTTTGTATCACGTTTCACATCGCTTAACGGCCCAACAGCGACTAGATGCACTCCGAGATATTGCAGCGGCAGGCTTTAACGTTATTCATGCGGGTTGCAGCAATCTTGATGATTATAACAAGTTTCTTGATGAGGCTGAAAGACTCGGTGTTTATGCGATCGTAGAATTTAATGAGGTTGACTATCGGATCGTTGTAAAAAAATTTGCGAATAAAGCGGCTGTACTTGGTTGGAATATTGCTGACGACGCAGGCGACCACAAAACCAAGGCGCAAATATTAGATATGCACAGACAAATAAAAGCTATAGATCCCCGTCATTATACTTATGTTAGTGTTAGTAATTGGTCTAAGAAATGGGCAGAATTTGCTGATGCAGGCGATCTAATTGGCGGTCAATCTTATCCAATCGGCTATCCTTTCAAAAATCAGCCTAAGGGCTTACCGAATACTTTAATAGAAGTAAGCCATGTCTTCAATATTGCTCAAAAGGAAGCTACCAAACACAATCGCCCAGTGATTGCCAATTTACAAGTTTTTAAGTGGGATAATCAGCGGCTCCCTACGTCAAAGGAAGTTTACAATATGACTTACCAATCACTGTTGAGTGGTGTCAAAGGAATTTTGTTCTTTGCCTATGACGATGGTGGTAAAAATCAGATCTATGCTAATGAAAAATTGTGGGATCGACTAAAATCTTTGGCTACTGAGATAAATAAACTTAGTCCAGTACTAAGAGAGGGTACCTTGACAAAGTTAGATACTAAAAATAAACAGTTACTCGCCGGACAATGGCGGTACCGGAATAATCTCTACATCATTGTAGTTAATACGTCTTCATCGCAAACAATAGCAACTTCGATGGCAATACCCATCAAAAAAGGTTTGGTGAAAACATTATTCCCAGGACATCCATCTGGCATGAATTTACGCAATGGGAACCTTAGTGGTTCGGTTAAGCCTGAAGATGTTCATATTTATCAAATATCTAAGTAAAGATTAATTTATTTAAATTATTTTATTTACTACAGCGTTGCATCTTTACTCACTTAGGGTAGACCTAATAGAAAGTGAGTTAAGTAACCCATATATTCACCAATCGATCGACCATAATGCTTCAACTAAGTCAACGGCAAATACTCATAGTTGTCCTGCTAGCTATTCTATTTGGTGGTGCATCTCTGACAAATTTAGGTACTTTAGAAGAGCCTTTAGATCCCTCTATCTCTGTCCTCCGCTTCTTGACGATCGGGACAAGCTTAATATTTCTGCTCGCTCTGTCTGGCCGGAATAGTTGGAATTTTCCGATTAAGCCTTTACCTCTAAGCTTTCTATGGGCTGCATTTTCTTTTACAGTCTTGCTATCTGGATTTGTTAATAATGAAATGACGGCTCAGAGAGACGGTTTTTGGTTACTAATTGCCGTACCAATAATTTTTTTCAATGCCTTACCTAAATTAATGCACAAATCTGCAAACCTTCTAATTACCTTAGGACTTTTGCTTGGTGTTTCTCCATATATTTTGATCTCTTTTTTAGTGAATCCGATCTGGCAATCTGACTCGAAAATTTATTCTGGAATATTTCCAAACTCTAATCAGTTAGGATTTACAACCGCAATACTATCATCTGGTGTATTCATTCTAGCAATTGGATTTTTATTTAAAAAGAGAAGCCTCACTGAAGTATTAATAGTTAATATTTCACTGTTAATATGTCTTGCGGTAGTACTGATTTCTAATGCACGCACAGCAATCATCACATTTTCAGTTATGTCATTGTTTTTAATTTGGAAGTTATTTCAAAAACCTAAAAACTTTTCGATCGCCTTTGTCATTGGTGTAATTATTGCGGCGATCGCTTTTATTGTAAATGCTCAAAATCCTTGGCTTTTTGAAAGAATAGCTGAAATTCAAGAGAAAGATTCATTAAGTGGTAGGAATGATATTTGGGTTAAGACAATAATTGACATGACGTTATTAGGTAATGGAGAGAAATACTTTGAAATTAACTTTGGTCTTGGAGCACATAATACTGTAATTCACGTGTTAGGAGTCAATGGTTTATTTGCCTGTGTATTAATGGTATTATTTGCAATTATCAGCTTTTTTTACGCCTGGTTGTACTTCCAGAAGAATTATAGAGAAGACTGTTATGCAATTGCTCCTTTAGTTTTTATGACTTGCTTTTGGATGCTATCTATGGGAGAGGGCATGTTTGGCTCTTTAGGCAATGCAATGACTATTGCTTACATGCTTTCGATCGGAGTAATTATGTCTGACTTAAATCCACAAGCTACGTCACTAGAGTTTAAACTGAGAGAAGAGAAACAACTATTTATTGATGTAGAAAAGCTACCCAAGAGGAGAAGATGACAAATAAGCTGTTCAACATCTAAATAATAATCGACTAGGCATGTCCGAAAGCTAGCCCAGCTACTAACATTCCCAAGACTAGAAAAGGTTGGGCACTAGCTTGATATTTGACATCATTTTCTAAAGGATTACGGAGAAAATACATGTCTTGGAAGGTAATCTGTGGGATGATTAGTAATAACAGAATTGCTGCATAGAGATTTTGGTGAATGGTAATCAGATAGATGCCGATTCCAGCTTGGAAGATATCAATCATCAATACACAAATCCAAGCAGATGTAGTAATCCCGAACATGACTGGGAGAGACTTTAATCCAAACTGCTTATCGCCTTCGACACTTTTAAAATCATTGACGATCGCGATGCCTAGCCCTGCTAAACTATAAAATAGTGTCATCACAACTATCGTCCAATTTAGGGTGCCAAATAAAGCATGACCAGCCCACCAAGGCAAGGCAATATAACTTGCACCTAGAGCGTAAGTACCCAACCAGCCATTTTGTTTTAGCTTCAATGGTGGAGCTGAATAAATATAAGCGACAACCGCACCACCGATCGCCAAACAAGTCATAATTGGAAAGTCATGATTTGCGGCTCGATCGAGAATATAAGCAACCCCAATCCCACCAAATAATAAGACGAAAATTTGGACGACTACTTGAGATCCCGAAATTGCCCCTGAAGGAATCGGACGATAAGGCTCATTGACAGCATCGATCTCGCGATCGTACCACTCATTTACTACCTGAGTATAACCAGTCAATAATGGCCCAGACATTAACATACATAATGCCGCCTTGAGGACATTCTCGATCGACCAAGTATACGCACCCGAAGACGCTGCACCACAGACAACTCCCCACATCAGCGGAATCCAAGTAATCGGTTTCATCAACTGCAACCGAATCTTCCAAATTGAAGCCGCCTCAGTCGAAGCACCCTTCATCCCTAGCATTTGTCGTGTCTTCGCACCCTTATTCTCGGATGACTCAACTGGTAAATCGCTCATAATAAATTCAGGGAGTACTATTTTAGTCTAGGCTCAAGTAGTAAGCCCTAACCTAAAGTGTATAACTACCAAAGCTGTCAGTCAAATTCTAGGCTTTAGGCTTTAGGCTTTAGGCTTTAGGCTTTAGGCTTTAGGTTTTAGGTTTTAGGGAAGAAGGGTAAAGGCAATATTAAATACCCACTCCCCCCGTCACCCCGTCCCCCACTCCCCCCGTCACCCCGTCCCTCACTCCCCCCGTCCCCCTTCCCCCATGCCGACAGTTCGCCAATTGTTGCAGTACAAACCGAATGGAAAACAGATCGTCGCGCTGACAGCGTGGGATTTTGCGATCGCCCAAATTTTAGATGCAGCGGGAGTAGATCTGATCCTCGTTGGTGATTCTCTGGCAATGGTGGCGTTGGGATATGAAAATACTCTACCCCTAACTCTCGCTGAAATCATTCACCACGCTCAAGCAGTTAAGCGCGGGGTAAAAAATGCGCTGATTGTAGTCGATTTGCCATTCCTAAGCTATCAAACTAGTGTTGAGGACGCGATCGCATCAGCCGGAAGAATCCTCAAGGAGACAGGCGCACAGGCAGTTAAACTCGAAGGCGGGTATCCAGCGATGATAGAGACGGTATCCAGGCTAGTTGATATCGGTATTCCCGTGATGGGACATATCGGCTTGACACCTCAATCGGTGCATCAATTAGGCTATCGTCAACAGGGACACTCAGAAAGCGATCGAGAACGTCTGCTCTGTGCCGCAATTGCCTTAGAACGAGTGGGCGCATTTGCGCTCGTATTAGAACATATTCCCGCCGATTTAGCCAAACTCATTTCCCAAAAACTCTCGATTCCGACGATCGGCATTGGTGCAGGAACTGGCTGTGATGGACAAATATTAGTAACAGCAGATATATTAGGTTTAACGCAGCGTCAGCCACCTTTTGCCAAGGTTTATGTCGATTTACGTGCAATTATCACTCAAGCAGTGCAAGATTACAGTACCGATGTCAAATCAGTCGAGAGTTAGCATCTGTAGGGGCGGATTAATACTATCCCTGACAAAGCTAAAAATTTAATTTAGAACCCACAGGATGGAGAATTAACCTTCACAAAACGGTTTGATAATTGGTAATTGATGATGCACAGGTACGGGGAAGATTGGCTAAAGTTTGTCAGACAACAGCGGGTAATCGCGGTAATTCGAGCCAGCGATCTACGCGTGGGCAAAAAGATGGCGCAGGCGGTGGCGGCTGGGGGGATTAAATTAATTGAAATCACCGCAAATAGCGATCGATCGTGGGAATTAATTGAGTTACTACGGGCAGAATTACCGGATTGCTCGATCGGTACGGGGACAGTATTGAGTCTAGCGGATGTCTGCAATGCGAGATCTTGTGGTGCTGAATATATTTTTACGCCACATCTCGATCTGAGTCTGATTCAAGCTGCAACTACCGCCGCAATTCCGATCGTCCCTGGAGCCTTGACACCGACAGAAATTATTAGTGCGTGGCAATCTGGCGCAACAGCGGTAAAAGTATTTCCCATTCAGGCGGTGGGTGGGGTTAATTATTTACAGGTACTACAGGGGCCGATCGGTCAAATTCCCTTGATTCCCACTGGTGGAGTAACCGTAACTAATGCTGCCGATTTTTTGGCGGCTGGGGCGGTGGCGGTGGGATTAGCTGGCTCTTTATTTCCCCAATCTGAGATCGTGCGGGAAGATTGGCAGAGTATGCGCGATCGAGCCAGTAATTTAATTATGAGAATAAAAATCTCACCTAGATCAAATCAAATCGGTGACAGATGACGGCGAATGCTGTGGAGATAGCAGTAATCCCGATCGCCATCGCGGGGTGTTGTCCCTGGGAAATCGCCAGCGATGTTACTACTCCAGAGCCAAGTGCAGCGGGCATAGCTACATCGAACAAGGAGTGACCTAATCTATTTTTGTACATAATTTTTTACGATAATAAAGATCGCAGGTACTATCAGCCGCGATCGGATAGTTCCTTGCAGCTTATCACTCGATTCGATCGTTGCCATCGCAATTATGAGACTTCGCAACTAATATTCATGATTAGATATGGTTCTTCATGTTATGCCGGAATTACTGGCTCCAGATCCTCATCGCACAGATCGCCTAGTTTTGATGCTATTGCTGAAGTACAGTACACTAAAATCATCGCTTGACTGTGATCGAGCGCGTAAAACTGCTTTCCATCTCGCTGAATCTCTTCCATCACATAGGAGAGAGTGAGCATATCTGCCCAGTCGTCGTTTGCTTCGACTGTCCGATGCTGTCTTTTTTCCTGAATGGTATATTCTAGCCAGCACTCACCCTCTTCCAGATCGATATAGTCCACAATGTCTGTGAGATAGTCTGAGGTTTCACTCAGCAAACAGAGGTTTTGGAGAATTTTTACATAGTCACCTGTAGAGACGATACACTCAGTGTCCAAATTCCAGACTCGATCGCAAATTCGTCGTCCCCAGGGTTCCTGCTCTACCTCGGAACCAAAACAGAACAGCAGCAGCACGAAAGGCTGTTGTTCAAAAGCTTGTCGATCGTAAGCATAAAGTAAATCCTCGATCTTAATGCCAGGATTGAGGGCTAATCCTAATTCGGCTAGCCGATCTAACTGTGTCTCTAGTTTCAAATTTAGATGCCTCTGGGAAATCTCTATTTTGCCGCTGACAATGATTTTTTGTGTCTATTACTTCTATTGTCCAGAATAATTTAATGGTTTAGTTAAAATCCGATCGAGCAGATTTTCCAGTGACGAAATCCGCTCATCATTAGTAATACTCACATCTTGCATCAAAACAAAGTTACTAGTATTGAGAGGGTAGAGGGTAGCGATCCGCGCACGCCTTTGTTCCCCGACGGTTGTGCGTGCGATCGAGACAGAGGGTAGTTTTCAGGCAATAATTGCTAGTTTGGCGCAAATTTCGTCAGTTTTTATTTACTGGTGCAAGATATGAGAATATGTATATATGGCGATCCTAAATGAGCAAATAGATTAGTGTAGGGTAGCCGTAACGCACCAGGATACCACTATGAACCCGATCTAGGATTGCTGTGGTGCAAGATGTCAAAATAGTAGATAGCCCACACCCAACACTCACTATGCAAGTCAAAGCCGCTGTCGCGTTCCAAGCAGGTAAACCGCTCGAAATCACCACCGTCGATCTCGCACCACCGCAAGCGGGAGAAGTATTAGTCGAAATCAAAGCTACAGGGGTTTGCCATACCGATGCTTATACCCTGTCTGGAGCCGACCCAGAAGGCTTGTTTCCAGCGATTCTAGGACATGAGGGGGCGGGGGTAGTCATGGAAGTTGGAGCGGGTGTCACCAGCCTGAAAGTGGGCGATCGAGTGATTCCGTTATATGTCCCAGAGTGCCGTAATTGTGACTACTGTCTCAGCGGCAAAACCAATCTCTGTCAAGCAATTCGGATCACTCAAGGGCAGGGCGTGATGCCTGACGGCAGCAGTCGCTTTTCTCATGAGGGGAAAATGCTGCATCATTATATGGGGACATCCACTTTTGCCAACTATACAGTCGTGCCCGAAATCGCCCTGGCGAAAATTCGCGATGATGCACCGTTTGAAAAGGTGTGTTTGATTGGCTGTGGTGTGACAACGGGAATTGGGGCGGTAATCAATACAGCAAAAGTCGAAGTCGGCGCGAATGTGGTGGTATTTGGCTTGGGTAGTGTGGGTTTGAATGTGATTCAAGCCTCAAGGATGGTAGGGGCAAATATGATTGTCGGAATCGATATCAATCCGGCTAAACGCGCTCTGGCTGAAAAGTTTGGGATGACTCACTTTGTCAATCCCCAAGAGGTGGAAGGCGATCTAGTGCCTTATCTAGTAGATTTAACCAAGGGCGGTGCTGATTATAGTTTTGAGTGTACGGGTAATATCAATCTGATGCGTCAGGCTCTAGAATGCTGTCATAAAGGTTGGGGAGTGAGCGTCATTGTGGGTGTCGCTGGAGCAGGGCAAGAAATCGCCACCAGACCCTTTCAATTAGTGACAGGGCGCGTATGGAAGGGCACGGCATTTGGTGGGGCTAAAGGGCGTACGGATGTCCCTAAAATAGTTGATTGGTATATGGATGGGAAAATTAATATCGATGACTTGGTGAGTGAAATCATGCCGATCGATCGAGTCAATGATGCTTTTGATGCGCTGCGTCGCGGTGAAGCCATTCGATCGATTCTGACGTTCTGAGCCTAGACATCTTCCCCAGGTGCCAACCGTCCCGCCCGATTAGACGATACTTGCTTCTAATGCTGCTACGTCAGGAATCAAAAGTATATCTTGGTGGCGATCGATTAGTCCTGCGGTTTGCATTTTTGCGAGTACGCGCGTGACAGTTTCTCTAGCTAAACCGCTCATACTGCTGAGTTCGCGATGAGGTAAGTTAGGAATCTCGATCCCTGTCGATACAGTTTTACCCTGTCCCTCGACTAAAAATAATAGGGTATCAGCCACCCGCGAGGCACTATTAGATTCACGCAAGCGCAAGCGGCGATTGACTTGGCGCAATCGTCTTGCCATCAATTGAGCCAGCCGCATTCCAGCTAGCGGTTCGGTTTTGAGCAGTCGCACAAAATCATCAGCCGGAATGTTGACGATCGTGGCTGGAGTTAAACTCAAGACATCTGTAGATCGTGGTGCTTGTTCTAATGCTGCCATCTCCCCCACAATTTCACCCCTACCGACAATATTTAGCGTAATTTCTCGTCCGTCAGCATTATAGGTACGAATTTTGAGCCAGCCACTCAATACGAAGTAAACCGAACTACCCCAATCATTTTCTAGTAAAATCATCTGATTGGCTGGATGATTGCGGATCGCTGCATGAGCTAGTACTGGTGCGAGCGCGGCGGCTGGCAATTCACTCAAAAATGGGATTGAAGAGATCGCCTCTCGAACCGAAAGCGGTGTCAATGTTGGAACTTTGCTGTGTTTGTTGTCCATACTATCGGTTTCAATCTGCTGGTGGGGGATCTGTAAGTGCGTCGCCAAGGCTAACGCGAGCTAATTCTGGCGATGTCGCGGTAGTTACGCCAATGGCACTTGACACGATGAGAATTATCTAAAAGATTGTCTCTTGAGTGTTAAAGCATTACCAACTGTAGTGCGATCGTCTGATGACTTAATTAGTATTCCCGTAAATCACCGTCTCACCACCACCCCAAAATATGAATTTGCCCAATTCGATTACACTTTCGCGGCTGCTTGGTTTACCTGTAGTAGTTTATTGTCTTTATAGTGATGTCCTGACAGTTCGGTGGATTGGGTTTGGAGCATTTATAGTCGCGGCTTTGACTGACTGGCTCGATGGTTATCTTGCTCGTAAGTTAGATTTAGTCACCGATTTGGGCAAATTTCTCGATCCGTTGGTTGACAAGTTGCTGATTTTGATTCCACTATTAATCCTGATCGATCTCCATCTGGTACCAGCGGTGGGTGTGTGTCTGATTCTCGCCAGAGAACTGACGATCGCGGGTTGGCGCGTCAATCAAACACAGGTGAGTGGTGCTAATATCTGGGGCAAGGCTAAGACTATCAGTCAAATCATCGCGATCGCGATCGCGATCGCGCCACTATCATCGACATCTTTCCCTTGGAGCATCGCTAACTGGCAGATCTATGGTTTGGTCGCTTTTTGGCTATCTGTCGCACTCACTCTCATCTCTGGGTTGACTTATCTCATTCCCTCTGAAACACAGTCTTGACAACGATTGTGGCGATCGGCTCGAGATTTTTATTGTCTAAATAAAGTATTTTAGCCGATCTTAATATTTAATTAATAAAGCCTGCCGCTCTGATTTATAAAGCAAGCGAAGCATTGCTAGGCTTGAGTTGTAGACCCAAGTCACACAGTAATTGCGAAGTTCTGGGACAAATCCAGCTCACATCTTGATGAGATTTACCTTTACAATAGGTAACAGTGAGTGACCTCTGTCAAAGTATCACGCTCGGTTGACCCCCAAACGGTTGGTGGTAATACCAGTTCAGGCTTAATTATTCTTGGAGTAAGCGATCTGATGGATTATATCGAAAGAGTGCTAGAAAAATTGAAGCACTGGGCTGGCAAATTAATTGAAGTGTTGCTAGGCCCAGAAATGCAGCCCGAACCAGAATTGATTCCAATTCCTGTAGACGATCGCGTCCGCAGAATGCGATAACTACAAAGCCAAATTTATGATGGAGATCGTTGGTGGAACGTCGCCGCAAGCGAATCTCGAACGGAATAAATTGAGTGTACTAGTATTACATGGGCCAAATCTCAATTTACTGGGTTTACGAGAGCCAGGGATTTATGGCGTACTAACTTTGGCTACTATCGATCGCCAACTGGTGGAGTTGGGTCAGTCCCTGAATACTGCGGTGTCTTGTGTACAATCCAATCACGAAGGTGTCCTCGTCGATGCCATCCATGATGCCAGAGATCGGCATCATGGAATTGTTGTAAATGCGGGAGCCTATACCCATACTAGTATTGCGATCCGCGACGCGATCGCGGCGGTGCAAATTCCGACAGTAGAAGTTCATCTGAGCAATATCTACAAGCGCGAACAATTTCGCCATCACTCATATCTAGCAGCGATTGTCGTCGGTCAAATTAGTGGTTTTGGTGCTAATAGCTATTATTTAGGTCTACAAGCCTTGGTTACTCATTTAGAGGGGTTGGGACTGGATATTTCGTAGCGTCTAGGGTCGCTAGCGAGGCAATCAACCCTGAGGAGTGACCTTTGTCGATCCTCACTTTGAGTCAACTTACGAGGTGTCAATTACAGAAGTAGGCGGTAAACTATCTTAAATCGAAGGCGATCGAGGGAGAATACATGAAAATGTACTACCCTCACCGAAAACACTCTCAACCCAAATCCGTCCGCCGTGTTGCTGGATGATACTGCGACAAATTGCCAAACCTAAGCCAGTTCCTTCGCCACTACGGGCATCAGAGCCATCGACCTGCTGAAATCGCTCAAAGATAATTCCCAACTTATCAGCAGGAATTCCCCGTCCACAATCGCGGATTTGAAACAACATTTGTTCGGCTCGCTTGCTAGCAGTAAACCAGATCCGACTACCTGGGGGCGAAAATTTAATGGCATTACCGAGCAGATTGGTAAAAGCTTGAATCATCCGATTGGGATCTACCCATACCTGTCCGCCGCAATTGCTAGCAGTGATGTTAATTCCGGCACCATCGGCTAATGGCTCGATCTCCTCGACTGCTTTTGCCATCAACTCCGATACCTTACAGACAGACTTGACCATTTGGACAGTCCCAGATTCGATCCGTTCGATGTCGAGAATATCATTTACCAGTCGGATCAGCCGCTCGGTATTTGCCACGGCAATTGTTAATAATCGTTTTTCCTTCTCTGGCTGCTGATTCAACAAGCCACTATCCAAGAGCTTGAGCGAACCATAAATAGATGTCAGGGGAGTTCGCAGTTCATGACTGACAACAGAAATAAATTCATCTTTGATCCGTTCCATTTGATGTCGATGGGTAACATCCAATACCAACGAAAAAATTGATTCCATCCGACCCGCTTTATCCAACTGAACTGAGTTATACCACTCACAATCAACAATCGTCCCATCTTGACAATAGTTGCGATTGATCGTGATATTACTGGCTTCGATGCCAGATTTGAGCCGAATCATGATCTGGGCGATCCGCTCGGCATCCTCTGGTACCACAAATTTCCATTCTTGAGGACGTTTACCGACAACTTGTGCTGATGACCAACCAAAGATTTTTTCAGCCGTAGCCGACCATCTAGTGACCCGAAATTCTCGATCCCATTCGAGTGCCGCCAGGGGGGAATTTTCAAAGTGGAAATCTATTGTCTGGAGTGCATCGCGCAAGTTATTCTCGATTTGCTGTCGTTGGGTGACATCGCGCAAAACGATCGTACAGACTCGTTCACTTTTGAGTTCTAGATATGAAACTGAGGTTTCAGCCGGAAACTCGCTGCCATCTTTTCGGGTACCAACTACTTGCTGTCTGGCTCCCTGATCTGGTGAGGGCTGGTTTCCAGTCGCTGGGATTTGTTGTCGATGGGCTAGAGGACAGGTACTGATGAGATCGACAAATTCCTGAGGTAAAAGGAGATCGAGCGAGCGACCGATCGCTTCGCTCGCTGAATATCCAAAAATTTGTTCGGCTCCTTGGTTGAAGAGCGTAATCTGTCGATCGCGATCGATTGAAATAATTGCATCTCTGGCGATTTCCAGAATACCTGCAAATCGCGATCGAGAAATGTCGAGAGCAATTTCGGCTTTTTGACGCTCGATTAGTTCGAGTTGTAATCGAGCGTTAGTTTGTTGGAGGTCGTTAGTACGTTCGATTACCCGCTGTTCTAGTTCGATTTTTGCTAGACGCAGAGCATTATCTGACCGTTCGCGCTCGATCGCATATCGAATCGATCGCAGCAATAAGTTACTATCGACTTGTCCTTTGATCAGGTAATCTTGCGCGCCATGCTGCATGGCGGAGATCGCCAGAGTTTGGTCGTCTATTCCAGTCAGGACAACGATCGGAATGTGGGGATATCGATCGTGTAAATCGAGCACTGAGGCGATTCCCTGGCTATCTGGGAGCGAGAGATCGAGCAAAATGATATCAAAGTTCTTGCTAGTTCCCAGCCCTGAGGGAGCCGGAGCAGGGAGGAACAAGGAGGCAAATATATTGCGATCCGTACCTACAGATAGCTTTTCTACTGCTGCGGCTAGTGTCATCACTGGGGTAATTTGACACCGAGTAGTGGTCACTTCGCCGAGGATTTCTTGCAACAACCGGATATCTCCTGGGTTGTCTTCAATGAGCAAAATGTTGAGAACAGTAATCATGCTGCGCTCCGAGAGTTAGGTATTGAGTGCTGGGTGTTGAGTGTTGAGTGCTGGGTGTTAGGTGTTAAGTGTTGAGTGTTGAGTGCAATTATTTGAGGGGGACTTTTGACTACTATTCAAGATCTAAATTCTCAACTTAACTCTACTAGGCGGGTGACAGAGGCCTAACAACTATCAACTGTCAACTGTCAACTGTCTAAAACCTAACTCCTAAACCGTAGATTATTCCGATGGTAATTCAACGATCTTTAACCAAAAATCTTCGATCGATTGAACGACCTCAACGAATCGACCGAATTCTACAGGTTTAGTAATGTAGCAATTGGCATGGAGATCGTAAGCTCTGAGGATATCCTCCTGAGCTTGAGAAGTAGTGAGTACAATCACCGGAATTCGTTGCAATCTCTCATCGGCTCTAATCTCAATTAATACTTCTCCGCCATCCTTACGTGGTAAATTCCAATCTAGCAGAATTAGGTCGGGAGGAACAGGATGATTGTGAAGAAAATTCATCGCTTCGACACCATCAGCTACCACACTTAAATTCACCCTGATTTCTCGTTCGGCTAGGGCAATTCTGGTGAGATTTACATCTCCAGGATTGTCTTCAACAAGTAAAACTTCAATGGCGCGGTTGTTTATGATCATGTTGAACAGAGATACTACCTTCCGCTGGAATTGTCAAGTAGAATATCGACCCGTAACAATCTGACTGACTCGGCAGAGACTGTTGCAACATCACATCAGACTTCACTGGTGTTGATTCCACCCAAATTGTACCACCATGACGTTCAATAATTTTCTGACAAATCGCCAATCCGATACCAGTCCCTGGATATGTAGCTCTTGTATGTAGGCGTTGAAAGATTACAAATATCCGCTTGAGATATTGAGCTTCGATCCCGATGCCATTATCAGTCACAGCAAAGCACCAACTGGAGATTACAGCCGTCGCCTCAGTCACCGAGCCGCTCAAATCGCTCCTTGGTGGTAAAACCTGTGGAGTTAACGCTTTGACGCTGATATGAATTTTGGGGGGGATTTCACGACGAAATTTAATCGCATTAGCAATCAAATTTTGAAAGACCTGAGTCAATAGGGTCGCATCACCCCGAACTGTTGGGAGAGGATCGTAAGATATGATGGCTCCACTCTTGGTAATCGCGACGTAAAGGTTGGAGATTGCATCTTGAAGTACTAAATCGCATTTTACCAGCTCGAAGGGCTGTTTACGGCTGCTGACGCTGGCATAACTCAGCAATGCCTGAATCAATGCCTGCATTCTCACGGCTCCGTCTACCGCATAATCAATAAATTCATCGGCATCGGCATCTAGTTTGCCATGATAGCGACGCGACAGGAGTTGGAGATAACTAATCACCATTCGTAGCGGTTCTTGGAGATCGTGAGAGGCGATGTGTGCAAACTGCTCTAACTCAGCATTCGATCGCGCCAGTTCTTGACGTTGGAGCTGTTCTTGAGCTAGCAATTGGGCTTGAGCGAGGGCAATCCCGATTTGAGTGGCAAGTTGGGAGATGATTTCCACTTCCTTGGGTTGCCATTGTCGCGGTGCTTGACAGTGATGAACGATCCATAGTCCCCACAATTCATCCCGCAGGTGAATAGGGACGATCGCACTTGCCTTAACTGCAAATTGTTCCAAGAACTCTAAATAACAAGGACTGAAGTTGGCTGTCGTGATATCAGCAACAGTATAGACCCGTCCCTGCATGTAGCTGTCGCGATCGGTGCGATCGAAACCAGGATCGACAATATTACTCCCCATGACTGCTGGATATTCCGGCTGCACTCGCTCCTGTACTACTGTCCCCGAGCCATCCGCATCAAAGCGAAAAATTAAGACTCGATCGACTTGCAACAGTTTTTGGACTTCTTCGACAGCGGTTTGCAAAATATCTTCTAATTCTAGCGATTGGCGAATTTTTTGAGAGATTTCCGCAGATAGTTTCGCCTGTTTCCGCGATCGTAATCGTTCGCTAATATCAATGATCGTTACCCGAGATCCGAGATAATTTCCATAGGCATCCTTAATCGCGACTACCGTGGCACTCACAGGTACAACACGTCCATTTTTTCGCACCATCTCAAATTCGATATCGCTAATCCAGCCGAGCGTTCTGACGATCGAGAAGCTGGCATCGAGTTTTTGAATACTTGCGGGGGTGAGCAGATCGACAATATTTTTACAGCCGATGATTTCCGACTCTTTGTAACCTAACATTTCCAGTTCGGTGCGGTTCATCCGCAAAACTTTTCCGCTGGGATCGAGAGAATGATAACCACAGGGAGCACTATGATATAAATTTTCAAATTCAGCAACAGAATCGCGCAATGTCGATTCAGCTTTTTGCTTTTTAATAACATCCAAACTGACTAATCTATACAGAAATGCCAGTAATAGTAAATCCAATAACCCAGAAATTCCCAACGCAACTTTAGACTTATTTAAACTTTTTCTAAACTCAGTTTGCAACCTGTCGAGGCTAGTCCGTTCCACTCGATCTAAACCAGTAACGATTTGGCGAATCTGCTCGATGGATTTTTTCCCCTGCTGGGATAGCTGGAGTTGACGCGCGGGTGTCAATGCCTGTACTCGCGGCTCGATCGTTTCGATTAATTCACTCAGATGTCGATTAATATTCTGCTCGAATGGGACTAATTGCTGTCGGGGTGATTTTAAATCTGCTAATAAGCTTAACTGAGTTCGGATTTGGGCGATATCGATCCGATGAGCTGCTAAAGATTGGGGATTACTGGTGACTAGATATTCCCACTGTCCGATTTCAACATCTTTCAATGTTGAAAGTATCCTTCCCAAAACATTGAGGATACTATTACTGTAAACTTCAGCTCGATTATTTTCAGTAACTATACTAATGCTTTGATAGGCAACAATGGTATTTATTACCAATACCAATAGAGTAGCGGCAAATTCGATCGATACCTTGCCAGATGTGACGTGTTTCATCAGACGGTTAATTCTTGCTTGCAGAGGATAGAAAGTACAGTTGATGTATTAGCTATTTTACCCCAGCAACATTCATAATCGACATTTGCGTCCATGATGATGCTTGACGATAAGTATCACTCACATGATGTTGACAAGCCGCATAGAAGATATAGTCAGCCAATACCATCTGCTCATCCGTACCCAATAGCGTATCGATAATCGATCGACATAGGCTCGGATCGTTGGGAGTAAAGTATCCGGCTAAAAGATAATCGATCGCTTGGCGGATCTGTGGATAGTACTTATAGTAGTTGTACGGATCGTATCCATATTCCTTAAATAAAGCTATTTCTGGAACTGCTAGTCCAAACCGAAAGCAATTGTGTTCGCCAACTATTTGTTGTAACCAATAATTAGTTTTCCCCAAACTGCCGATCGATACTACTCCATTGATAGTAGCTCTGAGTTGGCTCAAGTCGATATCTTCCATCGCCGCTGTGGCAATCTGCTGCGTCAGATCTGCCGCAGCATACATCTGGCTTGTCAAGCCAGCCGATTCCGGCACATAGACTACCTGCAATTTCCCATTGACATCAGGATCGGCGGCTAAGATTTTCGCCAAAGATTTAATCAGTGCTAAAGTCGCTAAATTACTATCTGTCTCCTGCTGCTCATGGTGGTACTCAAGCCGAGCTTGGCAATCCGAGCGCGAACTAGCTCCATGCTCAGTGGCGATCGAGTGCTGCGGTGTGCCCATTCCAAAGATAAAGGTACGCGGTAAGATATTTATCCCCGGATTCTGCTTAATTTGATTGAACAAAGTAATAATGTGCAGAATATTCAACAGTTGACGCTGATGCCCAACCATCGGCTGCAACTGAAGATCGAACAGAGAGTTAACGTCGATCCGAATTCCCTGCGATTGGTATAGCTCGTTGGCTAGTACTTGCTTATTTGCCTGTTTGATCGCCCGCCAGCGCAGTTGGAATAGAGGATGATCCGCCATCGGTGCAAGCTGTTGGAGGTCTTCCAAGTGCGTCATCCAGCGATCGCCGATCGTCTGTGTTATCAAGCTTGCTAAACGTGGATTACCCGACAATAGCCATTGACGAGGATTGACTTGTGGCTCTATCTTGACTAAAGATTCGCTCTCGAATAAGTCAGTTTGGACTAACCACTGATGGCGATTTTTCTCCACTATTCGAGGTAGAGATTGGGAGTGCATCGGTGCCGTAATACTAGTGTTTCGACTTGGAGCGTCAAGCCTCTGTGGCATCTGTAATAGAGCTGCTGGTGTAGTTCGTAAAAACGATCCGCCAATTCCTGTCCGAAAATTAGTACTTTCAATCATGATTTAGATTTCTCAGTAGTATCGTAATCAATGTCAAGATTTTCCGTATCCCCACACCAGAGAATGTCTAAAAATATTTTGTCACCTCAACTACTTAATCGGTATATTAGCGAAGAAACTTGAGGAAACTGTGAGGATCGACCTAAAATCTGAAATTAATAGTTAGCACTAAGCTAAAGTCTATCTAACGATCGAAACTTAAATAGTTGATATAGGACAGCGATTTCAATCGTTGTGTTGTCCGTTGGCGTAGCCTCAGCCTTGGCAGATACCGCCCAGGCTGAGGCTATAAAAACAATCCCCCACGTCAAAGTGGGGGATTTAAACCCCTGAATATTGTTAAATGGCAAACTAGATCTAGCTAGACTTCAATGAATTAAAAAAATACAAGCTCGACTATTTACGATCGACGATCGATCGATCCAAAGTCTTCATTTGATTTCAATACTTCAACTTCAACAACTTCAACTTCAACGGTTTCTACTTCTACCATTGGTGCATTGACAACTTGTGGTAGTCGGAGCGGTAATACTAGAGGTTGTTCTGGGATAACTAAAACTTTTTCGATCCAATAGCTAGCAGTGGGAATAGTCCGTTCTAGATCTTCTAACGGTCTAGGAATCACCATAATCGATCGTAATTCACCGATCCTCTCGGCGACTGACATCCCGACATCGAGAGCCATCGTCACATTCGAGACTGTCCCCCGAATAATCGCCGTACAAAAGCCCGCCCCAGTTTTTTCATAACCGGAAACATGGATATCGGCTGTCTTGAGCATCGCATCCATCGCCCCTACCATCGGCGGGAATCCGCGAGTTTCTAGCAATCCGATGGCTAAATTTTTGAGCTTGCTCTTGCCGACAATCTGTGCTAGGAATCGATCGCTAATCGGGAGCACGACATCGAGATTGGGAAAAGGACGAGAAATCACTGATTGGCAAACCAATTCATCCATCTGAGCGGCGACTTCTGCACCTGCGGCGACAGCTAGTCTCACATCGGGAAACCGTCCGCGAATCACCGCAGTACAATAGCCATTGCCAATTTTTTCATAACCCACCAAATGAACAGCAGCAGATTTTAGCATCATATCTGCCGTTCCCACCATCGCCGGAAAGCTACGAGTGGATATTAACCCGATAGCACTTTCAGCATGAATGTCGGACATGGCTGGATGTGGAGTTGCCCCCAAGGGTAATTGTGTGTACTAGTCGATTGTCGTGCCCGTGTGCCTCTTGCTGCGGAACATCGACAACCCGATCGGTCGATCGGGTAAAGTTGAAATGTAAATGTCTGCTGCTGTTTAGGTGCTAGCTAACTCTACCTTCTACTTGAGCGCGAAATTCTTCGACTTCTTCAGTATAACCAATTGGCAGAATTCGCTCAACGTTGGGATGGGGGCGCGGGATGATTACCCAAGATTCTAATGTACCGCCATACACTTTTTCCACCACATCGATTCCCGCCGCCATTGCCTGTTTGACTTCTGAAACATCACCACGGACATTGACGGTAAATCTCGCACTACCCGCCCTCAGATAGCCCACCAGAGTGACGCGTCCGGCTTTGAGCATCGCATCAGCAGCGGCTAAGACCGAGGGAAAGCCCTTAGTTTCGATCGAGCCAACCGCCTGTTGAGAACTCATAGAATCAGCCATGAAAAATATACTCCTGGTAATAGTTGATAGTTGATAATTGATAATTGATAGCTTGCGACTCGCGCGAAGCCGTTGGCGATAGCAAGAATACTGTAGGGTGTGTTATCCCGCAGGGTAACGCACCAGAGCCAGTGTAAATCTCACGAATCATTGAGGATTGCTGTAGTAGGGTGTGTTATCCCGCAGGGTAACGCACCAAAGCCAGTGTAAATCTCACGAATCATTGAGGATTGCTATATTGATATTACGGCTGAGTCCGCTTTGATTTAGATCCCTTCTCACCTTTTTGACAAAGGCTGGTGTCCCGATCGCAATTAAGCTTTCAAGGCAGTCAGGCTCTAAACTCCGGCTTGTTGGTTGCGATCGACAGGTTTGGCTACGAGCGGCACCCGTATTTACACCCAAAACTCTCTGGATGCTGCGGTGTAGTGAATTGGTAAAACACTCTCGACATTTTCCGGTGGATTGGGGATGATGTAGTGACTGACTACCGCGCCCCGTTTAGTAGCTTCACCAGCAATGACACCAGCCGCGACAGCTTGTTGGACTGCGGAGACATTGCCCCGCACAGCGATGATAAACTCCGCCCGTTCCGCCAAACCATAGTAAACCAGCGTCACATTCCCAGCTTTGAGCATCGCATCAGCAGCGGCTAAAACTGGCGGAAATCCATCGGTTTCGATCGTACCAACTGCCTGACGAGAACTGCGATCTTTAGCCATTAAATATCTACTCCTTTACTATCGATAACTGTTCTCGTCAGTAGCTCCTAAAAATTAGTCCAACCAACCGATATCGGTATTGGCACGGCGACGCGCTGTTTCCTCGCGTGACTCAGTAGGTCGAGCCGTGATCGAAGCATTGTCGCGGCTGGTATCTTTTTTGACCATAGCGGATGCTTTGCCCTTAGCTGCTGGAGCTTGTCCCTGTTCTGCCAATTTGACAATCATTTCTTTAGCATCTTTCAGCTCTTTTGTCAATGCCTCGAAGTGTTGCTGCTGAAGCTTTGATTCTTTTTCTTGAGCTGCTTTGAGTTGAGCGATGGTCGTGGTATCGTCGTTAGGTGGATTCATATCAGTATTTGTAGTAGTTGGGTTTGGCTCGGTCTTGTGATTGCGATCGCTAGCTGGGACAATCCGTTCGGGAATAACCAATGGTTGCTGCATTTCTTGCCGTAACACATCAGATGCAGACGATGATTTTTTTCTAACAGTCATATTTGGCTCCAATCTTTCCAGATTTCATTGACGACACAGCGGTAGTCTGCGGCTGCGGGTGCGGCTGCCTGACTCTTGTACTGACTGATGGGCAACCCCGCCATTGCAGCACGTTCGTGAATTTTCAAATTCCTAATTACTGTATAATAAACCGGAATTTGACACTGCAATAAGGTTTGTTGTGCTTCTTGAGCTTCTCTCAAACCGCGAGAATTGACCTTAGTCAGTAAGACGCGATGGGCAATCTGGGAGGGAATTACCACCTGTCTGACTGTGCGAATCAATGCGGCAAGATCCATTGGTGCGGGTGGGGTGGGTAATACGAGGTAATCAGCGATCGGCATAATCGCAGCTAGGGCAACAGAATCGAGTGCTGGCGGCATGTCCACCACTACGATGTCATAATCTGCCCACTGTTGACGATTTACACCTGTCAGATCGGTGAGTACAGTTGTCTCAAAGCCCAAATCTCGACCTTCAGATTGTTTCACCCACCAACTCGCCGAGCCTTGCGGATCGGCATCGACTAGCAGCACGCGGTGCTCTTCGGCAAAAATGGCAGCTAGATTGATTGCCGTTGTGGTTTTGCCCACGCCACCTTTACCGTTCAACACGATCGTAATTTTGGTCGATTGGAGTTTAGGTGGTACTAGTGTAGTCATTAGTTCAACCATTAGGAAAAAGGTGGCGTTTGAGTCGATCGAAGTTAGCGCGTCCAGCCACAGATTTGGCGGATTGCTTTTCAATCTCGATCGTTACTGTCAGCAGCTCTGCTGTTTTGGGAGGAGTAGGTGCCGGAGGTGTCTCCACAACTGGAGGCTGCACCACTGGGGTATCCCAGGCATTAGTACTATCCCAAACATCAGCCGTTTCCGAGGGAGCGGGCACAACTGGAGTCGGGGCGGGAGGATCTATGACAACAGATACCTCGCCCCGACTGCGATCTCCCATCACTGAGTGGGTAGGAATGACCGAGCCTTCCTCGATCTGAGGCTCGAAAATGGTCGATCCAGCACCAATACAAGTATTTCGCTCGATCGTCCCACTGCCGATGATCAGCACCCCTCTACCTACGCAAACCCCAGCCCCAATCTCCAAATCGCCGCCCGATGCGTGCAGGATCGTCCCCGTACCGATACATACCCCAGCCCCGATCGTAATCCGACTGTTTGGCTCGGCTTGAAGCAATACTCCAGGCGCGATTGCTGCACTCGGATCGATCGAGACATTTCCATCGAGATGGACGGGAACTACCTCCCTGGATAATGAGCGAAACTTAGTTAGCATGAAGATTGCTCAGGGAACGGAAAACAGAAATCGGCATGGCTCTATCGCTCTCAGTCTCAGACGGGAACCTAATCCCCAGCATCTGGGCTAATGTGTACCGACAAGTTATTTGAGTTGCTGCGGATGTTGTTTACCCCACACTTCGGCTACGCTCAGTGCATCGCCCCAGCCCTCCCCTTGTAAAGGGGAGGGAGCATGAAGCCCTCCCTTTACAAGGGGGGGTTGAGGGGGTAGACTAACCCGAAACGAAGTCTAATAGACTTGTCGGTAGGTCGCCGTTAAAGCCAAAGGTAAGGGAGAAAGGAGAATGAGCGCAACTGTTTGCTGGTAACTTTTTGCCGATCGCTGCTCGTGTTACCGTTAGGGACGTTGGATGATTTCCTCGTGAACGCGTCGTCTAGCTTGGCTATCGATGCCAATCAACCGCACGTATTCACCTTGATGCTCTGTCAGACAAGTTTCTAATTGAGCGATCGCGTCTTGGAGTCTAGTGGCGGATACTGGTTTGCAGGTATGCCAAGAGCTACTCCGAAAACGACGAAGATCGGCGTGTTCGGTACCGATTTGATGGCTGTTTTCTAAGAGACGGCGCACAGATGCAACTATTTCAGGACTGAGGGAGGTTTTAACGTTGCCGCCAACACTCGAAGTTTTACTGCTAAATGAACCACTTTGGCTACTACCACCGCTAAAGTTGAGCGTGGCTGGTTCACCTGGTTTGTGAATCATCACTTCCATGACCCGCTTCCGAGCCTGAGGATCGATGCCAATCAAACGCACATAGTCACCCTCATGAGCGGCGATTAGCTCGTTTAACATGGCGACTGCTTCGCCTTCACGGGTACCTTGGTAGGATGGGCCACTAGTCCAAGAGCTAGCGCGAAAGCGACGAACATCAGCGAACTCTGTCCCAATCCGATAGCCCTGATTTAGCAGTTGTTTGACTGAGTGAGCGGTATTACTACCAGCAATCGCTGAGTTGCCATTGCTAGCAGCAGCAGGTACCCGTCCAGTCACACCCGCATGTCTGACATCGGTAACAGCACCATCTGGACGTTGAATCATCAGTTCCAACACGCGCGTGCGGGAGTGCGGATCGACACCCAACAATTGCACGTATTCGCCTTGATGCTCGTCCAGAACGGCAGTAATGCTAGCCAATACGGTACTTTCGCCACCTTGGGCGATCGTCGCACTCTGCCACGAACCAGTGCGGAACCTTCGAGCATTGGCGTATTCTACGCCCACGCGGTGTCCTTGGCTCAATAAACGACGAATTTGTTGGCGAACGCCATCACTAATATTACTCATATCTTAGGTTCCGGTTAAATCATCAATAAATTATGAGTTTAAATTAGTCTCAACAGACTAGATACAGCCGATCTCCTCAGTGTGGGGTTCACTTAGGAGCGATTCATTATAATAATTTCTTATCTTTCATCTCGTTTGCTGTATGTCAAGTCATTTCCCACTGCTACTGTATCGACGATCGCCACAATCAGCGCATCGACAGGATAGCGATCTTTGTTGGACACTTGACGGGCAGCACTGCCGCGACTTACCAAAACTACTTCCGTCAAACCCGCTCCCACACAGTCGGCGGCAACTTCATATTCTGGTAAATCGTTACCTGCGGCATCAAGCATTTGCACGAGCAAAAACTTGGTTCCGGTTAAACTCGGTTCTTTGTGGGTACTGACCACAGTACCCAGCACTCTAGCTAACTTCATTTAGCCTAAGAACGTCTACCGCCCATTGCCAATGGTCCTGGACCATTGAGACTGTCGCGGAATTTCTCGACATCTTCGGTGTAGTTCATAGGTAGAACGTACTCTAGGTTTTCATGAGGACGAGCGATGATGTGAGTAGACAGTACTTGTCCGCCATTAACGCGTTTGACAGATTCTACACCTGCCGATACAGAAGCTTGTACTTCCGAAACGTCACCACGAACGATTACAGTTACCCGACCGCTACCGATTTTCTCATAGCCAACCAGTGTGACTCGTGCGGCTTTGACCATAGCGTCAGCAGCTTCTACAACTGCGGGAAAGCCCAATGTTTCAATCATCCCAACTGCAATAGACATTCTCAATGACTCCTAAATTTTTTAACTTGATGCGATGTTTAGTGAACTTCGATTAGACGCGGAACTTTTCTACATCTTCGGTGTAGTTCATTGGTAAGACGTACTCTAGGTTCTCGTGGGGACGAGCAATGATGTGTGTGGAAAGAACTTCACCACCATTGACGCGCTTAACGGATTCCACACCTGCGGATACGGAAGCTTGTACTTCAGAGACATCACCACGGACAATGACAGTTACCCGACCGCTACCAATTTTCTCATAGCCCACTAGTGTGACTCGTGCGGCTTTGACCATGGCATCGGCAGCTTCCACAACAGCAGGAAAACCTTTGGTTTCAATCATTCCCACGGCAATAGACATATATTTTTATTCCTTAGATTAAAGTTGTGATTAGCGACGCAAGCGAAGATCCGCTTTTAATTGATATTTAGTAGAATACACTAATTGTTTCCATAGACTTTTGTCTATCAAAAATTCAGCACTACGCATCCGCTAGAGTCAAGCATAGACTGAGACGTTGCCCTTTGGCAACATAAGCAACAATTTTAATTTGTTAAGTTAAGTATCAGAAAGTTTTATGAGCCGATCGAACGCTCGACTTGGGGATCGCTCGATCGGGTTTACTTCTAAATTTCATTAACACATAAATGTTGCTAGTGCCACAATCTGCACTCACAATTTCAATCGTACTTCCTTCCCACTCAAGAAATAGGCATTCACCATCCACCATCCACCATCCACCATTCACCCCCTACGCTAGATGTCTAATTTGACACTAGGAAGGGAGGCGGCTATTTAGCAGGGCGATGAACGATCTTCTCAATGACGCGTTTCCGTGCTTTTTGGTCTACACCGATGAGGCGGACGTATGACTTTTTCCGCTCATTGACGATCGAATCAAAAGAACGGACGATTTCCGAGGCATTGCGACCAGAGATTTGACCGCCAGTTTCCCAGGCGTTGCTCTTGTAGCGACGCTCATCGGCAAATTCGGTGAAGATCGCGCAACCTTGAGCGACTAGACGGGAGATGGTTTCTACTACATCGATAGTTAAGGCTGTGCTGGTAGTAGTATGATTGCTGTGGCTACTAGAGCTGCTGGCATGACCATTGCTGCTAGGATGAGCGGGGCTAATGGTACTAGCGTTACTACGACTAGAACCGATCGATTGTCCTGGGCGATGGACGGTTTTTTCAGCTACGCGGCGTTTGGCGTGGGCATCTACACCGATGACGCGGACATAATCGTTGGGGTTGTCGGCGATACAGTCAGAAATTGCGGCTAAAATCGCTGCCTCATTCTGGGATTCGATCCGATTGCAACTAGTCCAGGAGCTGGTTTGGAACCGCCGCTTGTCGGCACGTTCTACGGCAATTTGGCAGCCTTGGGCGATCAGTTGCCGAACTGTCTTGACTACCTCGGTGTCTAGGGTGGTGCTGGGGTGCGATTGGTGGCTGTGACTCTGGGCTGGAGCCGAACTAGGCTGGCTCAAGGAAGCGGTGACGTTGTGCAGCAGTGGGGACTCAGATCGATGCGTCTGAGTCGCTGCGGGGACATCTCCAGGTCGTTGAATGATGGTTTCGAGTACCCGCCGCTTGGCATTGGTATCGATCCCGATCAGTCGGACATATTCACCACTATGCTCTTGGAGACAAGCTTCTAGACCATCGAGGATTTCCACCTCCCGATCGGAATTAAAGGACGCACAGCTAGTCCAAGAGCTGGTTTGGAACCGCCGCTTGTTGGCATGTTCGGTACCGATCGTATATCCCTGAGCTAGTAAATTACGGACATTATTGACAACATTAGGGTGAAGATTTGATTTGTGGGTAGAGCTGGAAGCTTGGAGAGTAGCCGCTCTAGCAATCCCGTATAAGCCCGAACTCGATATATCGATCGCTTCTTGTAATGGTGTGATACATTCGATATCATCAGCACAGCGATATCCAGAACGTAAAGAATCATTAATCGAAATGATATGCGAGGCAAACTTGAGATCGTCAGGCTGTACGTCTGAGAGTCGATCGGCTTGCTGTTGATTGGTAATAATGGCTCCCGATGGGACATATTTGCCAGGAGCGATCTCGACATCCTGGATCAGAGCGTGCATCATCACGACACAACCATCGCCGACTTTGGAATTAAATACGGTCGAACGAAAGCCAATAAAGCACTCATCCCCGACATAAGCGGGGCCATGAATCAGTGCCATATGGGTAATCGAAGTATTCTTCCCAATCCAGACAGAGTAAGGTGTACCGTCATCACCGACTACCCGACCCTGTTCTAGACCGTGAATTACGGCCCCATCTTGAATATTCGTATTGGCACCGATCGAAAAGGGATCGCCCTCATCTGCCCGAATGGAAATCCCTGGCGCGATCATCACATTTTCACCGATCCGCACATCACCAATGATGTTAGAAAAAGCGTGGACGTAGGCGGTGTGGTGAATGTCTGGCTCTGTCAAGTTCTTCGACCACGGGGTAGGTGGCGAAGCAGTAACGTTATTCTGGGCTACTATCACGATCTAAATCCTTCTTTTGTAAATCATATTATAATTACTCAGCATCCTTTTTACAGTGGAGCGATACTGACGTGCCGACTGCAATAGACATTCAGCAACAATCCTCAGATGTCAGTCGATTCTTATCCTGAGAGACTCCGCTAACGATTGGATATTTTTTTCAATAAATTTAATCGATTTAGGTTTGGCAGTCTCCTAAAAGCGCAAGCTAGACAGGTTGGGAGTCAGCCAAGCCTAAAAATCGCACTAACGTTACACTCAACAATACAGTTCGGTTGTTCGGTTTGGCAATATAATACAAAATTATTATTGATGATTGGGGACATAAGTTGGGCTGATACTCAAGAGCGCGGTTGCTGACTTTTTGTGCTGACCTGAATCCAGCACAACTATCAAGATCGACATTGTGGTAGGGGATGAAACAAAGCTCCGTTCTAATACCGCCCACGATTGAAATCCTGGCTCATTATGCAAAGTCCGCCGAAGCTGTACTGAATCTGTTAGTCCGCCTTCGCGGACTTTGCCAAAGGCAAAGTGATGTGGGTCGCTCCAGTAGGAGAAACTGACGGTAGGCAAATAGTGGGGATCTCGGATTGGAACTTGAATGGCAAGTTGTGTTTATCGACACAGCTCTGATAGATAATAGTTAAAGGCTTAAAATATACTAGAGTTTCGACCTAATTTTAAAAGTACTGTAATTTTCTAATTTTAGCAGTTGATTTAAACTGCTAAAAACTGGCTTGAGAATCAATTTTAAGTATCTATTAAGATAATTAAAACGCAAGACATAATTAACATTTATATTTGATATTTAGGCGCAATTTATGGAACAGATGTTGCTAGACACTGGGTGGTGGATACCTGGGTATGGCTTTGCGGGGGCTATTCTGAGTATTCCCTGGATGACTAGATTGGTGCGCCGGACTGGGCCAAGACCAGCAGCGTATATCAATATTTTGATGACGACGATCGCGTTTGTTCATGGCACGGTTCTGATCCAACTAGTTTGGAATCATGAACCTTATCATATTGTAGTTAACTGGTTGAGAGTCGCTGGATTAGAGTTGAATTTGACTTTTGAGTTGTCAGCGTTGAATGTTGGGGCAATGGAGTCAGTAACGGTGCTGAGTTTACTCGCTCAGGTGTTTGCGCTGGGGTATATGGACAAGGATTGGGCACTGGCAAGATTTTTTGCTTTGGTCGGTTTCTTTGAAGGGGCGATGAGTGCGGTGGCGATTAGTAATTCACTGTTAGTCAGTTACGGACTGCTAGAATTACTGACTCTTTCTACCTACTTGCTGGTGGGTTTTTGGTACGCTCAACCTTTAGTTGTCAAAGCTGCTCGGGATGCTTTTTTGACCACGCGGGCTGGAGACATCGTGCTGTTGGCTGGGGTAATTGGCCTGTCTAGTATTGCTGGAAGTTTAGATTTTGACGACTTGTATCAGTGGTGTGAAACTACTGATATCTCACCCACGACTGCTACTCTGATCGGTTTAGCTTTGATTGCAGGGCCGATCGGTAAGTGCGCTCAGTTTCCACTCCACTTGTGGCTGGATGAAGCGATGGAAGGCCCCAATCCAGCTTCGATTCTCCGTAACTCAGTCATAGTGACTGGTGGAGCGTACATTTTGATTAAAGTCCACCCGATTTTGTATCTGTCTCCGGTGGTCACGACTACTTTGATGGTAATTGGGACGGTAACGGCGATCGGTGCCACGCTGGTATCGATCGCCCAGATTGATATCAAGCGGACTATTTCCTATACAACCAGTGCTTATTTGGGATTGGTATTTATTGCGATTGGCGCAAAGTGGATTAGTTTTGCTTTAATCTTGTTATTTGCTCATGCGATCGCCAAAGCTCTGCTGTTCATGAGCGTCGGCTGTATTATTTTAACCACCAATAATCAAGATGTGACGGAGTTTGGGGGGTTGGGTAAGAGTATGCCAGCGACGACGATCGCCTATATTGTGGGCGCATTAGCGATGACTGGTGTTTTCCCCTTCGCTGGTTTTTGGGCATTTCAGGCGGGATTTGAGGCTCTGTGGCTGGACTATCCGTGGGCGATCGGGGTGATTTTATTCGTAAATGGCTTGACTGCGTTTAATCTGGCACGGGTATTTGGCTTGGTGTTCTTGGGCACAACTCAACCTAAGACTAGACGGGCACCAGAGGTACCTTGGCCGTTAGCATTACCGATGGTATTTTTGACAGTTCTTACGCTGATAACGCCTGTAGCCATGTGGCGGTTTTCGCTCCTCCCAGAGTTAGATAATATTAACTTGTGGGAATTTAGTTCGATTAGCCTCTCTAGTTTGCTGGGATTTATGGTGGGCGGATTGTTGTACTTTAGAGCCGATCGATCGCCTGTAAAACTATCTCTACCTTGGGTGCAAGAACTGTTGACTTATGATTTTTATGTGGAAAAACTTTATGATAAAACGGTGGTGTGGTCGGTTTATCAACTCTCTCAAGTGACGGCTTGGATCGATCGCTATGTGGTAGATGGCTTGGTCAATTTAGTTGGTTTTGCCACGATCCTGAGTAGTGAAAGCTTGAAATATGGTACCTCCGGTCAGATGCAAAACTATGTACTCACGATTACGATCGGGATTGGAGTCATGGGTGCGACGGTTGCTTGGTTGTTTTTATCGTTTTAAATCTTCTCAACTGTCAACTGTCAACTGTCTTGATTCGCTAAACCCTCGGGGAACCCGAGGAGCGCGAATCGCTATCAACTATCAACTGTTTAAGGCTGATTCGATCGTGCTAAGTGTTTTATTAATAGTTCCTTTACTAGGAGCAGTTCTGGCTGCTAGTCTGCCTCCAAAGCAAACTCGCGAGTTTGCTTTGTGGATAGCAGTAGCGGTAATTGGTTGGACGGTGTTGTTGTTGACAAAGTTCGATCTGAGCAACCCCAGTATGCAGTTCGTAGAGAATATCAATTGGATCGATGCGCTAGGATTGTCCTATCGACTTGGGGTTGATGGTTTGTCGTTGCCATTGGTGGCTCTCAATAGCTTGTTGACTTGGGTAGCAATTTATAGCAGCGATGAAAAGATCGATCGATCGCGCCTCTACTACAGCCTGATTTTGTTGCTAAATGCTGCGGTAACTGGAGTGTTCTTAGCTCAAGATTTTCTGCTGTTCTTTATCTCGTATGAGCTGGAATTGATTCCCCTGTATCTGCTGATTGCGATCTGGGGCGGTCAAAAACGCGCCTATGCTGCGACTAAGTTCTTAATCTATACGGCTCTATCTGGTGCCTTAATTTTAGCGGCATTCTTGGGGCTGGCATGGTTTGGTGGTAGCAGTAGCTTTACTTACGATCCCGCTCTGGCTCATGCGTTACCGTTGAGTCAACAGTTTTTACTATTGGGAGCGTTATTGTTAGGTTTTGGGATCAAGATGCCGCTGTTCCCATTTCATACATGGCTACCAGATGCCCACGTAGAAGCCTCGACACCGATTTCGGTGTTACTTGCTGGAGTCCTGCTCAAACTGGCTACCTACGGCATCTTACGCTTCTGTGTAGGGCTGTTTCCTGAAGCTTGGCAAATTGCCGCACCGTGGATTTCAGTATGGGCGATCGTCAGTGTATTGTACGGGGCATTGATGGCGATCGCGCAGACAGATATGAAGAAGATGGTTGCCTATAGTTCTGTCAGCCACATGGGTTATATTCTCCTGGCTGCGGCGGCGAATACCGCGCTAAGTTTTTCGGCAGCGATGATTCAGATGGTCAGTCACGGTTTGATTTCCGCTACGCTGTTCCTATTGGTAGGAGTGGTTTACAAAAAAACTAAAACCCGCGATATCAAGATTTTGGAAGGGTTACTCAATCCACAACGGGGAATGCCAATAATTGGTAGTTTGATGGTATTGGGAGTGATGGCTAGTGCCGGAATTCCAGGGATGGTAGGCTTCGTGGCTGAGTTTCTAATTTTTCGGAGTAGTTTTCCAGTTTTCCCAGTCCAAACCCTGCTATGTATGCTCGGTACGGGTTTGACATCCGTTTATTATCTGTTACTGATCAACCGAGCCTTCTTTGGGAGATTGTCAGCACCAGTCCAAAATCTAGAGTCTGTAACTTGGCGAGAACGCTATCCAGCGATGATTTTAACAGTTGCGATCGTGTTATTTGGAGTCCAGCCTGGTTGGATTACCCGCTGGAGCGAACCAACTATTTTAGCTACACTCCAACCGCCCGCTATTGTTGCCACTGTGAATACATCAATTGAGCCATGACTTCTATTAATTCTTGTCATCGTTTTGCGACCTATATCGATCGATTTTACAATGGTCAAAGCCTTTTACCAGATAACCCCGATAATGTCAAAGAAGTAGTTGGCATTCTCGACAGCTATGGTTATGTTCTCGATGCCTATCAAATCAACCTGCAACATATTGCAGATCGAGAATTCTTAACAGTTTTTCCATTCTTTAAATACTTTAATAACAAGGTTTCATTCAACCAGCTAATCGAGCATTTATCGCACGATCGAATTAATTATGAGTACGCCGAATACTGCATGAAAGTAATGCTCTGGCACGGCGGCGGCAAATTAGAGCAGTATATTGAATCGTCAGAATTTCGAGAATTAATCGAACCAGCGATTCAAGCCAAAATTAGAGGTAATCCAGCGATTAGACTCCTACATCGTCTCTTCCCCGAATTTCTGCCGGAGCAAGTACGTCAATCGGTTTACTACAATGCCCTCGGTCAATTCTGGGAGGTAATGTCCGATATGTTCCTAACCTTAGCCAGAGCCTACGAACAGGGCAAAGTTACCAATATTCCCGAAGTGGTGGATTGGATTAAAGTGGGACTGGTAGCGGCTGCGGGCAATCCGATTACCTATGCTGTCGAAATCGACGATCGATCTTACGATATTTTACCCAAGTCAGCAGATCTAACGTTTTTGATGGATGTCGCGGTGCCTTATGTCGAAGCCATTTTCTTTCGCGGTACGCCGTTTTTGGGTGTGGTTTCTTATAATGCTCAAGCCCACCAAATCCCAGTACCACAAGCAGATTTTACCTATGGAGCTTTGTATGCAGATGCACTACCGATCGGTGGTGCGGGGATTCCACCTACTTTATTAATGCAAGATATGCGGCATTATATCCCACCTTATCTACATGAAATGTATCAAAATACTAAACGCCAAGAAGATGATTTATTAGTCAAAATCTGTCTGAGTTTTCAAAAGTCGATGTATTGTGTCACCAGTGCTACGATTTTAGGTTTGGCTCCCCATCCTTTGGATAGCCAAGATCCCCGCGAAAAATCTGCAAATATGGCTTATTTTGAGGGCTGGATGGATCGATTATTGACTTCTCAGTTACCTAATATTCAGGGTTAGAAAAACGCAGCACAGCACAGCGATTTCAATCGCTGCTGGGAATGCAAAGTCCGCCTAAAGCTGTACTAATATTCCAGTCCGCCTACGCGGAGTAAGAAATTCAGTACAGCTTTAGGCGGACTTTGAATCATGAGCAGAGACTTTAGTCTCTAGGCTCTTCTTCACCCGTTCCCGCGAGCCTCTCCGTCAAGAGACACTCACGTTAATTATTTCCCGTGTTGGTATTACCAGGTGAAGGAACATTAACTGGCTCAGAATCACTAGCAGCGGGGGAAGGTGCCGCTGAAGGGGTAGGGCTAGGTTTTGAAGGCTCTGATTTATCAGTTGTTGTAGGTGTTTTAGGTGCGGCAACAGGCTTAGGCACTTCAATAATTTTAGTCGGGCCGGGAACGATAACTGTTTTTGGTACTTCTACGACTTTTGGCTTAGACGGGACAGGAACCAATACAGGTTTTTCTACTTCCACCACTTTGACTTGTGGCGGTGCAGCTTTCTCTACCGTCCGATCGATAATTGTTGTTTGTTTCTGCGGTGGAGGTGATACCACAGCGGTGGGGTTCGGAGGAGTATTGATAATGGTTGTTGGTGTAGGCGCAGGTCTGCTCAGGTAATAAGCCGTCGCTGCACCTATCCCAGCCAAGGCAAGTAGACCACCAATCATTAAGCCGTTAGCATTACCACTATTCTCGGCGGCTCGTTCGCGCTGAAACTGTAACTCTTCCTCACCGATCCGATTACGTTCTTCTTCGGTTCTGTTTTGTGGATTGTTGAATTGGTTAGGCACGAGCGACTTCCTATTTGCGAAGGGGTTGTATAATATAGTTTATATTATACAATAGTACTTACGGAGCCTGTCTATCAAAAGGAATAACTTTGGTTGTTTGTCTGAACATTACTCTACCTCTAAATAGTAATCCGAGGGCGATGGTGTCTAATTTTAACCTCGATCGCTCGGACTACTTCACCAGTGCCCAAGCTAGAAATCGCTCGGTGTGATAAAGTGCAAGTTGATTGCTCATGCCTGAAAATACGGCATCAAAGGCATGATCCGCCCACGGAATTTCGATAAAAACGGCTTGATTTCCTGCCGATCTCAATTGTTGGGCGAGGTAGCTGCCATACTTAGATTCAATGATGTGGTCTTTGCCGCCATAAATTAGTAGAGATGCTGGTAAAGCGGATTTGACGGCATTGATGGGTGAAGCTTGGCGGTAAAGTTCGGGCACAGTTTGGGGCGTACCGCCCAGGAAGGCGCGAAGTGTAGCGCGAGACTCGATCGGATCGGGAGTCGGTACATCATCATAACCCGCTGTCAGATTGACAGGCCCGTAGTAATTTACCAGTGCCCTAATCGGGAAAGGTGGGTCTTGGTAAGCTGCTAACATCGCTAATTGTGCGCCAGCCGATCGACCAATGATGGCAACTCGATCGAGATTGGTTTCGGTTTCCGCAGCATGATTTTGAATATATGTCAATGCCTGCCGCACATCTTCAATTTGGATCGGGAAATGATAGGTTGGAGCGTGACGATAAGAAATCGCCCAGACGACATAACCTTGAGCGGCAATATAACGATTGAAAGTATCGTCACTATCGGGATTACCGCGTTGCCATGCACCACCATAAATCGAGACGATCGCAGGGTAGGTACCAACTTGAGCTGGTCGATAGATATTTAGGGTGAGTGGAACGCCATCGGGATTAGCAAAGAGAATATCTCGATCGATCCTCACTTTAGGACTGGGAATACCGCCCCAGATATCTGAAATAATCAGGGGTTGCGATCGCATCTTATCAGTCAGCGATGGCGGTAGATCTTTGAGGTAATCTTGTCCTAAACTAGCAACAATCGATCGCTGGGCTTGTTGTTGCGCTGAGGAAAATTGGATTAATGGTGCAGCACTCAAGATGATGGCTAAACCGCTCAAACATAGACCGAGCAAAAGTAATCGTGGCTGGAGGTAATCTCCGCGACTGAGGACGACCCAGTATAAGATCGGTACAGAAACATTAAAAATAATTAAACCAGGACTAATTTCTGGTGCGCCAACGCTCAAGGGGAGCAGCGAAAAAATCGGTGCGGGAAGAACGATCCAAATACTCAAAAATAGTCCCACCAATAGCAGAATACCGAGGAACCATGTCCCGATCGCGATCGCGTAGCGTCTCCTCTGGAGAATCGTCACTTTTTTCATTTTGGCAGTAGCAAGCGTAATTTTATCCTAAATATAGCAATCCCAAATCAGATCCTCTGTGGCACCAGTATTCGCTGATTTATAAGCGAATCATCGGTAAAGATAGATTAAAGTCTAATCTAAAAATAGATTATTAACTATATGTAGTATTAATAAGAAAAACTTAGAGCAAGTATCGATTAAAAGTCGTTGTGGGCACTATCTTTTCGATAAATTTTCGATTACGCTCTAATATAGAAATATAAAAGAATTAAATTAAAAAATATAGAATAAACTCTATGGATCGGATAGCCCTCAATATTATATGGTTAATTCCCTGCTACCCGCTGATTGGAGCTGCTTTGGCACTTCCTTGGTCATTTGGTTGGTCGGGACAACTGGGAACTAGACCAGCAGGTTATATCAATATCCTGATGGCAGGAGTTGCGTTTATTCATGCGCTACTCGCCTTGACGACTGGTTGGGATTTACCCAGGCAAGAAATTAGCTATAGTTGGCTGCATACTAGCACCCTAGATATTAACTTTCCGATCGAGATTTCCGCCATTACGCTCACGGCTATTACTGTCGTCACGGGCATCAATTTCGTTTCCCAGATCTATGCAGTAGGTTATCTGGAGCTGGATTGGGGTTGGGCGCGGTTCTTCTCGCTGATGAATTGTTTCGGTGCGGGGATTTGTGGCTTGGTGCTGTCGAATTCGCTATTTTTCACCTATGTCTTTCTCGAACTGCTGACTCTAGCTACTTACTTGTTAGTCGGCTTTTGGTTTGCCCAATCGTTAGTTATTACTGGAGCTAGAGATGCTTTTTGGACAAAGCGAGTAGGCGATATTATCTTGCTGATGGGGGTAATTGCGATCTATCCCATCGCGGGAACGTGGAATTTTACAGAGTTAGCAATTTGGGCACAGACAGCTAACTTAGACCCTACAGTGGCATTTTTACTCGGTTTATCCCTCAGTGCGGGACCGCTGGGTAAATGCGCCCAAATTCCATTCCAACTGTGGCTGGATGAAGCGATGGAAGCACCAATTCCGGCGACAGTGTTGCGGAATGCAGTAGTTGTTGGTGCGGGAGCATTTGTATTAATTAAGTTGGCTCCAGTCATATCGCTATCGCCACTCTTATTAAATACGCTCATTGTTTTGGGAGTAGCAACCGCAATTTGTTGTTCGTTGATTGCGATCGCGCAGATCGATATGAAGCGGGTACTTTCCTATACCTTGAGTGCTTATATCGGGCTGGTATTTATCGCCATTGGCACCCAAAATTTAGATTCGGCTAGATTTATTCTCTTTAATGAATCTTTTGGGATGGCGTTGTTGTATATGGGGATTGGGGCGATTATTTGGACAAATATTACTCAAGATTTGACGCAATTAGGTGGCTTATGGTCGCGCCGTCCATTTACAGGTGCTGCGATACTAGTAGCGATCGCATCTTTCATTGCGATACCTCCTTTGGGTGGATTTTGGGGCTTTTTACAATTAATAGATAATCTCTGGGTGGAACAACCTTGGTTGGTGGGAGTGATTTTAATTGTAAATACTCTAACTGCTTTTAGTTTGACGCGATTATTCTGTCTGATCTTTTTGGGTAAAGTCCAACCGATGAGCGAACGATCGACCGAACCATTTTGGTTGATTAGTTTACCTGTAATTAGTTCGGCTGTGCTGATCTGTCATCTGCCAATTATTTTGCGAGATCTAGGTATGTTACCTACTTGGAGCGCATTGGATAATATGTTTGCGCCTTTGTTAGTTTGGTCGAGTATTTCGGGGATTGCGATTAGCAGTGTGATTTATAGTGTCGATAGTATTCCTAAGCCTGTTAAGTTACCACTACCAGCAGTTCAGAACTTTTTTGCCAATGACTTTTACGTGCAACGATTTTATCAATTAACGATCGTGTTATTGGTAGCTAGCAGTGCGCGGGTGACTAATTGGTTCGATCGATATATTGTCGATGGATTTGTAAATTTTGTTGGACTAGGGACTTTATTTAGCGGACAGGCTCTCAAGTATACTACTTCTGGTCAGTCTCAGCTTTATATTTTGTTAGCTTTTTCTGGAATCATCGTTGTTGGTCTAATGATGGGATTATTAGTTTAATTAATTACTAATATTTTGGTTCATACACAACTAGAAGTTAAGTTTTTGATGAATTATTACAAGGAAATCAGCGGCAATAGAGTTCGCCGATCGAAATTGGGCTATGGATGTTTATTGACAAATGTAAGTTAATGTTAAGTACTATTATTTGGCTGCCTGTTTTAGGAGCGATATTAATTGGAATATTGCCAGGATTTAGTCGATCGATCGCGTTGATTATTTCAGGGTTGAGTTTGATGGTATCGATCGCGATCGCCATTATGTTCGATTATCAGGACGCAGGGTTACAGTTTGTCGAACGGTTTAGTTGGATCGAGCCGTTGGGATTGGATTATCAGTTGGGAGTTGATGGCTTATCTTTACCGATGATAATTCTCAATGCTTTACTGGTTTTATTAGCGGTGCAAGCAACTAGTAAGGAGATCGAAAGAGACAGATTGTTTTATGCTTTACTGTTGTTAGTTAGTACAGCAGTTACTGGAGCCTTTCTCGCCCAGAATTTAATGTTGTTTTTTCTATTCTATGAGTTGGAGTTAATTCCGCTCTATCTCCTGATCTCAATTTGGGGTGGAGAAAAACGCGGTTATGCAGCGACAAAGTTTCTGATCTATCAGGCTTTGTCGGGAGTAATTCTACTCGCTGGTTTTTTGAGCTGGGCATGGTTTACCAAGACTGGTAATTTTAATTATGAGTCTCTGGCAGCAACTCATCTACCAGCTAATTTACAACTTTTATTTCTCTGTGTCATCCTGCTTGGTTTTGGCATCAAAATGCCCTTGGTGCCCTTTCATACTTGGCTTCCCGATGCCTATGTCGAAGCACCTACACCTGTTTCGATGTTATTGGGCGGGATTGTCTCGAAATTAGGTGCTTATGGATTAATTCGCTTTGGCTTGGGGTTATTCCCTGATGCGTGGGTAATTGTGGCTCCCTGGTTAGCAATTATTGCTGTAGTCACCGCCATCTATGGTAGCTTAATCGCGATCGTCCAAACCGATATCAAAAAAACGATCGCTTATAGTTCCGTCGCCCACTTGAGTTATGTACTCCTCGCCACCGCCGCCGGAACCTCCTTGAGCGTCTTAGGCGCAGTTTATCAAATGGTTGCTCACGGCTTAATCCTTGCCCTCTTATTCAATTTGGTTGGCATTATCGAAGCCAAAACCGGAACGCGCGACTTAAACAAACTCCAAGGCTTACTCAACCCCAAACGCGGCTTACCATTCGTGGGAGCCATGTCGATCCTCACCATGATGGCAAGTGCTGGAATCCCTGGGATGGTAGGCTTCATCGGTGAATTCCTATCCTTCCAAGGTAGCTACATCACCTTCCCCATCGCCACACTCATCTGTCTGGCGAGTACTGGTTTAACCTCCGTCTACTTCATCCTCATCATCAATCGTACCTTCTTCGGCAAACTACCCGACGACCTTACCTACCTACCCAAAGTCACCACCGCCGAACGCATCCCCGCCATCGTTCTCGCCGCATTGATAGTGCTCCTCGGCATCCAACCAAATATTTTGATTTCTCACACTCAAATTACCACCGATGCGATCGTCGCCACCATCGCCCGTCCCAGCACCCAAATCGCCGAAATCACCAAATAGATCTCCGCGCCCTCTGCGTTAAAAAATCACCAACCCCGCACCCCATCCAACCAACCCTCCGCGTCCTTTGTCTTGATACGCTGTCTTGTCGTTTTTTTATTCGGGGGGAACCCCCGAATAAAAACGCCGCTAAACCCTCGGGGAACCCGAGGAGCGCGAATCGCTGCGTTAAAAAATACCCCGCATCCCATCCAACCAACCCCCCGCGCCCTCTGCGTTAAAAAAATCATGATAACCGCAACCAAACTCCCCCCCTCCACCCACCAATTCGCCGACATCATCCATCGCCTCGAAGCAGGCGGCGCGATGCTCCCCGACACCCCCGAAAACCTGATGCAAATCATCGGTTTGTACAAAGCCTACGCCGTACCGATGGACTTCTACTGGCGCGACTTGCTCTACATCGCCGAGCGTGTCTTCCTCAATCCCCTCCCCGCTTTCAAATACTTCCTCCCCCAAGAATACCTAGATTTACCCAACCACTATGCAGGTGATGATGCAGATTTACGCATCCAGCAAAAAGGTGTAGCTTCGGCGCATCCCGAACTGCTCGAATTCATCGAAAACGGGCGCAGTACCAAAATGCCCAAACTCTTCCATCACTTATTGCACGATCGGATTAACATGGAGTTTGCAGAAGCCTGTATGCAAGCAATGTACTGGCATCGCGGTATGGGTGGGAAATTCGATCCCTACCTAGATACAGAGGAATACCGCCAAAATGCCGATCGAGCCATTAAAGCCTATTTTCAAGGCAACCCTGCCATGCTGGGCCTATACAAGCTATTTCCTGAGATGTTCATCGAACAGGTGCGCGTACTTTCCTATTACTCCAATTTAGGACTATTTTGGGAAGTGATGGCTCCAGTCTTCTTTGAAATGAGCGATCTCTATGATGCGGGTGAAATCAAATCCGTACCCGATGCCATGAACTTCCTTATCAATGGGATTTTTGCCGTTGCTGGGAGACCGATTTATCACCATGTTTATATTAATGGGGAAATGTACGAAATTATCCCCAAATCCTGCGGCTTTACCTGGCTATATGAAGCGGCTTTACCTTACGTCGAAGCAGTATTTTATCGGACGGCTCCTTTTAGAGGTACTAAATCTTACAATGCTCAAGCCGATCAAGTACCCGCCGAGCAAGCAGATTTCCATTACGGCATTTTATACGCTGATGTAAGTCCTGTAGGGAGTGCAGGGATTCCTCCGACATTATTGATGGATGATATGTATCATTTCCTTCCCCAATATTTGGTCGATTATTATCAACAACATTGTCGAGGTGAGGATGATATGTTGGTGCAGCTAGGGACGAGTTTTCAGCGATCGATGTATTGTGTTACTTCTGCGGTAATTCAGGCTCTACGCGGTGCTTTGCTCTATCCATTAGATGACACCAATCCCAAACATCTAGAGAAAAATCGTCAATTTTTTGAGGCTCAAATCGACAGGTTTAAACGTCCTGAAGCACGATTGAGTGATATTCAAAGTCAAGAGTACCGTTGACTAAGAGTGATATGGCAATCCTAAATGAGCTTAACCCCTAAAGGGGATACTGTCGCAAAAGGCGAGGCTACTTGTGCTGAGCGAAGTCGAAGTACGCCAACGACTACGCCCAGTATAAATGTAGTATCGCCCCTAGTTAACGTTACTGCTAGGAACTAAAATAGGATTGTTATATCTCTCTGGAGCAATTTTTAAGATGGTGGAATGGATTAATAGCTTAATGAGTGGTTTAGGATACTGGGGCATCGGGCTGCTGATGTTTTTGGAAAATCTATTTCCGCCGATTCCATCGGAGTTAATTATGCCATTAGCTGGCTTTACAGTAGCTCAAGGCAAAATGAATTTTTGGTTAGCCGTTCTCGCTGGTACTATCGGTACTATGGCAGGAACTTATGCTTGGTATTATCTAGGACGATTGGTAAATTATCATCGATTACAAAATTGGACAGATCGTTACGGTAAATGGATTAAAGTAACTGCTAAAGATATCGATCGAGTCAATGACTGGTTTAATAAATATGGCTCGAAAGCAGTATTTTTTGGGCGGATGGTACCAGGTATCCGCACGCTGATTTCGCTACCTGCAGGGATGAATAATATGCCCTTTGCCACTTTTACTATTTATTCGACGGTGGGTACTGCGATCTGGACATTGGCGTTGACGACTGCGGGGTTTTTGTTGGGTGAAAACTACGCCTCGATCGAACAGTATTTAGCTCCTGTTTCTAAGTTTGTTTTATTGGGATTAGTTGGTTTAGGTGGCTATGTGGTATTCAAAAAAATGCGTCAAAACCACTCCTAGCTCGACATCATCGAAATAGGGGTGGATAATGCAGGGAATCGATAAATATTAACTCCTCATCCCTGAATATGACTACTCCTCTGGAAATTGCGATCGTCGGTGCTGGAATGGCTGGAATCGCCTGTGCAAATCAACTCCAGGCTGCTGGGCGACAAGGCACCGCGATCTTTGAAAAATCGCGGGGTGTCGGTGGGAGGTTGACGACACGGCGGATGTTTGATACGTGTGTCGATCGAGGGACTTGTTATATTTCACCCAAAGGCGATCGATTTCGAGGATTATTCGATCGACTTATCGCTGCTAATATAGTCGAGACATGGACGGACACTACTCATACCCTGACTAAAAATGGCGATCTGCTTGCCGATGCAGATATTTACCCCCGCTATGTTGCTCCAGGTGGCATGAATCAAATTGCTAAATACCTAGCCAAAGATCTCGATGTCAGATTTGGGCAACGTGCGATCTCGATTCAACCCGATGGCAAACTGTGGCGATTGACGCTTGAAGGTGCCCCAACCGAAATTCTCGCCCGTACGGTTATCCTCGCGATCCCTGCGCCTCAAGCAGTAGATGTACTCGCGCCCTTAGCGAATATTTTGCCTGAAAAATTTCTAAATGACTTGAGAGCGATCGAATATTATCCCTCGATCGCAGTTGCTGCGGGATATACAGACGTTCAATTAGCCCAGTGGGAAGCAGCCTATCCCCAAGTGCGATCGATTACTTGTACTGACGATCCGATCTTGGGTTGGATCGGATTGGATAGTAGCAAACGCCACCAGCCAGCTTCGCCAGTTTTTGTACTCCAGAGTACGGCAAATTTCGCCGCTAGGTACCCAAATCAAGAGGATATGGAATCTGCCAGCCGAGCGATGTTAGCACGTGCCCAAGAGCGATTTTTGCCGTGGTTCCCAGATTGTCAATGGCAGCACCCCCACCTGTGGCGGTATGCCTTCCCCAAGTCCCCTCGATCTGATTCTTACCTATCGATCGATGCTCCCGCGCCGTTATTTTGTACTGGGGATTGGTGCCGTGGGCGGAAAGTGGAGGATGCTTATCTAGCTGGATTGGCGGTAGCCGAAGCAATTAGCGGATAGTGAATAACCCCAAAGTGGTTAAAACCATTCCTCAGAGTACAAAGTCCGCCTGTCTTGCAGAAGCCGCTGTGCTAACACATCCTACGTTTTATTTAATCCACATTCTGATTATCGATCGATCTAGACGTATCGAGTGCCCACCGAACTTGTCTAAGCATCCCTCGCAGTAGAGCCACTTCATTGTGTGATAGTTGACTGCGATTGTAGAGACGACGCAGCTTTTCCATGCGGTGAGCAGCCGTATGGGGAAATAGATACCCAATCTCTAGTAGTAAAACCTCTAGTTGTTGATAGTAACCTTCAAGTAACTCGACAGGTGCGATGTCTAATTCTGGGGAGTGCGGTTGAGGATTTGGCAAACTAGTTGCGATATTACTCGCCGCCATCTGTAGCTCATATGCACAAACTCCCACCGCCTGGGCGATATTTAGCGAACTATATTCGGAGCCGACTGGAATACTCACATAACGTCCAGCGTACTTCAACTCTGCATTAGTCAAGCCACTATCTTCTCTCCCAAATAGTAAGGCTGTGGGTTGGGTACTCTCTACTAGCCAGGGTAAGGCTTGTCTGGGTGTCTCTAGCTGAGTGGGAATAGCTCTATTTCTGGCTGTAGTAGCAATAACTCTAGTACAACCCTGGAGTGCAGTGGGTAAATCAGGAACGATGCGGGCGGTTTGGAGTAAATCGATCGCATGTACTGCCATCCTGCTCGCTTCTTCACCATATACTTCACATTGAGGATTGACAACTACAAGTTGTGTCAATCCCATATTTTTCATCACCCGCGAAATCGAGCCGATATTTAGGGCACCTGCTGGCTCTACCAAGACAATCCGAATATGATTAAGAGAGATACCCACTATATGTTCATCTACGAATAACTAGAAATGCCTCGACATCGATCGAAATCCGATCTTCCGACTAAAATCTGTCCTGTCTGTCAACTTTCTTTTACTTGGCGCAAAAAGTGGGAGACTAATTGGGATGAAGTGAAATATTGCTCCGATCGATGTCGGAGAAGAAAGCCTTAGGCTTTAGGCTTTAGGCTTTAGGCTTTAGGTCAGGAGCTAGGTTTTAGGCTTTAGGTGATGAGTTAGATTTCAGGGATGTGAGGGACGCAAGCGTCCTCCAAGTATCTTATCTCTCGATCTTTACAATCTAAAGCCCAAAGCCTAAAATCTAGAACCTAACGCCTTTACCCCTAAAGCCTAAAGCCTAAAGCCTAAAGCCTAAAGCCTAATCCTAAAGCCTACAGCCTAACACCTACATGAAAGCTGGCTGATGACGAATTAGATTGAGAAACTCTTCTCTGGTACGCTGATCCTCTTGAAATGCACCTAGCATTGCGCTGGTAACAGTCCACGATCCTGGCTTCTGAACGCCACGCATCACCATACACATGTGGCTGGCTTCCATCACTACTGCGACACCTTTGGGTTCTAGTACCGCTTGGAGTGCTTCGGCAATTTGACGAGTGAGTCGCTCTTGCACCTGCATCCGGCGTGAATACATATCCACGATGCGGGCGAGTTTGCTCAATCCGACAACTTTTTGGTTGGGGATGTAGGCAACGTGCGCTCTACCCATAAATGGGAGCATGTGGTGTTCGCACATACTAAAAAAATTGATATCCCGAACTAGTACCATCTCATTGTGACCTTCATCAAAGATTGCCCCATTGATGATGTCGTCTAGAGACTGGTTGTAGCCACTAGTCAGAAATCGCATCGATTCTGCTACGCGTTTGGGAGTCTTGAGCAATCCTTCTCGCTCTGGATCTTCACCCACTCCGAGGATAATCTGACGCACCGATGCCATCATGTCTTCGAGGCTGACTTCGGGTTCGTGAATTTCTACTGGCGCACCATTGAGGGTGTTACGATCGGGTCTAGGAGCGATCTTGCCGAGCTTATCTTTGCCAGCAGAATTACTACCTTTAGGAGATGAAATAGTCATGTTTTGTCTGAATAGATGTAGAAATAAAAGTAATGAAGCCGAAATTGGTAGATGCTCGCTCGACTATAGCGCACCACCACTGGGCATAATCGTCAGTTCTTCAACTACTGCACCAGCAGGGGCTAGCACCGCGTAGAGGATGCCATCGGCAACCATTTCGGGAGTGAGCATAGCAGATCGATCGAAGTCGGCTTGAACGGTGTCTGTATCCCATAGGGGCGTATTGACTGAGCCAGGGCAAATCGTCGTCACCCGAATCCCATTTGCCCGTTCCTCTCCCGCAACGGCTTGAGTGAGTGCCGTTAAGCCATATTTGCTCACGGAGTAGATCCCCCAATTGGGAAATACCTGCTTGCTTGCGATCGAAGAAATGTTAACAATTACACCAGACTTTTGGCGGCGCATCTGAGGTAAAATCCCCTGGATGCACAGGAAAACGCTAGTTAAATTTAAGTCTATGACTCGCTGCCAATCACTCAGCGGAGTATCTCCGACGGTTCCGGTATAAGCCATCCCTGCATTGTTAATCAGGATATCTAAATTGTCAAAGTCTGCGGCGATTGCGGCAATTGTAGTTGACACTCGATCGAGCTTAGATAAATCTACCACGTAGGTTTTGGCTGTCACGCCAACGGCAATTGCAGCGGCGGCTACTGCTGCTAACTTTTCCTCAGAGCGTCCTACTAATGCTAGATTTATTCCAGCTTTTGCAAAAGCTAGAGCTGTGGCTTTGCCAATGCCACTACTCGCGCCTGTAATCAATGCCGTTCGATTAGTTGTTGCGATCGGATTCATCTAGTCCAGGAAGCTTACTCAAGTTTGAGCAGTATGTAAATTTTTGTTGCGAATTTATTATAACATCGATCGCAAATAGCGACGAATCAGAGCTAGTAATTGAGCTGATCGGTACAAATATTTACATGAGTTGGGAGTTGGAGGGGAATACTTTACATCGGCAACGCCTTTGTAGTCCGTCAGTGACACCTGGGTGCGTTGAGGCTTCCCAGTACATTCTACACGAACCCGATCGGATCGCTGACTCTAAAAGGTACTAATAGGCTACTCATTAAATACTCCCATTTGTCGGAATTTGTGATATCGGAGATCTCGTAATTCGGTTGATGGTAGTAGTTGAAGTTGGTGGAGGTTTTTTAAAATGGCATCCTTGAGTACTTGAGCCGCACGAATAGAATCAGCATGTGCGCCGCCGAGGGGTTCTGGTAAAATCTGGTCAAGAATCCCCAAATTTTTTAAATCCTTTGACGTAATTTTTAAGACTTCCGCAGCTTGAGGAGCCTTACCCGCATCCTTCCACAAAATCGAGGCACAAGCTTCGGGACTGGCGACATAATAAACGGCATGTTCAAACATCATCAATCGATCGCTCACCCCAATCCCTAATGCTCCGCCAGAACCACCTTCACCAATTACTGTACAAATAATCGGGACATCGAGCCGAAACATCTCACGGAGATTATACGCGATCGCTTCACCCTGACCTAATTCCTCTGCTTCTATCCCCGCCCAAGCCCCAGGAGTATCGATAAAAGTCAGAATTGGCATCCCAAACCGATTGGCATGTTCCATCAGCCGCATCGCCTTGCGATAGCCACCTGGTGCCGCCATTCCAAAATTCCGCGCCACATTATCCTTGGTATCCCGTCCCTTTTGATGCCCCATCAACACTACCGGAATACCCGCGATCTTGCCCACGCCGCCAACTAAAGCTGGATCGTCTTTACCGCGCCGATCTCCATGTAACTCAATCCATTCATCACAAATTGCTTGGATATAGTCGAGCGTACTCGGACGGCGAGGATGACGAGCTAGTTGCAGTCGCTGAGATGGAGTAAGGCTACTAAAAATTTCGTCGCGCAGTTGCACGTATTTAGTCTCCAACTGTTTGATTTGAATGGAGACATCGACGCTACTTTCTTCAGCAAGTTCGCGAATTTGGTCGATCCGTTGTTGCAATTCTGCCAACGGCTTTTCAAATTCTAATAAATAGGGCTTCTTTTCAGTGCCAGCCATTGGGTAGGGGGTAGAGGGTAGATGGTAGAGGGTAGGGGGTAGGGAGGCTTTAGGTTTTAGGTTTTAGGCTTTAGGGGGTAGAGGGTATCGATTCGCGCTCGTCGTGAAACAAAGGCGAATCGATACCCTCTACCCTCTACCCTCTTATCACAGTTAACCTCTGACTTTCGCAGGAGATCTTATTAGATCGACTAGCCCCCGACGAATGACAACAATGGACGAAAACCGTGCTTGAGTGAGGCTTGACCGATTTGTTCCATTTTCTCGATCGTAATCTGATTGCGTCCCCACGAGAAACTAGTATGGATCTTCTCAAACTCTAGCAGCATTGCTTCAGCAAAACAGGCGAAAAGCTGGCGGGCTGGGGCATCCATATTGACGATGTTCATGATCTTCCAATCAATATCCAGTGAATGCTCGACAATGCCGCCATTCATCACATATACACCTGGGTACTGGATTTTAGTCCCCAAATTTTTGGGATAGCCACCATCAATTAGCAAAGAAGGCTGCTTGAGTTTTGACGCATCAATTTCTACACCTTTGGGCATACTTGCTACCCAAACGACGATATCTGCCAGGGGTAGTGCCTCTTCCAGCCCAATGATTTTGCCGCGTCCTAGCTTGGATTGGAGGTTCTGAAGCCGCTCTTGGTTGCGGGCTACCAACAATAAGTCGGCGACATCCATGCGACGATCGATCCACTGACAGACAGCACTACCGATATCACCTGTGGCACCGACTACAGCGACGGTAGATTTACTCAGATCGATGCCAAGTTTGGCCGCACCTTCTTCTACTTGCCGACAGATGATGTAGGCTGTGTGAGTATTTCCGGTGGTAAACTTGTCGAAATCTAATTCGACATTGCGGACTTGCTTGTTTTGCTGGAGGTCAAATTCCTCAAAGATAATTGACGAAAAGCCACCCAAGGCAGTGATATTGATTCCCTGTTTCTGAGCGTGTGCCATTGCATTCAGAATCTTGCGAATGGCGGCTTTGATCCGGCGGGTTGCCAACATTTCGGGCAAGAAACATGACTCGACGTAGTAGCCTTCGATTTGTTGTCCGGTAATACTGGTGACTGTGATGTGGTCTACTGTCTGTGGTGGGGCACTGCACCAAAAGTCCAGCCCTTGGTCGGCATATTCTGGAAAGCCTAAGTCTTTAGCGACGGCTTGGGCATGTTCTAAGCTGGTAAGGTGACCGATAAGACCAAACATGAAGATTTTACGAGTTGTGCCTGTTGAGCAGAGGGTAGAAGTGTTAGATGACAACAATATCTAAATAGTTCCTTATACACAATAGTACAAAATCGGGACTAGGGATCGGTTATTGAGGTTTTAGGCTTTAGGCTTTAGGTTTTAGGTGTGGGGATGGTGGATGGTGGATAGTGGATGGTGGATGGTGGATGGTGGATGGTGGATGGTGGATGGTGGATGGTGTTTGAACCAGTCCCTTCGTCACCCAGTCTCCTCGTCACCCAGTCCCTCCGTCACCCCGTCACCCCAGTCCCCTCGTCCCCCAGTCCCCCAGTCCCCCCGTCCCCTCGTCCCCCAGTCCCCCATGCTCCGCCCCCATCAAGTTAACTGGACACCATATCTATTCCTCGCACCTGCATTACTGTTGCTGGGTTTGACGGTATTTTTACCAGCATTGCAGGCTTTTTACCTGAGCTTTACCAATTATGACCCGATCGCGGGCACTGCAAGTTGGCAAGGATGGGCTAATTTCGATCGACTATGGAAAGATGAGGTTTTTTGGCAGACGATTAGAAACACGATTGTCTATCTATGTGGAGTCGTGCCGATTCTGGTATTTGCGCCACTCCTACTGGCAATTTTAGTCAACCAAAAGCTCAAAGGCATGAGTTTCTTTCGAGCGGCTTACTACGTGCCTGTAATTATCTCGATGGTGGTGGCGGGAATTGCTTGGAAGTTTATTTATGCTGAGAATGGCTTACTCAATCAACTATTGAGAGTCATCGGTATTGCGGCAATTCCCTGGCTGACTAGTCCTGGTTTAGCCTTATTTAGCGTGATGGTAGTAACCATTTGGAAAGGGTTGGGTTATTATATGACTATTTATTTAGCGGGACTGCAATCGATTCCAGCAGACTTGTATGAAGCTGCGGCGATCGATGGTTCGGATAGTTATACTAAGCATTGGGATATTACTATTCCCTTGATGCGTCCTTATATGTTACTAGTTGCGGTGATATCAGCGATCGCTGCTACCAAAATTTTTGAAGAAGTCTACATCATGACTCAAGGTGGGCCGCGCAATAGTTCTAAAACTGTTGTTTATTACCTGTATCAACAAGGTTTTGGTTCGAGCAACCCCGATCTCAGTTATGCTTGTACGATCGGCTTGGTCTTGTTTTTAATCATCTTTACTTTGTCCTTACTCAATCTTAAATTATCTCAACACAATGTTAATTTACCCTGAGAGGAACGCTATAAAAAATCGCGAGTGCCTACTGTACAATTGTCAAAAAGTTGAATATCAAGCTGCTTGGATTTGGCAGAAATCTCTTCAGAAGGAACGAATGCTCGATCCAGATTTGGCTGATGCGCTAGTCCTGCTCGAACATCCACCTGTGTATACACTCGGTACTGGCTCTAGTCTGGAGTTTGTGAAATTCGACCGTCTCCAAACTGAATATCAATTGTATCGAGTCGAGCGCGGTGGCGAAGTTACTTATCATTGTCCAGGACAAATAGTCGCCTATCCAATCCTCAATCTTCGTTATTATCAACAAGACTTACATTGGTATTTACGGCAGTTAGAAGAAGTTGTCATTCAAGTTTTAGCTCTACATCATCTCAATGGAGAGCGAATTAATGGGTTAACTGGTGTCTGGCTAGAAGGTCGTAAAGTTGCAGCAATTGGCATCAAAGTTAGTAAATGGATTACCATGCACGGTTTTGCATTAAATGTATGTCCAGACCTAAGTGGCTTCGATCGGATTGTTCCTTGTGGAATTGTCGATCGCTCTGTGGGCAGTGTGGCGGAGTTTATTCCAAATATTAATCCTGATTTAGTACGTCAGCAAATTATCACAGTATTTTGTGAAGTTTTTGGCGTTAAAATGCTAGAAATTCAAGAATTTTATATTTAAAATTCTCAGATATCGATCGTTTCTAATCACGCTAGGCGGGTTTTATTTGGAAATGGCTATATTTTCATAACACTAGCAGCATCGGGAGCATTCCACTTTTTAAAATTCCTAGAGATAAAATAGTCTCGATCGCCGCAGCCTCTCATG
>ENA-OFCX01000072-OFCX01000072.1-metagenomes-genome-assembly--contig:-NODE-72-length-51401-cov-5.456764_pt1 | contig 51401 bp, 40 predicted proteins | sample MGYA00153384_OFCX01 | MGnify analysis MGYA00153384
GCTTTGCGCCTAGATTCGACGAAAAATCCATCGTTTTTATTAGTCACATCAATTTTGCAACACAACACTAGAGGCGTGCCTTGCTACCTGTAGGAGCGCCCCCGGGCGCGAAAGACGGTTGCGCTGGCGACACGGGGATCGCGGCCGGGGCCGGTCCTACACACGACGCAGCCTACAATTGCGATTCGTTTCCAAAGCACCGCCGGATAAAGCCGCGCGCCCTGCACCATGCAAGACACTTCTACCGTTCGGGCTGAGCCCGTCGAAGCCTCCCTGTTATGCGCCGAAACCCTTCGACAAGCTCAGGGTGAACGAGAGGTAATTCCCAAGAAAAAGCTCTTCATCCGCACTTTCGGTTGCCAAATGAACGAGTACGACTCCGACAAGATGGCGGACATTCTTGATGCGGGGACGCTCGAAGGTTTCGAAAAAACCGACACGCCGGACAACGCCGACGTCATTCTGTTTAACACCTGTTCGGTGCGTGAAAAAGCGCAGGAAAAAGTGTTTCACGATTTGGGTCGCGTCAAGGATTTGAAAAAACTGAATCCAAATCTGCTGATCGGTGTCGGCGGTTGCGTGGCGTCGCAGGAGGGCGCGTCGATCATCGAACGTGCGCCGTTTGTGGACATCGTGTTTGGCCCGCAAACGCTGCATCGTTTGCCCGCATTGATCGCCAAGCGTCGCGAGACGGGCCGCTCGCAGGTGGACATTTCTTTCCCCGAGATAGAAAAGTTCGACAACATGCCGCCCGCGCGCGTCGAGGCCGCGAGCGCATTCGTTTCGATCATGGAAGGTTGCAGCAAATATTGCAGCTTTTGCGTGGTGCCGTACACCCGCGGCGAGGAGGTTTCGCGCCCGTTCGAGGCGGTGTTGACCGAGGTCGCGGAGCTTGCCATCAAGGGTGTAAAAGAGGTCACGCTGCTCGGGCAGAACGTGAACGCCTATCGCGGAAAAATGGGTGATACGACGGACATTGCGGACTTCGCGATGCTCATCGAATTCATCGACGAAATCCCCGGCATCGAGCGCATTCGCTACACCACCAGCCACCCGCGTGAGATGAGCGCGTCGTTGATCGAGGTGTATGGCAAAGTGCCGAAGCTCGTTTCGCAATTGCATCTGCCGGTGCAGCACGGCTCGGATCGTATTCTCGCCGCCATGAAACGCGGCTACACGGTCGTCGAATACAAGAGCACGATCCGCAAACTGCGAGCGGTGCGACCGAACATATCGGTCACTTCGGATTTCATCGTTGGCTTTCCCGGTGAAACGCAGAAGGATCATGGCCTCACGATGAAGTTGATTGATGAAGTCGCGTTCGACGGCGCGTTCAGTTTTGTCTATTCGGCGCGTCCGGGAACGCCTGCGGCTGATCTCGTCGACGACACGCCCGCTGCCGAAAAATCGCAGCGTTTGTATCAGTTGCAGAAACGTATCGATGAGCTGTTTTCTGGGTACAGTCGGGTGATGGTTGGTTCAGTGGAGCGCGTGTTGATCGAGAGCGTTTCCAAGAAAAGCAACGCCGAACTGGCGGGCCGCTGCGAAAACATGCGGGTCGTGAATTTTCCCGGAAATTCGCGATTGATCGGCGAATACGTCGATGTGAAAATCACCGAAGCGGCGGCGCATAGTTTGCGTGGTGAGATCGTTACGATCAGCTAAGCCAACAGCGCCAACGTCATCAACGTACTCAAGATTGCACGTCAGAACAATTTTGTTCGTCGCCCCTGCGAGCGACTTCCGATGAAATTAGCAGTTTTATTGGCGAGCAAAGTCACTGGGTTCCCGCCTTCGCAGGAACGACGGAAGAAGTGTTTTCTGTGTAGACGGGCATCGGATGGCTTCGCGGGTTCCGCCACCCGCCTCGTACTTCAGCCGCACATTTCGTGCGTTCGTCGCGTTCGCAGCGCCGCGTGCAAATGGCTTCTACACTCGTGAAGATATTTCGAATGATTGACTCATAGCTTTTCCGTGAAACACCCATTTAATATGGGCTAAGCGCACAATTAATGCATAAGTCAACTAACCAGTATTTAGCCCATTGGCCCCAACGCCGATGGGTCTTGACCCAATAAGTTGTCCCCGGTTTTTGGAGTTTTACATGGTCGCCTTTTCACGCTCATCTCGTTCCGTTTTGTTTATTGCGGTCGCCGCCGCGTTGTCGTCCTGCGCGACGGTAACGCCGCCTACTGCTACATCGGCGACCACCGCTGCGGCCACGCCGTCACCGAGCACGCCGGTCGGCGCTCCCGCATCGTCGGCCACCAGCGCCACGGTTGCCGGAACGCCCGCCGCTGCCGCGCCCACAGCCGCTGCACGTCCTCCCGGCAGCCCCGCCGCTGCAACGCCCGGCGCGCCGCGACCGTTCGCTGAAGTCATTAAGGACGCGAAGGAGCAGCCGGGCCTGTTCACCTTGTGGACGAAGGACGAAAAAGTGTGGATCGAACTCAAGCCGGAACAGTTTGACCAACTCTACTATTTGCAGGCCAACATGAGCCGCGGCGTGATGAGCGGGATGTCCACGTCCATGGCCCGCTCCATGCTTCGCGGCAACATCATCAGTTTCAAAAAAATCGGCAACAACGTGCAGTTGATCGCCAAAAATTTCAGCAACTACGCTAAGCCCGCTACGCCGATTGCGATTGCCACGGCCGAGGGCACCAGCGACAGTTTGCTCGCGGCTGCCACGCTCACTAGCGCGCCGCATCCCGAGAAAAAGTCTGTCCTAGTCGAGGCCAATGCGCTCTTGCTCGGCGACATTCCGATGATCACCTACGCGCTCGACAGCACCTATCGCGCGGGCTACAGCCTTGATCGCGCCAACTCGTACTTCAGCGAAACGCAAGCCCGCGCCGACGCGACCACGTTTGATGTGACCGCGCATTTCTCGGTGCCCAAATTGCCTGTGGCGTCACCCATGCCGACACCCGCTCCGGTGCCGCAGCCAAGTCCAATATCCGGCGTGCCCGATGCGCGCAGTTTCTTCCTCGGCCTGTTCTACACGCTGTCGAAATTGCCTGATGAGCCGATGAAACCGCGCGCCGCTGACGGTCGCGTGGGTCACTTCAATCAGCCGATATGGGACTTCAGCGACAACGAGGCTGCGTTCGCCCGCAAGTACGTGGTGAACCGCTGGCGGTTGGAGAAAAAAGACCCGAGCTCCGCGCTGTCCGAACCGAAGAAACCGATCACCTATTGGCTCGACAAAAACATTCCGCTCGAATATCGCGACACCGTGAAAGCGGGCGTGCTGGAGTGGAACAATGCGTTCGAAAAGCTCGGTTTCAAGGATGCGATTCGTGTTGAGCAACAACCGGCTGACGCGACGTGGAGCACGCATGAAACCGGGCGTGCCTCGGTGCGTTGGTTCGTCGATTATTCCGACGGTGCGCTCGCTGTTGGCCCGTCGCGCATCGACCCGCGTACCGGCGAAATTCTCGATGCCGACATCACCATCGGCAACGGCTGGGTCACGCTGCCGCGCCGTCAATCTAGCGAGCAATGGCCACGGCCGATGCCCGCTAACACCGCGCTCACCGCGAGCGGTGTGGACGGCAACGGCCTGAAGCGTATAGACGATAGCCGCAGTTTTTTGCGGACGACGTCGGCCACGTTGCCGCGCGATATTGTGGTCAACGGCGACACCGGTTCCGACCTGTGTTCGTACGGTCAATCGGCGATTGAAGAAGCTAGCTTTGCGCTTGATTTGCTCGCGATGCGTGCAGGCGACGCGATGGATCCGAAAGAGTCCGAGCGCATCGTTCACGCAGTGCTCAAAGACGTGGTGACGCATGAGGTTGGCCACACGCTGGGTCTGCGTCATAACTTCCGCGCCTCCACCATTTACACGCAAAAACAGATCAGCGATCCCGCGTTCACACGCGCTAATGGCCTCACCGGCTCGGTGATGGATTACAACGCGTTCAACATTGCGCTCGACAAAGAGTCGCAGGGCGAATACGTGATGAGCACGCTTGGGCCCTATGACTACTGGGCGCTGGAATATGCGTACAAAGAATTGCCCGCCGCTAGCGAACGCGACGACCTCGTGAAGATCGCCGGACGCAGCAACGAGCCGCTGTTGGCGTACGGTACGGACGAAGAATTGTTCGGCGATTTGGACGGCATGGATCCGATGGTCAATCAGCGAGATGTCGGTGGCGACCCGCTCGACTTCGCGCAGCGCCGCATCCAGCTCACACGCGAACTGTTTGATCGGTTGCAAACACGAACCCTTGCCAGCGGTGAGAGCTTCGACGTGCTCACGCGCAACCTCGGCAGCGGCATGCGCCAGCTCTCGGTCGCCTACGACATGGCCGCGAAATACGTCGGCGGCGTCGTCTATTTGCGCGATCAGGCAGGCAGTAATCGCGCGCCGTTGACGCCGGTCGCGCCGGACAAACAACGTGCTGCGCTAAAACTGATTTCGAGCAGCCTGTTCGCTGCGAACGGTTTCAATCTGAAGCCAGAATTCGTCAGCCGTTTGACCGACAGCACGCTCAATCGTGGCTTCGCGCCGCCGATTGATCGCTCGCTCGATGTGACGCTGCTCGCCATGCAAACGCAAACTCTTGATCGTCTGATGTCACTGCGCGTGGCCGAGCGTATTCAAAACGCTCGCACCAAACTCGCCATGCCAGACAGCGCGCTCACGCTCGATGAGGTGTACGCGACGATCACGAAGTCGATCTGGGGCGAAGGCACCACGTTGACCGAAGCCACCACACCCGCCCGGCGCGCGCTGCAACGCGAGCACGCGCGCCGCCTCGCCGCCGCCGTGACCAAGCCCGGCATCGGCACCGCAGCAGGCGACGCCCGCGCACTGCATCGCTTGACCGCGAAGAACTTGTTAGCGCGTGCGCAAGCGGCGAAGGGCAACACACGCCTGTCAACGCAAACCCGCGCGCATCTCGATGAAGTGGCAGACACGCTAGATGCGGCACTGAAAGCGCAAGCTACGCGGGTGATCGGCTAGCGGGCACTTGTCGCGGCCGCTTGAATTCTGCGCAGAAGGACTAACATAGTCGATTCTGAACGTAGCGATGCGCTCACGGGTCGAAAGACTAACGATTACCGGGCCCGACCTGGTTTCGACGGGAGTTCTGAGGTGCGATTGGGGCATGTCGAGGGGTAGCTCCTCGTAAAACCGCTGCAACGCAATCTAATTGCAAACGATAGCTTCTACGGCGAAAGCCGTCTCGCAGCCTAATTAAACACTAGGTCGCGTGTGTTGCACCGAGGGACGTAGACCTCGGGCCGAGCCGGGCAACTGGTAAAGCAGCAACATCATTTTCCTACGGGTAGGGCGCGCGGATGTCTGCGACGTGCGTCCGAAATCAAGTGGGCTGGTTGGCGGCAAGGGTGCTCATGCTCGTGCCACCGGCAAGATCAAATCACTGAGCTAAACATGTAGTCCTGACCACTAATGGCTTTCGGACGCGGGTTCAATTCCCGCCGGGTCCACCAGCAAACACAAAGGCCACCTCCGGGTGGCCTTTGTCGTTTCTGCAAGGATTCAAGGTGCCCGCCGCTCCCGCAACGTTTCGTAAAGCTCGGAATGGTTAATCAGGATATCCAGTAGGCCGCGCAACACCGCCGGTGAATTCAGCGCCTGTTTGCTCAGACTGGAATGCGCATCATACGAAGCGATGATTGCGTTTTCGAGTTCGGGCTTTAGGTCGGGCGAATTTGCGAATTGCATTTTGCTGTTGTTCTGCGCCTGCTCGCGCAGCTTCTCGGAATCAGCCACCTTGCCGAGCAACGTGCCGTTCACCCAGCGCAACTTATCCTGATTGGTCGTGTCCCCGCCGAATAGGTCGTTCAGCTTCGCGATCAGTTCGGCCATGTAAACCTTTCGCGGCTCCTGCACGCTGCCGCTACCGGCTTCGGTGATGGGTGCCAACTTCGGCGTCTCGCCGTTGGCGTGTGACAGGCCCAGCGACCGCCCACCCAGGTCTTTCAAGTGGTGATGCGTGAGCACAACCTTCGACAGATCAATGCCCTCCCGTTCGCGACCAAACTCTAGCAGCGGCAACAGGCGTTTGTAGAAAATCGCGCGCTTCTCGATGGCGTTGTTTCCGTAGTCGAATATCTGCGACAGAAAGGTATAGAGCCGCAGAAACGCGCCCATGTCGCCCTTGAACAAAAACAATGCGTCCATCGTATCTTTTGCAGCATCAGCTGCTTTCACGTCCTTGCGATCCAGCGCCAGTCGCCACTCCACTTGCGCCGCTTTGTAGCGCTTCAACACGCGGTCGCTCACCGGTTCCAGCGCGGCTACTAAATCGCCCTGCTTTGACTCCACGTTCATCTCGACCGTAACCACGCGCTCCACTTCAAAATCATCGTAGTGCCCGGCAGCATCCAGCTTCGCGCGCAGGTTGTAAACCAGATTCGGATCGGTCGTCGTTTCAAGCGTCGCTGTTGCGAAATACGCCTTGAACGAGGTCAACACTTCTTCCGGATCGTTCACAAAATCCAGCACGTAGGTGATGTCTTTGCCGGGGTGCGCCCGGTTCAGGCGTGACAACGTTTGCACCGCCTGAATGCCGGCCAGCCGCTTGTCCACATACATGCCACACAAGAGCGGCTGATCGAACCCGGTTTGAAACTTGTTGGCCACCAACAAAATTTGGTACTCGTCGCCCTTGAACGCCTCGCGCATGTCGCGGCCTTTAAGGTTCGGGTTCAACGTCATGCTGTTCTCGGTGAAGCCGTCTCCGCCGCATGCTTTATCGTTCACTTCGCCGGAGAATGCCACCAGCGCGCCAATCGCATAGCCGCGACTCTTGATGTATTGCACCAGGGCAAGCTGCCAGCGCACCGCTTCAACCCGGCTGCCGACCACCACCATCGCCTTGGCTTTGCCGTTAAGCAACGGTGCGACAAACTCGCGGAAGTGTTCCACCACCACGGAAATCTTCTGCGCGATGTTGTACGGATGCAGCCGCACCCATCCCATGATGCCCTTCATCGCCGCGCTGCGGTCCACCTCTTTGTCGGTGACTTGCTGTCCGGCTTTGGTGCCCGACTCACCCTGGCCACCCGCCGCGCCCTGCGCCAGCTTAAAGGCCAAGCTATACGGGGTGTAGTTGCGCAGCACGTCAAGGATGAACTTCTCTTCTATCGCCTGGCGCATCGAATACACATGAAACGGCACCGGCACGTTGTCCGGCGCGGGTTTTCGCGCGGGGTCGGGGCAGGTGCCAAACAGCTCCATCGTCTTGTTCTTTGGCGTCGCGGTGAACGCCACAAAGGTGATCTCACTATCCGCTGCACGGCTCGCCATCTGGGCGGCCAGAATGTCCTCGGTGCTCACCTCGCCACCGTCGTCCAGCTCTTTGATTTCCTGCGCGCTTAACACCGCCTTGAGCTTGGATGCCGCCTCGCCGGTCTGCGAGCTGTGCGCCTCATCGGCAATCACGGCAAAGCGCTTGCCCTGCGCAGCGGCGAGCTTGCGCACCGCTGCCAGCGCGAACGGAAAGGTCTGGATGGTGCAGACCACAATCTTCTTGGTGCCGTCGAGCGCTTCGGCCAATGCCGCGCTCTTGCTGCTCTCAGTATTTTTGATGACCGCCACCACGCCGCTGGTGCGCTGAAAGTCGAACAGCGCCTCCTGCAACTGCGCGTCGATCACATTGCGGTCCGACACCACCAGCACGGTGTCAAACACCTTTTGGTCGGCAGCGTTGTGCAGATCTGCCAAAAAGTGCGCCGTCCACGCGATTGAATTGGTTTTGCCAGAGCCCGCTGAATGCTGAATCAAATACTTGCCGCCGGGGCCATCGCGCAGCACGGCCGCTTGCAACTTGCGGGTCACGTCAAGCTGGTGGTAGCGCGGAAAAATCACCGCCTCAATCTGCTTTTTCTTATCGCGCTGCGCGATCAGGTAGCGACCCAAAATCTCCAGCCAGCTTTCCCGCGCCCACACCTGTTGCCACAAATACGCCGTGCGGTGACCACCGGCGCTGTTTACTGGATTGCCTGCGGCACCGTCGTTGCCCAGGTTGAACGGCAAAAACGTCGTGGCCGGGCCATTGAGCCGGGTCACCATGTGCACCTCAGAATTGCTCACCGCAAAGTGCACCAGCGCGCCGTTTGGAAACGACAGCAGCGGCTCGGCGGCCTGACCCTTTGGCTTGGGGTGTCGGTCAAAGCGGTACTGGTCAATCGCATCATTGATGCTCTGCGTGAAGTCCGATTTCAGCTCGCCGGTGGCCACCGGCAAGCCGTTCAGAAACAGGCCGAGGTCAAGCGAGTTTTCGTTGTGCAGCGAATAGCGGAGTTGCCGCACCACGCGCAGCCGGTTGGCGGCATAGCGGGCGAGGATGTCTGGGTTGATGCCGAGTGCGGGTTTGAATTCGGCGAGCTTGAGCGGTGTTTTAAGGCCCAGCAATTCAATGCCGTGGCGCAGCACATCGAGCGTGCCGCGCTGGTCGATTTGGGCGCGCAGGCGGGTGAGCAGCGTTTCCGCCGCCTGCGCGCCGTGGTTCTTAACCAGCGTCTCCCAGGCTTTGGGCTGTGTCGCCTGAACCCAGGCCAACACGTCGGCGGGGTAGAGCGCTTGAACCGGGTCGTAGCCTGCCGCGTCGCCTTCTGCGTACAGCCAGCCGTGGTCGACCAGATGCTGGCAGATTTCCGACTCGAAGCTGATTTCTTTGTGCAGGCTCATGCGGCGTTGGTCTGCAAAAACGCAGCGGCTGTCTGAATAGGGATTGCGTGCCATGGGTGTAGCACCAGCAGGTCGGCGTCGCTAGAAATTAAGGCGGCGGCACCACAGCTCAACGCCAGTGCCAAAAATTTTGCATCTTTGCAATCCCTGCATGCGTTGTTGGCGGCAACTTCGCTGGGTGAATCCACCTGCCACACAAGGGATTGCTGCGCCACCAGGTCAAGAAAGGCAAGCCGTTCTGTCAAGGGGCTGTAGCGATCAAATTTGGAGCGGTGCAAGACCTCGCGCAATTCGTCCAGGGTGGCGACGCTGATGCACAAATCAAAGCGATCGGCTGCCAGCAAGAATGCCTGCCGTGGCACCGAGTCGGGTCGCAGGACGGCACCCACCAAGGTGCTTGTGTCGATGACGACCCGTGGCCGCTGGCTCACCGAGACGCTTTCACCATGCGCGCAACGTCCTCATCAGTCAAGTCAGCCGCAGCGGGCGTGAGCTGGGCGTCCGCGCGGGCAAAGTGCGCTGCAAATGCCTCCCGTGCAGTGACTGGTTTGCGCCGTGCGGCTTGCCAGTTTTGCAAATCTTGCATGTCTTGGGGCGACACCATGAAAGCCGCGGTGCGCCCGTGCCGGGTGATGGTAACGGGCTCACGCTGCACGGTATCAAGCAACTGGCCGAAACGGTTTTGCGCCTCCATTGAGGTCATTGTGATCATGGTGTAATCTCATGAAATAGACGACCTGTACAGTATAGCTGGTTTTAACGGCAACGGACGCTGCTGCTGCCGCCACCAAACCCGCGTATCGTCGCCCCACAGTGCGTGCGCAACGAAGCGCTGGTTCTGCTCGGCAAGTAATGCCCTGTGTGCAAGCTCGAATTGTTCTTTTTGGGATGGCGAGGCATCGGCGCGGATCGCTGTCGAGCGTGTTGCGCGTGGCTGCGGCGTTATCCCTGCAGCAGCGAAACGGGTTGTAGCTGTTTGAATCATGAGATCAACGGTGCTCATGCGGCTTTTTCCCGGAGAGGTGTCGAACGTCAATCTGGCCGGTGACGGCTGCTGAGATTAGGGCGGTGCGGCGTTCCTTAAGGAGCTCGATGGTGTGTTCAGCTTGGGTGATGAGGGTGTCAAATTTGGCCGATGCAACTTCGAGAAACGCAATAATTTCGACTTGCTCCTTTGATGTGGGGAGCGCTAAAACACAGGACCCAAGTTCTTCAGCGTTTAAGTGCGGTTGCGCAGCGCGCATTTTCTCAAGGTCAATTTGGCCCTCCTTTAGATACGTGCTCAGCAACGCAAATTGTATAAACGCCGGATTTGCAGAATGACATCGCAAAACCATATCGAAACCCGCGATGCACGGCCCGTAGCCTGAGGGAATAATCGCCGAATCTCCTGTGTAAGCACCACTTCGAACAACGATGATGTCACCGGGTGCGAGCCAAACAATTCGTTGCGCGGGAATTTCCGATGGATCAACAAATACTAGTCCCGCTTCAAACAGCTTACCCGCGTGAACATTAGTTGCTCTGATAAGCGGCATTCCTTCGTCGTGATATTTTGGAGGCTCACCGATCCCATATCGAATTGAAGCTACGCGCTTTACCTTGGAAATATTCCAATGCGCCGGCACATCGCCCAGCCATTCGATGCCGGACGGTTTCATGGGGGCATTGGGGTTTAAGCCTTTGGTGACGGCGTGGGAGATGACGGCCTGACGCTTTTCTTTCAGCAGCTCCATCAGCCGCTGCTGCTCCGCTACCAACGCATCAATCTTCGCGGTTTCGCGGTCGAGGAAGGTGGCGATTTGGGTTTGCTCCGCGATTGGAGGCAAAGTGCAGAAGAGGTTTTCGATGACACCCATTCCGATGTTCTGTTGCGTTCCGAAGGTCCAATTCAGGGTGACTGCCTCCAAGAAATTTCGTGAGCGCATGAAGTTCAAAACAAAATACGGAACAGCCTCTTGGCCGCATCTAATAACGGCGAGTGGAGACCAAATATTAAAGTCAGTTCTGTCTTCAACTATCGCGGTAATGCCTGTCGTTGCCCCGGATTTGACCATGTAAATATCATGCAATTTCGGGGCGTATTTCAGAGAATATCGTGCGTTGTCTTCAGCTGAAATACACGCTCGAACCTTCGAGAAATCGATGCGACCTGACGAGACTGCTTCAGCCGAAACGAACGGGATACCCTCGTCGATAAACTGCGGCGTTTCGTGCGGGCCGTCGGTGATTGGGACTGCAACGATGCTCTTGATTGGCAAGACCTTCCAATGCTCCGGCACCTCCCCCAACCACGCAACGCCACTATCCTTGTAGCTCGGGTAACGCGGGAAGCTCATGGGTTCAGCAGTGCCAAATCCAGCCCCTGCGGCACGAAGTTTTTGAAGTCCCGGTCAAGTGTGACCATGCGCAGCCCGCCGATTATGGCGAAGGCGGCGAGATAGGCGTCCATCCAGACCTTGGGCGAGGCGCTATTGAGATCTGCAAGCTGGCGCCACTTTTCAAAAATGCCGGGTGGCTCACTTTGCAATCTGACTTGCGGAAAAGCTTGCAGGGTGTCGAGCGTGAATAGTGCCTGGCGATTGGTGAGCGCGGGGGCTTGGTAGGCTTTTGCCATGGCCGCTGTCGTTGTGAGGCGCAAAACGCTTTGCTGCGTCGCCCGGCAAAAGACGGCGGGCGCTTGAGAAGTCGCTTGTTCTAAGGCTTGAGTCGCTTGTGAATGAAATGCATGCTTGTCGTAGATAGCGGCCAGCCAAGCGCTGGTGTCAAAGAGGTAGCCCTGCACGTTGCATGTCCTCCGCATACAAGGTGGATTGCTCCAGGGCGATCAGTGCTTCTGCGCTCATGAATTGAGCGGGTGCGCTCAAGCCACAGCGAATAACCGGGAAACCGTTTTCTTTGATTTGAACGGGCGAATCGGGCGGCAGCACAGTGGGCGGCTTTGGCGCGGCTAGCCCCAAGCCTTGGCGCAGAAATTCGGCAGCCAGGTCGCGCAGCGTGCGGCCTTGCATGACAGCACGAAGCTTCATTTCGCGGACTAGTTCGTCGGGAAGGTCAAGCGTGGTTTTCATGTTGGCAAGCTTACCAGCTAAGTGGGTTGCTGTAAAACCAGCTTGCTTTTGCTGCCTGCTATTAACCCGCCAGTCAGATTGGTAGGGTGTGCGCCAGAGCGCGCACCAAGGCGGCAGATCAACGAGAGTTGCGTAGGCCACGGAGGTGCGCAATTTGTTGCGCACCCTACGCCACGGACGCACGGCCGCTAATGCGTCAACCCACCAATCATGGTGAGAATGCGATCCGTCACGCCTTTCAGTTCAGCATCAATCTCGGCCAGCGCACGGGGTGGTTTGAACACGTAGAAGTGGCGGTTGAACGGGATCTCGTAGCCAACTTTGGTTTTCTCGTGATCGATCCAGGCGTCTGGTGCGTGCGGCAGCACTTCGCGTTTGAAGTAGGTCGCAACGTCTTCGCTCAGCGGCACGTTTTCGGTATCGCGCAACGAGCCGTCAGGTACCGGTTTGCCCTTGCCTTTGCCTTTGCTGCCGAGCACGATTTTGCCGTCGGCATCGCGCTCGGGGCGTTCGACCGTTATGGTGCGATAGCCGAAATCTTGGTTCTTAAAAATGCGACTGATCGGCACGGCGTCGCCGTTAATCTCGCGCGTGGATTCTTCGCAGTGACCGAACAGGCGGGTGATGTCTTCGATGTGCTCGGGGCTGAGTTCCTTGCGTTTGTTGCCGAGACTTTTACGCATTTTTTGCCAGAAGCCGCTGCCGTCAATCAGTTGCAACTTGCCCTTGCGGTTGGCGGGTTTACGGTTGCTGACGATCCAGATGTAGGTGCTGATGCCGGTGTTGTAGAACATGTCGGTGGGCAGCGCGATGATGGCCTCCACCAGATCGTTCTCCAGCATGTAGCGGCGAATCTCGCTCTCGCCACTGCCCGCGCCGCCGGTGAACAGCGGGGAACCGTTGAGCACGATGCCGAAGCGGCTGCCGCCGTCCACCAATGGGCGCATCTTGTTGACCAGGTGCAGCAGAAACAGCAGCGAACCATCGCTCACGCGCGGCAAGCCGGGGCCGAAGCGCCCGTTGAAACCCATCTGCTCAAACTCTTTGCGGATGATCGCTTCGATCTTTTTCCATTCCACGCCAAACGGCGGGTTGGACAGCATGTAGTCGAAGACCTTGCCGTGCAGCCCGTCGGCCGACAAGGTGTTGCCGAAGATGATGTTGGCAATGTCCTGCCCCTTAATCAGCATGTCTGCCTTGCAGATGGCGTAAGACTCAGGGTTGAGCTCTTGCCCGTACATGACCAGCCGGGCGCCGGGATTGAGGCTGGTGAGGTGTTCGTCGGCCACGCTCAACATGCCGCCGGTGCCGGCTGTAGGGTCGTACAGTGAGCGCACCACGCTTGGCTTGGTCAGCGCGGTGTCGTCCTCGATAAAGATGAGGTTGACCATGAGCCGAATGGCGTCGCGCGGCGTGAAATGTTCACCCGCTGTTTCGTTGGAAAGCTCGGCAAACTTGCGGATCAGCTCTTCAAACACCGCGCCCATTCGCTCGTTGCTGACGACGTTGGGATGCAGGTCAATGTTGGCGAATTTTTCGGTAACGATATAGAGCAGCCCGGACTTGGCCAGCTTGTCGATCTGAGTGTGAAACTCGAAGCTCTCAAAAATGTCACGCACCGCAGGTGAGAACGCTTGCATGTAAGCACGCAGGTTTTCGCCAATGTGGTCTGGGTCGCCCATGAGCTTTTTAAGATCGAGCGAAGAGGTGTTGTAGAAGCGTTGGCCGGATGTGCGCAGCAGAAAAGGCTCGGGGTTGAGACCGGCTTGCTCGCGAACGAGCTTTTCTGCGAGCACGGCAATTTTGGTCGATTCAAGCACGCAGTCCAGTCGCCGCAACACGGTGAACGGCAAGATGATCTTGCCGTATTCGGACTGTTTGTAATCACCCCGCAGTAAATCGGCGACGGACCAGATGAAGGCGGAGAGGGACTGTTGGTTCATGCGGTATTGAAGCTTGGGACGGTGCGGGCGGGGCTTGCTTCAATCATAGCTACGTACGGAGTACCCCACGGACCGACGCGGCGCGCGGCCCGCGATTCGTTGAATGCGGAGCCGTTGGGTACTGCGTATTTGACGCTTGGGCGTGCTATCGAGGTGTCAAAGATCGGGCCGCGCAGGTAGCGCTGGCGCTTCGACGCTAGCGTGGCCAGCCCGTGACCCGCGCCGATTTGCGAACACCCACGTGTATTCCGCCCCCAGCAGAAAAATTTGCGCCGAGTAGTACACCCATGCGATCAACAACACCAATGAGCCAGCCGCGCCGAATCCGGAGGCTAGTGCGCTCTTCCCCAAATAGAGTCCGACCACAACTTTGCCAGCGGTGAACAACAGGGCAGTGACCGCAGCCCCTGTCCACACGTCGCGCCAGGAAATTCTGGCGCGCGGCATAATTTTGTAGATCATCGCGAACAGCACCGTGAAAATAGCGAGAGCGACGGCGAAGTTCAGAATTTCGAGCAACACTTCCCAGCCCTGAATCCAGCTTCCCCACCACTGTCCCAGCGCTGCGAGCGCGGCGCTCACTACCAGCGAGACCGTGAGCAAAAAGCCCAGACCCAATACAAGACCGAATGACAGCAGACGCGTGCGCAGCAAGTTCCAGATGCCTGATTCGCTTTTCGGTGTAGGGACTCGCCAAATGCGGTCCAGTGCGCTCTGCAGTTCGGCGAAAATTGCGGTGGCACCGATGAGCAACGCGACAATGCCGATGACCGTTGCCAGCACGCCTTTGGCAGGCTCGCGCGCGACTTTCAGCATGCTCTCGACGGCAATGGCACCCTCTGGCCCCATGATGCCGCCCAACTGTGCCAGCACCGCGCCTTGCGCTGCGTCCCGCCCAAATAGCATACCCGCGACGGCGATCACGATCAACAGCAGCGGTGCCAGCGAAAACAGGGTGTAGTACGACAGGGCCGCCCCCATGCTCGGCGCGTAGTCGTCCAGCCACGCGTTGACGGCGGTTTTGACCATGTACTTTTGCTCGCCGAGCCAGCTCGCTTGCACCGGTAATGCGACCTCTGCGGGCTGAGGTTTGCGCTCAGCCGGAGGCCCGTCTTTTGCGAATACGGGGGTTGCTTCGACAACCGGAATTCTCCGCACATTGCGAAACTTAAAGGCACCATAAGTTGCCAGCATCAGTGACGCGATTACCCATCCCCACACCAGCGGTTGGTGCCGGTCGCTTCTAGCACGATTTTCGTCAGATAATGGCGTTGACATATGAACAGTATTGCAGCGCGTGCAGCGAAAGGTTGTCAGCATTTGTCCCTGCTTGCAGTCGGATAATGTCGATGTGTGCAGCGAAGCGCGGCCCCTCCATTGGGCGACACAGGTTGTTTGCGGCTTTATCGACAATTGCGGCGAACGATTCCTTCGTCGACATGATTTTCCTGCTGCCGTGCAGACTCCTGGGCAAATGAAATCGCACCACCTACAGTCGGCGTGCCGTCCTGCATCATCCGCTAGTAATTCGCCGCGATAACCTGCTGTATGTGTGGTTTAGGCACGCATTGATAAAAGAAGTTTTTCAGTGTCCCAGCGGCAATATCACTGCTTCCGAGCCGTACAGTCCCAGTGTCATACGCCCAGTCAACGGCCGTCGATACGAAGACTGGAGGCCAAACCGTACTTTACCTGCTTGACTTGGAAACCCGGTGGCGCAGTTTTGTGTGGTCTGACGATGCGGAGTAGCGAATTTTCGCGGTAATTGCCCACGCCGCCAACGCTCACGGCGACGCTAAAAGCCAGTTCCGCAACATCGCTAACAAATTCTTCAATCTTCGGAGTTACGCATGCCACGCTCTATCTGGAAAGGCGCAATAAGTTTCGGTCTGATCCATGTGCCCGTATCGATGTTTCCGGCGACCCAAGACAGCGGTGTGGATTTTGACTGGCTTGACCGCCGTTCACTTGAGAAGCTGCATGCGCAAGAAGCCGCATATTAAACGGCGTGTTACCCCGGTGTTACCCCGGTGTTACCCAATGGAGAATTCCTAACCGCGTTGTTTGTAACGACTTACGCTGAAGCCCTTATGGTGCCCGAGACCGGAATCGAACCGGTACGCCCGCTATTCACGAAAGCGGGGGATTTTAAGTCCGCTGTGTCTATCAATTCCACCACTCGGGCAATGGACTGACTCGTCGAATTCTAGCGGGCGGGCGTCGCGGTGCTCTGGCTAGGCTGAGCGACATGCCTGCGCGCCGTAACGCACGACCTTCCACTAAAACGGGTGGGGGTTCTTTGCGTGGCCCGTGCCACCCTTGCCACCCTTGAGCCCATTGCACCCGCAACCAATGAGACTGGGTCTTGCCCATAACGGCAATTTCGTAGCTGCGTCCGTCACGCCCATGCTCTGCCTGGCACGGGCGCGTGGATACGCTTTTTAAATGTCGTTTAGTTCGCATAACTTCTGCTATCGGACAGAAAGCTCAGCAGGCCCACAGAAAGTGAGACAACCGCAGCGCCCCCTCCAAAAACGTTGTTTCGAACCGCCGCAAAAATTAAGCCTTTGCTGAATTGAGCTGGTCGTGGTAGCCTGAAAACAGGCAGCGTGTCAGTGTTCCTGCAGGCATTGCGCTAACAAAAAAATGTGCTAGTCCGGTAACCGTCCGTGGCTTTGGCGAGAGGGGATGCAATGCTTCAGTATTGGCGATTGACGCGGCGTTTGATCAGCGCAGGCGCGCTGCTTTGCGCTGTGCTGACGGGGGCACTGGCGCGCGCAGATGTCGTTATTCCGGCCGGCGGGGTGATCAATCTGGCCGGCGGTGGGCTCGATCTGGCATGTACCGATTTGATTGTCGCCGGAACGCTGGTGACCGGTTCGGGCTCTATCAACAACGTACGCAATGTGGTGATCCAGAGCGGCGGAGTCCTCGATGCTGGGGCGAGCAGCCTCAATGTCGGTGGCGACTGGTTCAACGACGGCAGCTTCATTGCCGGCACCAGCCAGGTCAATTTCATCGATGCGTGCAGCAGCACTTCAATGATCAGCGGCAGCACGACGTTTAATGGTCTCGGTTTTGCCAGCAGCGTGGGCAAGACGTGGAGCTTTGCGTCGGGCTCCACCCAGACACTCCAGCAGCTCACTATTCAGGGCGCAGCGGGCCTGCCACTGCAACTTCGCAGCAGCACGCCGGGGCAGATTGCGTTTATCAATCTGACCGGCTCGCAAAGTGTGGCCCATGTCGGCGTGACCGACCTCACCGCCAGCGGCCTGTGGCTGGCTCCGTATCTGCTCAACCAGGGCGGCAGTAACGCTAGCCGCTGGTTCGGCGAGCCCGACTATGCGCGGGTTCCAGCGTTGTCCGAATCTGCTTTGATGATCCTGTTGCTACTTATCAGCGCCATCGCGGCGCGCACGCTGTGGTCGCGGCAGCGCTCCGCATGAACCCCAAGGAACCTGTATGAACCCGAGCCCATTCAAGCGCATGCAAATCGCCGTCGCCACAGCATTATTACTGGCGACGACCGCGCCGCTGGCCGCTGACGTTGAAGTGAAATCGCCGCCCGGTGGCAATTTCGTGGTCAAGGACAGCGCTGGCGCCCTGCGGCTGCAGGTGCAGGGTAGTGGACCCGTGACGATCCCGAATTTGATGACTGCGCCGCAGATGAACCGCGTGACCTGTTTTGACAGTGCCACTGGCGCGCTGGGGCAATGCTTGCCAGGCGCACTACCGACGGGCGCGACCGGTGCAGTCGGTGCAGCGGGTCCGACGGGTGCGACTGGTGCGAATGGGGCAACCGGCGTTCCCGGCGCAACTGGCCCGATGGGTGCGACCGGTGTCATCGGCGCGACGGGTGCGATTGGGGCAACCGGCGTTCCCGGCGCGGCTGGTCCGATGGGTACGACCGGTACGACCGGTGTATCTGGCCCGACGGGTGCAGCCGGTGCGGTCGGTGCAGCTGGTCCGACGGGTGGGACCGGCGCAGCGGGTCCGACGGGTGCGATTGGGGCAACCGGCGCTTCCGGCGTTCCCGGCGCAACTGGGGCGACAGGTGCAGCCGGCGCCACGGGAGCAATCGGACCAATCGGACCAATCGGAGCAACAGGACCAACGGGCGCGACGGGAGGTTTTGTGGCGACAACTCAATGCGCTGTCGGCTCTTTCGTGACGGGTTTCGTTGCGGGCGCGCCGGTCTGCGGAACCATGCCTAATTTCCAGTGCGCCGCCGGATCGTTCGTTACCGGCTTTAGCGCCGAACAGCCGGCCTGCTCAGCGCTGTTCGACATCATCTTTCTTCAGGGGTTCGGGACGCAAATAACTTATTTTCCCAACAAATCGCTCGACATGGACACGGCGGGACTTGTCAATGAGACCGCATTCGCCATGAGTCAGGGCGACGTCGGATATGAAAATTTTGGGCTTTGGGGTTCTCTGGTACCCGCTCCCAATGCCGGCGCACCGAATAAGGCCACCTGCCAGGCCATTCCTTTTAACCCGCCCTCGTTCGGCGCTCAGGCCGCGATTCCGCTTCAGTTTTATTGCGTAAAGACGAATCAAGGCCGCTACGGCTACATACAGTTCATTTCGGGTACGTTTAGTACAGCGACCCTAAACTGGACCACCTGGCAGTAGCGCGTGACGGAGCGGGCGGACCGAATATTGCTCACTCGTCGCCTTTCCCCGGCACCGCCTTCGTCATTCCCGGCAACGCGGTGATCATCGGCATCACGTTTTCCGCCAACGCGACGCGCCACACCCGGCCGCTGATCAGGGACTATTTGGTGCGGCAATGCGCGATGACTTTGGCGCAGCAGGCAGGGTGTTTGGCCGTACCGGCCAACACTGTGCCGAGCTTTTTTGGCCCGTGATTTGCTGCGGTATCGCGGCGATTACGGCTGGTCAATCGAAGATGTGCTGATGATGGTTAAAACAATTAGCCGCTAAGCCGCAATTTTGCGAAACACATGCTCAGATTTTGAGAAAGGAACCATGGTCGCCGCCATCGTGAGCAAGTTGATGTCGGTCGGCGACCAACTTTCTTGGTCATCAAAAATAATGCGCTGCTCCAGCCCCTCGATATGGGCTTGCTTGATGTCGAAATTCGCCACCCTGCGGGCGTTGCAAGAATTTGGGTCTCTCAGCACAGGGTCAACAATCAACTTTGCTCCAGAGAGAAACACAACGACGTTATTGAAATGATGCGCTTTGTTGCTTGCCCCTATAAAAATTTGATTGTGCTTGACGCGATCGGGGAAAGTTTGCTGCAGAAACGCAGCAACGAGCGCCTTAAAGTCGTAATCACGCTTTACCGTCAGCGTCCTAAAGAGATGCTCTGCAACCTCCTTTGACGAATTGGCGACCGCAACGATGACCTAGGGCAACGCTTCTCTTGAAACCACAGCTGATCGAATATTGCCCTCCTGCATGGAGCAAATCTCGGGCAATATGGCCCGGACTTTCGGCTGTAACTTTGTCCATTCCAATCCCGCCGAGAGGGGGGAAAGCAATCGTACGCGGCCTACGTGCTCGGGGGTACTGCCTGGCTGCCCATCTTCTTAAGTCGTGCCGCCGACAATGGTTTTTGGATTCGCCAGCAACACGTCAACCGCTAAAAAAAATTGTTCTGACACGGTCAGTCAACATATTTAGGAGCGTGGTCAAGCGGTTAACACTCCATTCGCGCAAATGGCAGACGTAACACGCGCCGCCATCACACTGCCCCACTACTGCGGCCCCGCACCGCTAACGACCGTTCACCCGCGGCAGACATGCAAAGGCTGCGGTACCAAAATGCGCGAAGGTTTTCGCGCGCATTTATTCCAAGGTAGAAACGTTCGGTATCTGGAACCGTAGTTCCCGTTCCCTGAGACCGCTGGTTGTCGCCGAGCGGGAGTTGATAACACCCAGTTGTGGCTGGCCGAAGATCTTGCTTTTTTTTGACTAAGCGACGCGCTAAGAACTGGCGCAACTTTAGGGGTGACACAAGCCTCGCGCAATACCAGAAGCCTGAATTTATAAGGCTTTTGGACCGTTACTCGGTAGTCGCCGGGCCACCACTTGCCGCAGTAACAAAATCGCCACCTTTTCGGTGGCGATTTTGTTTGCGCGATGTGGGTCATTGATGCGATCAATCCGCCTCGGCCACCCGTTTCGATGCTTGATTCTCTGCAATGGAAAATCTCGGTTCACCCGTGGCATAAAGACACCCACTGAATGGCATCACGGAGCCTTGAGGTGATCTCGCTTTTCGGGAGCATCGCGCCGCGAGCACTCGAAACTTGGATGTGATTTAAGTCGCGGCGAGCCGTTCGTCCCGAGTGGGTTGCAGGCCGCACCGCGTGATGATCTGGACTAAATCTGCAACCGCTCCACCACGCGCCCGCCCTGCAAATGCTCGCTGATGATCTCATCGATATCCACCTCATTTTTATAGTGGTACCAAACCTCTTCAGGGTAGACGACCATCACCGGGCCTTCTTCGCAGCGGTCTAAGCAGCCCGCGTTATTCACCCGCACTTTGCCCTGACCTGATAAGCCGAGCGACTTGCATTTTTTCTTTGCGTAGTCGCGCAGGTCGCCCGCGCAGCGCTCGCCGCAGGACGCGCGACCATCGTCCCGCTCATTGGTGCAAAAGAAAACGTGGTGTTTGTAGTAACTCATAAGGGCACCTCTAAAATTCATTTATAGGGCGCATTGTGTCGTTGCGCCGTGCTCGCAATCCTCATGTACCAGGGCGTACATTCCGGTTGCTGCGCACGCCGCGCCTCACACTGCATCCCTATAAACGTATTTTAGAGGTGCCCTTTGACCAACGTTGCATTCACCTGAGTTAATTATGGCTGGCCCGCTCGCGCACCTTCGTGTTCTCGATTTAACCCGCGTGCTGGCGGGGCCGTGGTGTACCCAAACGCTGGGCGATCTTGGCGCGGATGTCATCAAAATTGAACGACCCGACACCGGCGACGACACGCGTGCGTGGGGCCCAGCGTGGCTGTCCGATGCGGACGGAAACGCCACCAAGGACTCTGCCTATTTCTCCAGTTGCAACCGTAACAAGCGCTCGATGACGGTCGACATTTCCAAGCCCGAAGGCCAAGCGCTGCTGCGCGAACTGGCCACGAAGTGTGACATCCTCGTTGAAAACTACAAACTCGGTGATTTGAAACGGTACGGTCTTGACTACGAAGCACTCGCCAAAATCAACCCGAAGCTCGTCTACTGCTCCATCACCGCTTACGGGCAAGACGGCCCGTACGCGCAGCGTCCCGGCTACGACTTGCTGTGTCAGGCGGAGGGCGGCTTGATGGCGATCAATGGCCATGCCGACGTTGACAAAGGTGGCCCCGGCGGCGGGCCGGTGAAGGTGGTGATTGCGGTCACTGATGTGCTCTCCGGCCTTAATGCGACCATTGCCGTGCTCGCTGCGATTGAGGCGCGGCACACCACCGGGCGAGGGCAGCACATCGACATCGCGTTGCTCGATTCCATCGTGCAATTCGGGGCCAACCAGATCGCTACGTACTTCATCACCGGCAAACTGCCGCAACGCGTGGGTAACGCGCACGTGAATCTCGCGCCGTATCAATCGTTCAAAACGGCGGACGGCTACATGATCGTCGGCGCTGGCAACGACGGCCAGTGGCGCAAGCTCTGCGACGCGATGGGTGCGTCCGACATGGCGTTTCGCCCCGAATATCTGGAGATGAAAGATCGCAACGCGCACCGTGCGCAATTGGTGATCGATTTAGAGGCGATTCTCACTACACAATCCACCGCGTTTTGGTTGGACAAATTCGGCAGCCTCGGCATTCCGCACGCACCGATCAACACATACGACCAAGTGTTTGCGCATCCGCAGGTTCAGCATCGCGAGCTGCGTCTCGACATGCAGCGTCCGCCGGAGCAAGGCGGCGGCAACGTTGCGATGGTGCGCAGTCCGATTCGCATGAGCGACACGCCGGTGACCTATCGCCATGCGCCGCCGGTGAAAGGATCGAGCACGGTGGATGTGCTGCGCGATGTTTTGGGTAAGAGTGATGCGGAGATTGAAGCGCTGAGAGTGGTCACTTTGTAGCCACTCGATGCGCCGCTCCTACAGTACGTGTAGCGCGTGGCGGCTCGCGTGCTGGTGGCCTAAGGGCGTGTCAGTAAATAACTTTGATATCTGCCCGGCTGGGCTTGGGCGCACCGCGTCGTTGGCAATGGCTTGTGTGGCTCGCCACACGGCACCATTGCCGCCTAGTGTCGCGAATCGCAAATTTCGATACATCAAAGCACCGCCTTTCCGCGCCATGCGTCGTTGCAAATGCTCACAATAGCGAGCTATTGTTGTGCTTTGCGCCTAGCCTGACACGAAAATTCGGCACTTTTCTTGTACCGAAATTTACGACCCGCAACACTAGCATTGCATCCCAATCCAGCGGCCACATGTGAAATTTATTTGCTGACGAGCCTCAAGTGCTCTGACTCACCGTCTCAAGCTTCAACAGGCCCGACTCCGCGCGCACCACAAATCGCCGCTCTGTTTCTGTCCACATCGCGCCGTGCGGTAGCAGTCGCGCATACATCCTAGGCATCGCCGGATCGTTCGGCCAGCCGCTTTCTTGCGCCGCGCCTTGATAGGGCCCCAGCCATTCGCGGCTGGATAAATTGCGCCAGACGTGAAGTGAGTCCGCAATCAATGGATGCTCATCGGTTTGCCACAACCCGCGACCGTGGGCCGGGGAGAGCTCAATCGGCGTACGTGCATCGGGCGCAGGATGAAACACATAGCCGCGCGCCAACGCATAGTTCTCAACCACCAGCGCATCGGGCGACTGTTGCACGCCACACGTCACGTCAAGCCAACGACAAAGGGCCAGACGCCCCGCGTCGGTGTGCCCTAGATCGGTTTGTCGGGTGGTCATCTTGCCGTATTTATCGGCCATCCGATCAAACGCGCGCGGACCAAAACAGCCCGCGATGCCGAGCGCCGGATGCAGATTGAGGTAGTACTTCACCGTCACCTCCAACGTCTCAATCACCCCGTCGTGGCGCAGCAACACCACGTCAAACTCGCCCACGGTGCGACCTGCTGTTCGTACCATCAAGCCGCGCGTGGCGGCGCGTACATCGGGGCGTGCGGCCTGCCAATGCAGCACGAATTTTTCAAAGGTGTGGCCGAGTGGCGTGTTGACCAACGGGTCACCCAGCGTGGCTTGCAGCGCGGTCGGATCGCGGTCGATCTCAACGAGCCAGTCGGCGCAGCGCGTCAGCTCAAGCGCCGACCACGCATCACTGCGCAATCGGCCGCGCCATGCGGCATTCTTCGGATCAAACAACGATGGCGAACCGATAGCCCACGCCAGACGCCGCGTGTCTGCGTTGGTCAACTTTGCCATCAGCGCGGCCAGCATGGAGAGGTTTAGTGCGCGCCGAGTAGGGTGCGTTTTAGCCACACGGCGATGTCGTCAATTTCCTCAGCGCACACCGAATGTGGCATGCCGTATTCATGCCAGTCGATCTTGTAGCCGTGCGTTTCTAATCGGCCTTTGGAGAGCTTCGCCAGCGCAATCGGAATCACCGTATCCATCGATCCGTGCACCATAAATATCGGCAGGTTGCGGTTACTGCTTGCTGCCTCAGCGCCAAGCGAATCTGCGCACGCAAGATAGGTCGAAAGCGCCATGACGCCGCCCAGTTTTTCTGGGTAGCGCAGGCCCGTTTGCAGCGCAATCACACCGCCTTGCGAAAACCCCGCCAGCACGATGCGCTCAGCTTTAATGCCGAGCGCCACTTGCTGCGCAATCAGCGCGTTGATGGCGACCTGACTGCGCCGCACACCGGACTCGTCAGCGCGTTTGTCAAACTCAGCCGAGGCAATGTCGTACCAAGCCCGCATCACGTAGCCGCCGTTGATGGTGACTGGCATGGTCGGCGCGTTGGGGAACACAAAGCGCACCGAGTGACCGGCGGGCAAACCAAGCTCCGGCACCATCGGTACAAAGTCGTTGCCGTCGGCCCCGAGCCCGTGCATCCAGATAACGCAAGCAGTGGCGGAGGAGGGAGGGTCTACAGTGATGCAGTCGAGCATGTCCGGTGGCAAAAAAAATGATTAAGCGATTGTAGGGCGCACGGGCACGTAGCTTGCTTTATTTTTGTGCAGAAAGGCGCCGTTCAAGCTGCCAACTATAAAGTGACCGATGCATCAATCGTGAGTTCGTTTGATGCTGTCAACATCCGTCGGATGCTCATGTGCGCCATTCTCGTGTGCATGATGCAAGCCGGTTTTACCGCTGTCAGGGCGGGCATGGTTCGCAGCAAGAACAGCATCAACGTCGCCTTCAAAAATTTAAGCGTTTTCTACATCTCGTGCATGTTGTTCACGTTGGTCGGCTTTGGCGTGATGTGTGGTTCGAGCACGGCCGGTCTGATTGGCATCGAGTCAGGACTCGCGTCCAGTGCGCCGAGCGGCGGGCTGCTCGCGTTCTTTTTCTTTCAGATGGTGTTTTGCGGCACCGCGACCACCATCGTGTCGGGGGCGGTGGCCGAGCGCATGCGGTTTAGCTCGTACTGCATCACCGCCGTCATCATGTCGGCGCTGATCTACCCCATTGTCGGCCATTGGGTATGGGCGGGCGCGTCTCAAGGCGAGTCCACCGGCTGGCTCGGGCAACCGGGTTTCATCGACTTTGCCGGATCGACGGTGGTGCATTCGCTGGACGGCTGGGTGTCGCTCGCGGCTGTGTTGATTATCGGGCCGCGCTTGGGGCGCTTTGGCGAGAACGGACGGCCGATTGACGGCCATGATTTGACGATTGCCACGCTGGGCGTTCTTTTGTTGTGGTTTGGCTGGTTTGTTTTCAATGGCGGCAGCTCGCTCGCGGTCACTGAAAAAACACCCGGCATCATCATCAACACCGCACTCGGCGGAGCGGCGGGTGGCTTGTCTGCGATGGCCGTCACGTGGTGGCACTACGGCGTGCCAGCGGTGGATAAATCCATGAACGGCGTGCTCGCGAGGTTGGTGGCGATTACCGCGGGCTGCCACGTGTTGACGGTGCCAATGGCGATGTTGGTTGGCGCGGTTGGTGGCGTGGTGTGCGTGTACGGTGCGTCGATGCTGGAGCACATGGAAGTTGATGATGCCGTGGGCGCGGTGCCCGTGCATTTGTTCGCGGGCATCTGGGGCACGCTGGCCGTGGCGTTCGCGCCTGATGGCGCGTGGGGCGAGGGCGTATCGCGCGCCCAGCACTTCGTCAATCAGCTGACCGGCGTGGTCAGCGTTGCACTCTATGCGTCCGCCGGGAGCTATGCGTTGCTGTGGATCGTGAATCGTTTTTTGCCGCTGAGGGTGACGGCAAACGATGAGCGATTGGGCCTGAACTTTGCGGAGCACGCAGCAGGCAGCTCGCTGCTCGATCTCATCGTGCAGATGGATCGGCAGGCGCGCAAAGGCGATTTTTCGAATCGCGTGGATGTCAAACCGGAGACCGAAGCCGCGCGCATCGCCGTGTTCTACAACGCGGTGCTCGACAAATTTAATATCGACAATGATCGCCTGCAAATGGCGATGAAAAAGCTCGGGCAACTCGCCAATTACGACACATTAACGGGCCTCGGCAATCGGCGGCCTTTATTTGAGGCATTGAAGCTCGCGCTCAGCCGCATTGGCCTGCTCGGCAAGTCGGTCGCGGTGCTCTACATTGACCTAAATCGCTTCAAAATCATCAATGACCGTCACGGTCACGAGACCGGGGATCACTTTTTCAAAGAAGCTGCGCGGCGCATGATCGCTGCGGTTCGCGAGCGCGGCAACGTGTGCCGGGTGGGCAGAGATGAGTTCGCAATTGTTGCTGAAGGTCTAGCGGACGTTGACGAAGCGATGGCGCTGGCTGAGCGCATTCATGCGCGCTTTGCAGTGCCCTTCGAACTGAAGGGCAAATCGTTTCAAATCCAAGGCTCGATTGGCCTGTGTGTAGTCGCGCCCGGTGGCCAAGAAACAGTCGTTTCAGCTGTCAAAAAAGCCGATGAGGCGATGTACACCTACAAGGTTGCCGGGCCGTCGCGAACCCGCCTCTATCAGGATGCGGACTAGAGCGACGCTGGACGATTCGTCATTCCGGTGAAGACCGGGGCGGGACGACGAAAATATTGATTTGTTTAGCGTTTCCCTAGGCCAGCGAAGCCGGAACGAAGGTGATAAAGGTCACGCAAGTGATTGATGTGATGAACAACGGTCACCTTGTCACCTTCGTCACGCAAGTCACTTCGCAGCAGAGCGTCCATTTCCTGAGCGCAAAATGTCATCATTGGACCGGTAAGTGACTAACGAATGATCCCACCCATGCGGTCAATGGTGACAAAGTCGACGTAGCTGCTGCCGCCGCGTTTTAGGTCGGTGAAGTCCACACTCATGCCGCCCAGATCGAGCGCGCGCAACGACTTCATCGCCAGCGTCACGCCTTCTGGCGTTGCCTTGCCGCGTTGCAATGCGGAGACAATCACGCGAGCGGTGACATAGCCTTCGAGCGAGCGCGTGCCGTAGTCAGCCGACGGGCTGGCCGCCTTGAGCTTCAGGTATTCACGAATGATCGGCAACGAAGTGCGCGACTCAATCGGGCCCACGGTGGAGGCCACGTAGCCGCGCAGCAGCTCTTTGCTGAGTTGCTTTTGCAGATAGCTCAAGTCAACCGGCGACGGGCCGATCAACATTGCGTGTCCGCCCCGTTGTTTATAGGCCTTGATAAAGCTGGCGGCAGGGGCCGAAATCGCCGCTAAAAAGATGACTTGCGCGTCCACTTTCAGCAGTGCCGTCACCGCCGGATCAACGTTACCTGTGATCCTGTCGTACGGACTTTTCGCCAGCAATTCAATCTTGTATTTGGGGGCCAAGGCGGTGGCGCTGGCGAGCAAGTCGCGCCCATAGCCGTCGTCCTGAAACAGCACCGCCACACGGGTCAACCCCATGCTGTTTAACGTGACAAACAACTGATTGACCTCATCGGCGTAGCTCGCCTTGGTGACGAACACCCCCGGCTGACCGATCACGCTGGTCGCGCCTGAGCTGGGGCCGATCAACGGAATGCCGCTGCTGGTCATCACGCCCGCCTTAATCAGCGCGTCGGCGTTGGCCGTTCCGACGGTCGCGGCTAATGCCACGGGACTTTCGCGGGCGATGGTTTCTCTGGCTAGGCGCACCGTGTCCTCGGGCTTATAGGCGTCGTCTACCGACACCAGTCGCACCACTGAACCGTTGATGCCACCGGTGGCATTAATCGCGTCAAACCCAAGCCGCAAGCCCGCCGCATAGGCTTTGCCCGCCACTGCCTGCACACCGGTCAGCGGCGCGATCTGGACGATGACAATGTCTTTGGCCGCGACAGCCGCAGTGGTCATGACGCCTAAGCCCAAAAGCACGGTTGGGAGGAGGGATAACAGGCGCGCTGCCCGGTGAGATGCATGGGATCGAAACACTGAAATCTCCGGGGGAACTTATGACAAACGAATATACCGTCGTCATAGGATTTTTCTTCCGCGAATTTCAGATTTTCTGTACGACCATACTAATCGCGTTAGATCGACAGGCGAGCTCGATGTCAGAACGTCAAATGCACTTTCATTGATTGGCTGCGATCTGCAGCCATCAAAAACGCATCGTTCGCGGCGCTCATTTTGTAGCTGTGGGTGAGTAGCGACGACACGTCAATCTGCTCGGATGCCAGCTCGTACACGGCCGCCCCATACTCCGCATCAAAGCGAAACGCGCCTAGCAAATCCACCTCGCGCGACACAAAGCGGTTGACCGCGATTTCAGCCGTCGGCATGCCGAGCATGCCCACCTGCACCACGCAGCCGCCCGAGGCGGTGGCCATGATCGCCGAGCCAATCGCGGTGGCGTTGCCGGAGCACTCAAAGCTCACATCAAACGTGCCTTTGTTGGCATACCAAGTCTCCACTTTTTCTGGTGCGGTGACCGCGTTTACGGCCTCATCAACGCCCAGTTTTTCAGCCCGTTTCAACGCCGCATCGGCCACATCGGTCACCGCAATATGCGCCGCCCCCGCCCGCTTGGCGGCCAGCACCAGTAGGCTGCCAATCGGGCCGACGCCAGTGACCAGCACGCGCTTGCCAACGAGCGAACCTGCGCGGCGCACCGCATGCAGTGCCACGGCCAGCGGCTCGGCCATGGCGGCGGTGCGAAAGTCGCAGCTTTGCGGCACCACAAAACACTGCGCCTCGGTGGCCACAATCACCTCGCGAAATATGCCCTGAATGTGTGGGAACAGCGCCGCGCTGCCGTAAAAATTCATCGCCAGACAAATGTGCCCCTTGCCCGCCATGCAGGTGCGGCACACGCGGCACGGCTGGTTCGGATTAATGGCCACGCGGTCTCCCTTTTTCACCCGCGTTACGCCCGCGCCCACCTCGTCAACCTCGCCTGACACCTCGTGGCCCAAACACAGCGGCTGCATCAGTGAAAAGTCGCCAATCCGCCCCTTGCCGTAATACGACAAATCGCTGCCGCAAATGCCACCGGCCCCAAAGCGAATTTTCACCTGCCCGGGCCCCACCACCGGGTCTTCACCGCGTTCCAGGCGCAGGTCTTTTGCGCCGTAAAGCATTGCCATCAACATCGTGGTTTCCTTTTTTTGACTGCTTGGGTTATTACTTGCAACTGTAGCGGTTCCGCCGAACGCGGGCGCGCACCACGCCAAGCCATTGAGATGCCTACGGCGTTAAAACGAGGCGGAACCGCAAGCGTTCCACCCTACAGTGTGTTTAACAGCTTTTTGCTGAAGTGCTTGATTCACGTGGGCTGTAGGCAACAAACGGACTTTCTTGATAAATGCAAATTATCGCGTTTATCGCACGTAAAACAACGCTTCCATCAAAAAGCTGTTGATCTAGCGAACCACGTAAAAATGGAACAATAATCATCGATTTGCACCCCCCACTAGTCCTTTTGATCTGTTGACTTGGGCCAAAAACGTCGAAACAATCGAAATCAATCCATTCACGGTTGTACCGAAATTATTATGGGCTTCAGCGCGAGCGTTCGTCTCACTGGGTTTTCCGCAGCCCTTTTCGCCGCTTTGACACTGAGCGCAACCATAGCCCACGCCGCCGCGCCGCTCACCCACTGCACCGACCCCGGTGGCGTGCTGTCGAACGGCAACGCGACCTGCCCTTCACCGTCAGCAACACCGCTAGCAGCGGCGCAGCAACGCTGCGACAGGCGCTGCTGGACGCCAATGCGTGGGGCAATTTCGGCAATCGAGTGGCGGGCGATTCGGTCATCAACGTGACAGCGAGTGGCACGGTCACCTTGGCCGCGCATTTGCCAGTGATCTTCAGCAACGTTCGCATCAATCGCAACGGTCTCAGCGTCAGCGGTAACAACGTGCAGCGCTGTTTTTTCATCTCCGGTTTGCCGATTGAGGGTTGAACAGCACAACAAAACGACGGCACGCCGCAGGCCATTGCCGTAACGCTTGAAAACCTCACGGTGCGCGATTGCAAGGCGCAGGGCGGCTCAGGTGCTGGCGGCGCGCTCGGTGCGGGCGCGGCCATTTTTGCTAATCAGGGCGTGAATCTCACCGTATCCAACGTCACGTTTACCGGCCACAACACCGCGTGTAGCGGGCTTTTGAACATCGATTTCAGCGATGCGCCCGACCAATACAGCGCGGCCACCGACGGGCTGATTTTGATTCGCTATCTGCCGGGTATGACAGGCGGAGCATTAACCCGTGGCGCGAGCGGAACCAATCCACGCCGCAACAGCGCGCTCATCAACGATTACTTTGCCGGCAATCGGCATCGATTCGATGTTGACGGCGACGGCCACGTGCTACCCGAGAGCGACGGCGTGATGATCGTGCGGCGGCTGATGAGTTTCAGCGGCATAGCACTCACCGCCAACGCCAAACGCGGCACGCGCACCGATCGGCAGGTGCAGGATGCCATTGATGCGTTGCGGCCATAGAGGGCAGCAGTAGGGCGGAACGCTTGCGGTTCCGCTGAATGAGGCTCCGCACCCCACCCAGCAATTGAAATGCCTTCGGCTATGAGGCGAGGCGGAACCGCAAGCGTTCCACCCTACGCGCTGCCGATGCGCTGGAATACATTAGCGCCATGATTACCCCGCACCCACTCTTCGATCTCAGCCACAAACGCGCGCTCATCACCGGGTCCTCGCAGGGCATTGGCTTGGCACTTGCGCAGGCGCTTGCGAGTTCGGGTGCGCATGTCATCATCAACGGTCGTGATGCCGCGAAATGCGAGCGGGTGGCGGCGGACTTCACGGCACGCGGCGAGACGGCATCGGTGCGAGCCTTCGACGTGACCGATCATGCGGCAACGCAGGCCAACATCGACGGCATCGAGCGCGATATCGGTGCCATTGACATCCTGGTGAACAACACAGGCATTCAGATTCGCAACGCATTCATCGAGTTTCCGCTCGGCGATTTTCAGCGCTTGTTCGACACCAATGTCACCAGCGCGTTTGCGGTGAGTCAAGCCGTGGTGCGCCACATGCTGGTTCGTGGTCGCGGCAAAATCATTAACGTGTGCTCAGTGAATAGCGAGTTGGGCCGCGCGAATATTGCGCCCTATGTCGCGACCAAAGGCGCACTCAAAATGCTCACCAAAAGCATGTGTGTTGAGCTGGCCAAATACGGCATTCAGGTCAATGGGCTGGGGCCGGGCTATTTCGACACTGAACTCACGCAAGCGCTGGTGCAAAACCCGGAATTCACCGCATGGCTCAAACAGCGAACGCCTGCGGGACGCTGGGGCCGGGTTGAGGAACTGATGGGGGCGATCATCTTCCTCGCAGCACCCGCATCCGATTTTGTGAACGGGCACATTCTGTACGTGGACGGCGGGATAACGGCGGGGGTGTAGGCGTTGTAGGAGCGGCCCCGGTTGCGATCTGCCCAACGTCGGGATCGCGGCCAGAGCTGCGCTTACAGCGGTTGAATTTGCCGCTGAAGCACCTGCGGATTCCACCTCGCAATGGCCGCGTTCCAAAATGCATCAACCGACTCCACTCGCGCCAAGCTGGCCTGCTTTAGAAACGCCCAAGCTGCAAGCAACGTCGCCACGGGCGCGTCGACATTCACCGCTTGCGCCAACGTTTGTTTGGAAAGTTTTTCTCCATCGGCGTTGCGCACCAGCGGCACGTGCAGATACGTTGGCGTCGCGATATTCAGCCGTCGCTGTAGATAAATTTGCCGAGGCGTGTTCATCAGCAGGTCTTCGCCGCGCACCACATCAGTGACGCCTTGCAAGGCGTCATCCACCACCACGGCAAGTTGATATGCATAGCAACCATCAGCGCGGCGCAGCACAAAGTCGCCCACCTCCATCGCTACGTTTTGCGTAATCGCGCTGCATGCGCGATCAGTGAACCGCACGTTTGAATCGCTGTCATCCGTCACGCGCAGTCGCAGCGAATGCGCGCTTGTGACGACATGGGCGACACGACACGTGCCCGGATAAATTGCCTCGCCCTCCGCGTTGCGTGGCGCGGTTTCCAGCGTTTTACGCGAGCAGATGCAGGCGAACACGTGCCCCGCGTCAGCGAGCTGCGCAATCGCCGCCTCATAAATTTCACCGCGTGTGCTTTGTCGAACGACCTCACCATCGGCGACGAATCCATACGCCGCAAGCTGACACAAAATTTCAGTTTCAGCGGCGCGCGAGCAACGCGTGGTGTCGACATCTTCAATCCGCAACAGCCATTGGCCTTGGGCGGCGCGCGCGTCGACACAGCTGGCGACAGCGGCCACCAACGAGCCGAAATGCAGCGGGCCAGTGGGGGAGGGCGCAAATCTGCCGATGTACATCCTTCAGCCCAAGCCATCAAAGCCGGTACCAAGGTGACCAGCGTGACGCATGTGATGGCGGTGACGAACGGTCGTCACATTGTCACCTGCGTCACGTAAGTCACTTTGCGCGGCACCATCCATTGTCTGATCGCAAAATGTCACAATTGAAACGGCAAGTGATTACTGCTGCAATTTGACAGGCGTCCATTTCCACCGGCTTTCTTGCAGTCCGAGCACCGTGTTGGGATATTCGAACTTGCCAAGCGATCCGTTGTAGCGCGCCAGCGCGCGCACCACATCGCCCTTTTCGATGTCGAGGTAGTGCCGCAAAATCACACAGCCGTAGCGTATGTTGGTACGCAAGTGAAATAGGTTGTGCTCCTTACTGCCGATAAGTTTCACCCAGAACGGCATCACCTGCATGTAGCCCCGTGCTGAGGCCGAGGAGATAGCGTATTTGCGAAACGCGCTCTCGTGATTGATAACGGCGAGCACCAACTGCGGATCAAGCCCGGCGCGGCTTGCCTCGTACTGCACCGTGATTAGAAATTCGGTGCGTTGTTCCGGGTCGGGCTTGCGTTTGGCCAGCCGCGTCGACATCTCGGCAAGCCAAGGCTGCACCGCGCGCGGGTCGCCGATGAGCTTGGGCGCACTGCGATCCGCAATGGCAGAGGCGAGTGCGGTCTGCACGCTCGCGCTGAGTTTCTCTTCGGCTTGGGCACCAGCGTGGGCGGGAGAGGAGAGTAGCGAAAGGAACGCCAGAATCAGAACGATTGCATGGTGCCGCAGGGCTTGACTCCCTCGCCCTCGGGGAGAGGGTTGGGGTGAGGACGGTTGCACTCGATCCAAGTTTGGACAAAGCGCGCCAACCGTCACCCCTAGCTCCTCTCCCCGAGGGAGAGGGGAACGCGCCTCGCAAACAATTTCGTGTCGCATCAAGTCGCAAGCACCTCACGCACATGCGCCACGACAACCGCCACCGGCACCTTAGTCGCTGCCGCATCGCGACGCCCCTGATATTCAACCGCGCCTTCTTTGAGGCCGCGATCACCAATCGTGATGCGGTGGGGAATGCCGATCAGCTCCAAGTCGGCGAACATTACGCCGGGACGCTCGCCGCGATCATCGAGCAACACATCAATGCCGAGCGCTGTGAGTTGGTCATGCAGCGTGTCGGCGGCGGCCTTAACTTCGGCGCTGCGGTCGTAGCCCACGGCAGCGATGGCAATGCTGAACGGTGCCATCGCCAGCGGCCAGATGATGCCTTTGGCGTCATGGTTTTGCTCGATGGCAGCGGCGACCACGCGGGTGACGCCGATGCCGTAGCAGCCCATTTCCATGACCTGCTGCTTTTGATCGCGGTCGAGATAGGTTGCACCGAGTTTGGCTGAATACGCCTGCCCCAAAGCAAACACGTGACCGACTTCAATGCCGCGTCGCAGCTTGAGCGTGCCCTGGCCGTCGGGCGACGTATCGCCTTCGACGACGCTGCGAATATCGGCGATGACATCGGGCTCTGCACAGTCGCGGCCCCAGTTTGCACCGGTGACGTGATAGCCCGATTCGTTCGCACCGCACACAAAATCCGCCATCGCTGCAGCGCTGCGATCTGCCACCACAATCACCTTGCCGGGGTGCGTATTGCCGTGCCGTGGCACGGGGCCGCAATAGCCCGGTTCGACGCCCAAATATTCCTCGATTTCCTCGGGCGATGCGGGCCGATAATTGGCAAGTGCGGGCACCTTACCCAGCTTGACTTCGTTGACCTTATGATCGGCGCGCAGCATGCACAGCACGAAGCCCGCATCAGTCATGTACATCATCGCTTTGAGTTGCTTGGTTAGCGGCAATTTGAGGAACGCGCCCACGTCTTCACACGTCTTTTGTCCCGGTGTTGCGATCAGTTCAAGTGCCGCGCTGGCCGCTGCGCGCGGTTCAGCGGGTGTCACGCCTTCAGCCAATTCCACGTTCGCCGCATAGTCCGAATCGGGGCAATAGGCGATCAAATCCTCACCGCTTTCGGCCAGCACCTGAAACTCGTGTGACGCGAAGCCGCCGATGTTGCCGGTGTCAGCATTCACCGCGCGAAACTCAAGCCCGAGGCGCGTAAAAATCTTGCTGTATGCGTCGTACATGCCCTGATAACTTTTCATCAATGAGGCTTTGTCGACGTCGAACGTGTACGCATCTTTCATGATGAATTCACGCGAGCGCATCACGCCAAAACGGGGGCGTCGTTCGTCACGAAATTTGGTTTGAATATGATAGAAATTCACAGGCAATTGCCGCCATGACTTGATGTCCTGACGCGCGATGTCGGTGATCACTTCTTCGCTAGTGGGCTGCACAATGTAGTCGCGATCATGGCGATCTTTCACGCGCATCATCTCCGGCCCCATCTTGTCCCAGCGGCCTGATTCTTGCCACAGCTCAGCCGGTTGAATCACCGGCATCAGCAGCTCCACAGCACCCGCCGTGTTCATCTCTTCGCGCACAATCTGCTCGACTTTGCGAAGCACGCGCACACCGAGCGGCATCCACGTATAAATGCCAGCGCCGAGTTTTTTGATCATGCCAGCGCGCATCATCAGTTGATGCGAGATGACTTCTGCCTCGGAGGGCGCTTCTTTGATCGTGGCGAGGAAAAATTGGGTAAGTTTCATGAGCGAAAAAACAGTATAGGAAGCCACGTTGATTTCGTCGTTCTGGCGAAGGCCGGAGTCCAGCGTCTTTTCGTGGCGTACGTCGATCTAGCACGCTAAGCCCGTGTTGAGCCAAGGTCACTGGGCCCCTGCCTTCGCGGGGGCGACGAAGCATTGTTTGAGCGGCTTTTTGCGGATAGTGTTCATTTTCGCCTATTCTCCTCACATGACAAATTTCGAACCGGTTCGCATCACCCTCCCACCTCCCGGCGTGACGCCGATTCCGCTGGTGCTGGATTCACCGCACAGCGGGCAGCACTACCCCGCCGACTTCGGATTTTCTTGCGACCGGGTGACGTTGCGCATGGCCGAAGACACCGACGTTGATGATCTGTATGACTTCACCCCCACGCTTGGCGCGACGCTGGTGTGCGCGGAGTTTCCGCGCAGTTATCTCGACCCCAATCGGCGCGTTGAAGACATGGACACGACCTTGATCGAAGGACGCTGGCCGCATCCGGTGGATCAGTCGCCCAAAACGCAATCGGGCATCGGCTTGATCTGGCGCTCGCTGGGCGATACGTCACCGATTTATTCACGCAAATTGTCGGTGACGGAAGTCACGCGCAGGATCAATCAATGTCACGCGCCGTACTGGGCGGCGGTCACCTCGGCCATTGATTCGGCGCACGTGCAACACGGCCGAGTGTTGCACATCAATTGCCACTCGATGCCAGCCGTGGCCGGGCCGAGTTCATGGGTCAAACTGGGCACGCCATTCGCCGATGTTGTGCTTGGAGATCGAGATGGCAGCACCTGCTCACCCGCGTTCACCGCGCTGCTGGCAGAGGCGTTCCGGCACGAGGGCTTGCGTGTTGCGATCAACGATCCGTACAAGGGTGTCGAGCTGGTGAAACGCTTCGGTCGACCGGCGGAGAATCGGCACAGTATTCAGGTGGAACTCAATCGCAAGCTGTACATGATCGAGGCCACGCGTGAGCGAACGGCGAATTACCCGATGTTGAAGGCGGTGCTGGAACGGGTGATGGGGACGGCGGCGCTGTATGCGATACGCGGTTTTGTAGGGCGGCTCTGACGGGACGGATGGGTCGCAGTGACTAGGGTGGCGTAGGTAACCAAAGCGACGATTGGCGTTTGTCACCCAAGTCACTTCGGTCACATGGGTCACCTTTTTCCGAGTCGTGGCAGAGCCGCTCCTACAATTCGTAGATGCAGTTTCATCTTCCCGACCCGCGCGCCTTCCCGATCTACGAAGGCAACCCCGTTAATCCGCTCATCGAGCTTGCGCTTGCCTCTTTGGCTGCTGAACTTGGCGTGATTCAAAAAAAGCGCGACACTGAATTGCGTGAACACATGGCCGCGCTGCTCAATGCCAACAACACAATCGAAATCAGCGATGCACTGACGCGCGCGCCTTCGCTCGCCGTGCAGCGGCACGTCACGCGAGTGCTCGCCAGCGCGCATGTAGAGGCAGGTCGCGCGCGGGGTGACGCAGCCCTTCCGACGACCGTTTTTGCCATGCCCGTGGTCATCGTTGCGGCGAACCCGACCGCCGTCAATATTCCTGGCGCATTGCCCAACATCGATGCCTTCATCGCGCTGATGAAGACGCACGGCGCGTTGCGCGGCAACCAGACCTTTGCGTTGTCCAACGCGCTCGCTGCATCGTCCTCGTTTGCGCTCGAAAAACTGCCTGCGAGCCTTGACTGGTGGGCGTCCAACGCTGACACTCCGGTGCGTATCGAACGCGCCGCGATGGCCGTGCCCGAAAATCAAGAGAGTGTGTTTCTGCGCTTCCTGATCGGCTCCGCACTTGCTGGCCCCGGTGTTGATTTGCTGACTGAAAACGACACTGGCAAGTGGGGCATGCCGTTCACGCAAACGTTCGCCACCCAACTCGGTGGTGGCACGCTGTCGATGCTCGCGTTGCCGCGTCCGCCGCGCTCGCCGTTGGCCGCGTTGTTTCAGGGTCGGGCTGCGCAGCGCGAGGTCTCGATGCAGCTTTTCGCCACCAACGCCATCCGCAAATTTCGCGGCAGCGTCGGCGAGCCCGAGGCCGTTATCTCTGCGCACCGCACGGCCAACCGCGGTGAGGTGCGGCTTTCGCTGTCCAATCCGTTCGACGAAAAAGGGGCGGAGGGCTTTCGTGCGGAACTTCACGCCACGGACCGCGCCCAAGACGTGGCGGTGGCGATGCAGGATTTGCTTCGCGAATGCAACGTGGCATCAGTCACGGTGCTCGCCGACGTGTTTCCGGACCTGGACAGCGCGACAAAATTGCCGATGCTGTTCAGGGCGGACGCGCTGGAAGGCGCGGCAGATAAGGCGCTCAGCGCGGCGATGTTGCATTAGTAGTGCGGGCGCGTGTTCTCGTCACCCAAGCGAAAGCGGGGGATCAGCGTCTTTAGTCGCTTATCAATTTAATGATGGCAGCTTGCAATCAGAATTTGATGAGACCCGTTGTAGGAGCGGCCATAGCCACGATGTAGGTATCACGATCCGCTCATCGCGGTCAGGGCCGCTCCAACAATTCAACCTGATGGTTGCGGCTTTGTCGGCCCGGCCCGCTAGGTCGGCGGCAGTTCAATGCCGACATCGGAAAGCCGCCGGGTTCCGATCTTCGCAGGAACGACGAAACGGCGGAATGGATGCAATGAATTCAGGACCTAATGCAGACTGTGACCAGCAATTTTGGAATGACAACTTTGCGACGAAAGCTCCGTTTTACTTGGGCTGTAGTAAGAAAAACGCCGATTATTGATAAATACTAAAATGACGCCCCAGCCCAAGTCAAATAAAGGTTATAGCTTAGAGCTGTTGCGAGAAGCATTCCTGCCACTGCACTCCATCCGCCTGATTCGTCGACCGTCCCAACCGTCCACGCCTGCCCCATCTTGCCCGCATACTTCGCTGCCGCCATGAACCCATTGAATGTTTTCCCCTCCCGCCGCAGCGCCTATCTCAGCGGATTTTTGATCTGCGCGGCGCTGATGGCCTACGCGTTTTACTTGCAATATGTGCGCATGCTGGAGCCGTGCCCGATGTGCTGGTTTCAGCGGGTTGCACTGGTGGCGCTGGGTCTGGTTTTTTTGATCGGCGCGGCGCTCAATCCGGGTCGTCCCGGCGCTCGAATCATCGCGTGGCTCGCCCTGTTAACCGGCGGCATTGGGGCGGCGCTTGCGGCGCGTCATCTGTACATTCAATCGTTGCCGACCGACGCGCTGCCGAGCTGCGGCATGGGCATTACCTACATGCTGGAGTCGCTGCCGTTCATGGCTGTTTTTGCGCGTGCGCTCAGCGGCAGCGTCGAGTGCAACAAGATCGATCTGATTCTCGGATTGCCCATTCCGGCATGGACGTTACTGTTCTTCGTCGTTGCAGTTATCGCTGCATTTTTACTCATCAATCACCGTGCTCAAAAGGCACTCTTTAGGTAACAGCGCACATGAAAAAAGCGTACACCGTCGCTGCCTCTTTTATGCTCCCCGCCTTGCTTGCTGCGGAACTCTGTGCACAACCGATGACCGCCTTAAATCCGCCCGTAACGCCCTCGCGTCCAATCACTGAAACGATCCACGGCACCACCCTCACCGACCCGTATCGCTGGCTTGAAGACAACAAGGCGGAAGAGGTCGTTAAATGGACGCGCGCGCAGCATGATGCCGCGCTCGGCTGGCTGGCGAGAAACACGCCCGAGGTGCCGGGTCTGCGCGACGAATTGATGCGCTATACAGACCGCACCATCACCTCACCGCCGACGTTTAAGAAAGGACGCGAGTTTTTCACGCGCAAGGTGAAAGGTGAAGCGCAGGCCAAGCTGTACACGCGTTTCGATGGCAAGGAAGTGCTGCTGTTTGACCCGATCAAGCTTGACCCTTCCGGCAAGTCGGCGATGGCGGGGCGCGCGTATTCTCGCGACGCCAGCATCATTGCCGTGGGTGTGCAGGTCGCAGGTGATGAACTGCCGACGCAATACTTCATCGACAGCAAGACCGGCGCGACGGTCTACCCGCCGATCAAGGAAGCCTGGGGCGTGTCGTGGACCAGGGACAACACGGTTGCCTACGTGCAGCCGCGCACGCAGGAGCAGGTGAGCAAGCAGCTGCCGCTCTACACCCAGCGTGTGAAGCTGACGCAGCCGATCAAGGATCAGCCGGTGGTGCAGCAATTAAGCGACGCCAAGCAGTGGGGCGGTGTCTCGGACTTTGAGTATTCGCCGTACACGATGTATGACCTGGGCGAAGGCTGGCAGCAAAATCAAATCTCGATTGCCCGCACCGGTAGCGTTGAGCCGCCACGGGTGATTTTTGACGTGAAAGGCGCGCGCGCCACGATTGAAATGCTAGGCGACACAATCTATGCCCGCACCACGGCCAATTCGCCCGGCGGTCGCTTGTTGAAGGCGAGCGTTGCCAGGCCGGAATTCAAGGACTGGAAAGAAATTGTCCCGGAAGAAAAAGGCGTGGTGCTTGAGTCGTTCGTGGTGACGAAAAAGAACATCATCGTCGTTGAAAAACGCGAGCTGCTGAAACGCGTCCGGGTACTCGATCTCGATGGCAAATTTATCCGCGATTTGCCAGCGCCGGAGTTCGGCAGCATCACCGGTGTTTCCTATGACCGCGACAGCAATACGCTGTACGCGTCCCTGTCCACTTTCGTCGCACCGTTCAAACTGTACAAGCTCGACGCCGACAAGCTGGACTGGCAATTTTTGTATCAGGACGAGTCGGTTCTCGACACGTCCAATATTGAAACCAAACAGGTGGATTACGTCAGTCGCGACGGCACCCAAGTGCCGATGTTCGTGAGCTACAAAAAAGGCATCAAGCTCGACGGCAATAACCCGACCACGCTGTACGGCTACGGCGGCTTCAACGTCGGCATCAATGTCAGCTATCTCGGCGCGTTTGCCACGCTCATCAATCGTGGCGTCGTGGTCGCGCAACCGGGCCTGCGCGGTGGCGACGAGTATGGCGAGGCGTGGCACGAGGGCGGCATGCTGGGCAATAAGCAAAACGTGTTTGATGACTTTTACGCCGCAGCTGAATATCTGATTAAAGAGGGCTACACCAAGCCCTCAAAAATGGTGGCGTTTGGCGGTAGCAACGGTGGCCTGCTGGTGGGCGCGGCGGCCACGCAACGCCCCGATTTGTTCAAGGGCATCGTGTGCACTGTGCCGCTCCTGGACATGGTGCGTTATCACAAATTTCGCATCGCAAGATACTGGATTCCGGAGTACGGCGACCCCGACAAAACAGTCGATTTCAACTGGCTGTTGCGCTACTCGCCGTATCACAATGTTCGCGTCGGTGTGAACATGCCCACGATGCTCGTGATCGCAGGCGAAAACGACACGCGCGTTGATCCGCTGCACGCCAAAAAGTTTGTGGCGCTGGCACAGGCAAACGTCGGTCAAACCAACCCAGTGATGCTCAAAATGGACTACGACTCAGGCCACGGCACGGGTAAATCCACCGCGCAACAGGTGGAAGATCGCGAGACGTGGTTGCTGTTTATTTTGGCGATGACGAAGTAGTCAGAAACGGCGGCGCGCTACGCACTACGACGGCGACGCGGTTCGCGCTGCGAGCACCATCTAGGCAAATGTTTTAGAGAGAAGAAGGCCGCGGTTGCAAAGTAGCTTTTTGCTGCGATCAACGGTTTACATGGGCTGGCGCGGTTATTTGCACAATGTTGATAATCGACTAAATGCGATGCAAACCCATTATCAGTAAAGGATCCGACATGAAGCTGTATCGGCAAGTCGCAACATCCCAGCGTTTCGCGCGCAAGGGGCACTCAGCAAAGGCGCAAATCCGTTTATAATCATTGGCTTACTTCGATAAAACTATCGTTTTTTGGGGTGCTCTGTAAGCGACTGTTTGCAATGCGTTCTCCGGTTAACGAATCAAAAAAGAGAGATTCATCATGGCATTGACGCCTACACAAACCGCCGCAATCATCACCGAACACGGTCGCTCAAAAAACGATTCCGGATCGACCGAAGTGCAAGTTGCGCTGCTCACCGCGAACATCAACGCGCTGGCCACTGACCACTTCAAAGTGCACACCAAAGATCACCACAGCCGTCGCGGTCTGCTCAAAATGGTGAACAACCGTCGCAGCCTGCTCGCGTATCTGAAAAACACAGACCGCGCACGCTACCAGTCGCTGATCGAAAAGCTCGGCCTGCGCAAGTAGTTCGCGCTGCCGGACACGAGGCCGCTATCCCTATCCGGGTTGCGGCTTTTTTGTGTTTGCGGCGATTGTTTTGCGTTGCAGGTGACGATCTGACAAGGGTGAGGAATGTGACAACAGCCGCTAACCGTCACTTAAGTCACCTCCATCACCTCATCACCTAAAGCACAGTTCCCCGTTCCGTCACGACACATGAACCCCGCGCAACAAGCGCAAAAAAGAAAGGTACCAGCCGATGCTGACCGCAACCACCAAGTCCATTCAATATGGCGCACACACCTTAACGCTCGAAACCGGCGAAATTGGTCGTCAAGCCGACGCCACCGTACTGGTGCGCTACGGCGACACCGTGGTGCTCGTCTCGGCCGTTGCCAAGACCAGCGTCAAAGACGGGCAGGACTTCTTCCCGCTCACGGTTGACTACATGGAAAAGTTTTACGCCGCAGGGAAAATCCCCGGTGGATTTTTCAAACGCGAAGGCCGTCCATCAGAGAAAGAAACACTCACCTCGCGCCTGATCGACCGCCCGATTCGTCCGCTGTTTCCGGAAGGTTTCTACAACGAAATCCAGATCATCGCGCAGGTCATGTCGATTGATCCCGAGATCGATTCCGACATCCCCGCCATCATCGGCGCATCGGCTGCACTCGCGTTGTCCGGCGTGCCATTCGCCGCGCCCATCGCTGCGGCACGCGTCGGTTACGCCAACGGTCAGTACATCTTAAACCCAAGCAAAACCGAGCTCGTCACCTCCGAGATGAACCTCGTGGTGGCCGCCACTGAAACCGCCGTCATGATGGTGGAATCAGAAGCGATGGAGCTGCCTGAGGACGTGATGCTCGGTGCCGTGTGGTGGGGCCACGCGCAACAACAGCCGGTCATCGACATGATCCACGCGCTGGTTGAAGATGCGGGCAAACCGGCATGGGACTGGACCGCTCCGGTCACCCATCCTGACCTCGTTGCCAAGATTTTTGCCATCGCAGGCCAAGGATTTGACGAGGCGTACAAGATCAAGAGCAAAGGCGCGCGCAGCGCCAAGCTCAAAGAGGTGGTCGCCGCAGCTGAGGCTGTATTGATTCCGGCAGACGCTGACACGGTTACCAAGAACCAGATCAAGAACGAAATTTTTGCGCTTGAAGCGAAAACTGTTCGCGAGCAAATTCTGCGCGGCGAACCACGCATCGACGGTCGCGACACGCGCACCGTGCGCCCGATCAGCGTGCGCACCGGCGTGCTGCCACGCACCCACGGCTCGGCGCTCTTCACACGCGGTGAAACGCAAGCGCTGGTCGTTGCAACCCTCGGCACCAAGCAGGACGAGCAGATTATTGACGCGCTCGCTGGTGAATATCGTGACCGCTTCATGCTGCACTACAACATGCCTCCGTTCGCTACGGGTGAGACCGGTCGCGTCGGTACGCCGAAGCGTCGCGAAATCGGTCATGGCCGTCTCGCCAAGCGCGCGCTGATTGCCGTGCTGCCGTCCGAGAAAGACTTCTCGTACTCGATGCGCATCGTCTCCGAAATCACCGAGTCCAACGGCTCCTCATCAATGGCGTCAGTCTGCGGCGGCGCACTCGCGCTGATGGATGCCGGCGTGCCGTTGAAAGCACCCGTCGCCGGTATCGCCATGGGCCTGATCAAGGAAGGCACGCGCTTTGCCGTGCTGACCGATATCCTCGGTGACGAAGATCACTTGGGCGACATGGACTTCAAAGTGGCCGGTACCGATCGCGGCATCACCGCGCTGCAGATGGACATTAAGATCCAGGGCATCACCAAAGAAATCATGGGCGTCGCACTCGCGCAGGCGAACGAAGCACGCATGCACATCCTGAAGATCATGCACGAAGCGATGCCGCACGAGCGCACCGAGATGAGCGCTTACGCGCCGCGCATGGTCACCTTCAAAATCAATCCTGAAAAGATTCGTGACGTTATCGGCAAGGGCGGTGCTGTCATTCGTGCGCTGTCGGAAGAAACGCATTGCCAGATCAACATCGAAGACGACGGCACCATCACCATTGCCTCGCCAAACGGGGACGATCTCGCGGAATGCAAAAAGCGCATCGACGGCATCACCGCTGAGGTCGAAGTGGGCAAGACGTATGAGGGCCCGATTATCCGTATCATGGACTTTGGCGCGGTCATCCAGCTGCTGCCAGGCCGCGACGGTCTGCTGCACATCAGCCAGATCGCCAACGAGCGCGTCAACGCTGTCACCGACTATCTGACCGAGGGCCAGATCGTCAAAGTCAAGGTCATGGAAACCGACGAAAAAGGCCGCGTCAAGCTGTCGATGAAGGCGCTGCTGGAAGATCAGGCGGCTGCGGCTAATGCGGGTCAAGCACCTACGGAGTAGTTCGGGCTCCCTCTCCCGCGAGCGGGAAAGGGTTGGGGTGAGGGCGGTGAGTGACGGAAACGTCTCTGACAACCTCCAAATAAGAACGGGGCTTCGGCCCCGTTTTTTGTTGTCCATGTGGGAGCGATTGCATCGCGATTGCGCCGATTCAACGCGGCATTTCGCGGTGGAACCGCTCCCACAAAATCCAATCGCTAGGTCGCTTCGAGTTACCCGATGCGTCAAGGCAACAGCGTAGTCACTCCGTCGCCACCATCGCCTCAAGTTTCGCCAACGCCTCATCAATCACGACTTGCGATACAGCGTCGATGCGCCTTGCGTTGAGTGCTGCGAAATCAAGAACGCGACATTGATTAACGACGGCCACGCCGTGCGTGCTGGTGCCCTCGCCCATCAGCGACACGCTCCAGCCGCGCACGCGTTCGATATTGCCGCCTTGGGTAATGGGTGCTACCAACGCACGTTCCTGCGAATTGAAGGTCGCATTTGAAAGCACTAACACCGGGCGGGTGCCTTGCATCTCTGTCCCCGCCGTCGGGTCAAGTGCAATGAGCAGTATGTCGCCCTGACGCGGAATCGCCCCTCGACGAGCCGCCACGTCAGAGTGCCTCAGAACCAACGGATGGCATCGCGTCCCAGTTCACTAAATCTGCGGGCATCGGCGCGTGCCGATTGCACTGCGCGTTCAACTCAGCCGCAGTGAAGCGAAGCTTTGCCCGCGTGGGCCTGAGCACCATTGCGCCATCAGCCATAGGTTCAACGTCAAACGTGGCCCCCGGCGCAAGGCCATACTCACGCACCATCACAGCAGGGAAAGTGAGGCCAATTGAGTTTCCGATTTTTCTGACGACAATCATGATCTGTGCCTATTAACTCACCGGTGTAATACATCGTATGACGCTATGTGACTGCGGGATCCTTCCAACGGGTTTGCAACGACATTTCTAAGTCATCCAGGGTTACCGGATTTCTTTCCAGCATCAATCTGAGGTTCGCTGCGCCGAGCCACTCGCGGGTCTTTGAGACCCGCGAGTAACGGAGCCAAAGGTGCCGACATAGAGTGAAGCACCTAACCCTCAAAAAATACTTGTTTCAAACGACAAATTGAATCGGTCGTAAGACACAATCCGTGGCAACCATTTTAGTTGTTGCAACAGGAGAAAAACATGCCGACCTACACCCCACCCCTTCGCGATATGCGTTTTGTGATGGAGGAGCTGCTTGATGTTCCGGCCGAACTCGCTGCGTTGCCTGCGCATGCCGACAACGATATCGACACCATCATGGCGATTCTGGAAGAGGGCGGCAAGTTCGCCTCCGAGGTGATCTTTCCGTTGAATCAGGGGGGTGATCGTGAGGGCTGCACGCTCGACACGACCAGCCACGCCGTGACCACGCCCACGGGCTTTAAAGCGGCCTACAAGCAGTTTATCGATGGTGGTTGGCCCGCGCTCTCCTGCGACCCGAAATACGGTGGCCAGGGCCTGCCATTAGTGATCAATCAGGCCTGCTACGAATTCTGGAACTCCGGCAACCAGGCGTGGACGATGTACCCCGGACTCACGCACGGTGCCTACGAGTGCCTGCACGCGCATGGCACGCCCGAGCAGCAGGCGCTGTACCTGCCCAAGATTACCGCAGGCGTTTGGACGGGCACCATGTGCCTGACCGAGCCGCATTGTGGGACTGATCTGGGGATGTTGCGCACCAAGGCCGAACCGAACCCTGACGGCAGTTACACCATCACCGGCAACAAGATTTTCATCAGTTCCGGCGAGCATGATCTTGCCGAAAACATCGTGCACCTCGTGCTCGCGCGGTTGCCTGAAGCGCCGGTAGGCTCGAAGGGCATTTCGCTGTTTATCGTGCCGAAATTCATTCCGAACGCGGATCAATCGCTCGGCGCGCGCAACCCGATTTTTTGCACCGGGCTTGAGCACAAAATGGGCATTCACGGCAATGCCACGGCGCAGATTGCGCTGGACGGCGCGAAGGGCTGGCTAGTCGGCTTGCCGAACAAAGGTCTGAACGCCATGTTCGTGATGATGAATGCAGCGCGTATCGGCGTTGGCATGCAGTCGCAGGGCCTAACTGAAGTGGCGTATCAAAACGCATTGGCTTACGCGAAAGACCGAATTCAGATGCGCGCCTTGTCCGGGCCGAAAGAACCTAGCAAGCCAGCTGACTCCATCATTTATCATCCCGACGTGCGCAAAATGTTGCTCACCGCCAAGGCATACGCTGAAGGCGGGCGTGTGCTGTCGCTGTTTTGCGCGCTGTTGATTGATACCCACCTCAATCACCCTGATGCCGCCAAGCGTGCTGAGGCTGAAGAAATGGTGGCGCTACTCACACCGATTGTCAAAGCCTTCATCACCGATAACGGCTGGATCGCGACGTCGCACTGCATGCAGGTGTTCGGCGGTCATGGCTACATCGCAGAATGGGGCATGGAACAGTACGTGCGCGATGCCCGCATCAACATGATTTACGAAGGCACCAACACCATTCAGTCGCTCGATTTGCTGGGCCGAAAAGTGCTGGGCAACAAAGGCGCAACGCTCAAAAAATTGGGCGCGATGATGGAAGATTTTGCGGAGCAGTGCGAAGGCATCGAGGCGATGAAGGAGTTCATCGAACCGATGCTCCACGCCGCTGAACTGCAAGCCACGTTAACCTTTGAAATCGGCAGCGCCGCGCAGAACAATCCCGATGTAATTGGCGCGGCAGCGGTCGACTACATGCGCGTTGCAGGCCACGCGGTGTTCGCCTACTGGTGGGCTCGCATGGCGAAAGTGGCGCTCGACAAGCAAAGCTCGGGTGACCCGTTCTACGCTGCGAAACTGCAAACAGCGCGCTTCTACTTCGCCAAGTTGTTGCCCGAAATCGAAAGCTGCGCCGTCACTGCCCGCGCGGGCTTGAAGCCGCTGATGGACACCGAACTGGCCTTGGCGTAAACCGCTGGGCCGTTGCGTCTTTCCCTGAACGGGAAGACGCAACGCGATTCGTGTATCGTTTCGCTCGAAATTGGAGCAATACGCATGAAGCATCTCAACACATTTTTTTCAGTTGTCGGGCTGTGCCTAACGACAGCGCTTTTTTTCAGCGCGCCCGCAGTCGCCGCCACCGAAGTCTTCCGCACGCTCTGGCACGGGCAATGGGTTGACTACGTCGAGCAGGGCGACATGGCGGTCACTGATGGCGACATCATCATGGGCTCCGCCGCTGCGGTGCGGGAATGGCGCATTGCCGTTGAGCGTGGGCAGCATCAGATCGGGGAGACGGCAAAGGCGCTGGCCATCGACAATGCGGGCAAGCTTTGGCAGCGTGGTGCGAGCGGCGTGATTGAGGTGCCATTCACGATTGAAGCGGGCAATTCAACGACGATCAATGCGGCGGTGACTGAGGTCAATCGCGTGCTTTCGGGAACGTTGCAATGGGTGCCGCGCGTCAGTCAAACCGCCTACGTCGCCTTCAACTTGATCGCACCTAACACGGGAGCGTGCTCAAGCTCTGTCGGACGTGTTGGCAGCCGTCAAGCAATTCTCGGGGATCCCGTCTGTGGCGTCAGTACGCTGGTGCATGAAATGGGCCACGCGATGGGTCTGTGGCATGTGCAGCAGGACGCCGCCGCGAACGCGTTCGTCGATCTCAAATTGAGCCGAATGGATCCGGGCAAGCGCGGCAACAATCTGCCGATTTTTGCGACGCGCACAGTGGGCGGCTATGACTACAACTCGATCATGCACTACAGCCGCACGTCATTCTCCGCATTCGCTGATCGAGTGACGCTGGAGACCAAACCTCCCGGTATCGATGTGGCGGGCACGGGCACTTTTTCACCCGTTGATATTGATACGTTGTTGCGTCTGTACGGCTCAGCCCCGACCCGCACCACGGTCAACAGCAATCCGCCCGGCCTCAAGCTCGTGGTCGATGGTGTGACGGTCACCACGCCCGCTGTCTTCGATTGGGCACCGGGCAGCGTTCACCGTATGTGGGCGTTGAGTGATTTGCAGACCAAAGATGGTTTCCAGCTTGGTTTTGGTCGCTGGAGCCATGATGCGGGCAGTGAGCCGTCTCGACAACTGACGTGGCTAGTGCGCCCTGGCGATGGTTCGCTCGGCAACCCGGCTAGCGCGTCGTCTGCCACGGTGTTTACGGCCCATTTTGTGCGTTTGGTCGATGTTGTCGGCACCCTTGCAACACAAGCAGGTGGCAGCTCAAGCGTGGTCGCGCGCACGTCGCCGTGGGCTGGCACTGCGTCGTTGTATCCGCAGTTTTCCGCATTTGATTTACGCGCGACTCCGGCTGTGGGTTATCAAAGTTATTTCACGTGGGGCGGCGCGTTCAGCTACGACGGCGGCGCAGGAATACTGAACAAAATTTCGTTGTTGCTCAACGGTACGCTCGCGCAACAAACCATTGGATCTTTGTTCACCAGCGAACCGGTGATCGCCGTGAATGCGGTTGGCGATGGCATTCTTGATGGCATCAGCGTGAGGATTACGGCCCCCGGCGGTGCGGTCAGCACGTCTGCCGCACCGCGCATCGCGCGCACCACGGCAGGCACGTGGAAGTTCGAGATGACCTCGCCGCAGTTCATCGGCTCAAGCATTCGCCACACGCTCGACAGCTATGAAGGATTCGACAATACGACTACCGGCGAGGTTGCCATGCCCGCGTCCGGCGTGCGAGCTGTGACCATTCGTGCTCATCGCGATTTCGCGCCGTACAAACAGGTGATCCCGTCGTGCGCGGGCAGCATTGTCTTTAGCGATTCAAGCGGCTGGGTGCGTTACGGCTCACCGTTGGCGGTGACCTTGAGCGCATCAAACAGCGCCATTTTCACCGGTTGGTCGGGCACCGCAAGTGGCACAGCAACCACGCTCAACACCACGGTAGGCGCATCGATTCCTGAATACGTCGCGCGCTTTAACACCGTCGCGCAACCGCTCACGTTGACCCGTATTTCAACGAAGGTTTTGGGCGACGATTCAACCGCTTCGGTCATCAATGTGCAGGGCACCGGGTTTACCGCTTTATCGCGCGTCGTCATCGCGGGTTCCGGCATGGTTCCCACCTACGTCGACAGCAACAATTTGCGCGTCACCGTCAATCGCAACCAGTTCGCACAAGCGGGTTTGCAGACGGTATATGTCACACAGCAATTGACCAGCGTTTGCGCGGTGTCGAGCAACTCGCTCGGTATCGAAATATTGCCGGTCGGTACCACCGCAGGTGTCACGCTGGTCGAGTATTACATCCGCATTCTTGACTACTACTTTTTGACGGGGCGCACTGCGGACAAGGCCGCTCTCGATGCGTTGCCTGATATTTTTGTTCGCACTGGCCAGCAAATCAGAATGTATGCCGCGCCGAACGTCGACACGTCGCCGCTGGAGCGACACTACTTTGACAAAGTTGCGCGTAGCGGCTCACGCGGCAGCCATTTCTTTACTGCGTCGCCCGCAGACCAAATTCTGTTGACGAGTCTCAACCCCACCAACCAGCAACTCGTCGCCAAACCTTTTTTGGAGGGCGTCGAAGGCTACGCGATTCCGACGACGGTCGCCGGAACCTGCCCAGTCGGGACACTGCCAATTTATCGCGCGTTCAAAGGCGCACCGCGTTACGTCGACGACGGCAATCATCGTTTCAGCGCGAGCCTTGCGCAGCATCAAGACATGGTGAATCGATTGGGCTGGACGGATGAGGGTGTGGTGTTTTGTGGGGCGCAGTAGACGGGACGTGATACATAAGGCTTAACTATTGATACATGCAATACATGTGGGTAATAAGTATTAGTAAGGCTATAGGTCGCGAGGCTTAATTCATAGGCGTTACCGCAACCGATAGGGTTGCTCAAGCCTGCCCCCGCAATACGCGATTGATATCCGGGTTATCGCTGAAAGTTTTGACGAACACAACTTCGGTAGTGTCAGTAGATTTAAACGCCTCATCGTTGGTGATGAAAAACTGGCACCCCAGCGTGATTGACGTGGCCATCTGCAACGCATCAATGGCTTTGTATCGGTGGTCGGCACGCAGCGTTGCGGCGAGCAGGAACATTTCGGTGGAATGGTCGGTGCATTGGAGAACGTCACCGCTCAGAAACAACGCTTTAAGTTGTTCGGCGTAGTCTTTGTTCTTGTCGCGCAGCGGCATCACCAGCATTTCCGCGAGCGTTGCTACCCCCGTGAAGCCCACTAATTCACGCTTACCGGACGCTTGCAGAAAGGGGATCGCGCATTCAGCAAAATGGGGTGCGTTTTCCAGTGCGTAAATAAGCGGGGCGGTATCAAAGTAAACCCGTTTGCCGCGCATACGCTGCAAGGTGGGCGCAAGTGCAGCTAGCGTTCCCATGAGTCGCGTTCGTTGCGAATATGCGCGTCAATCTCAGCACCCGACGCACCCCACACGCCCTTGGCGCTGCCCACGTAATCCATGATGGATCGCCGTGTCGTTTTTTTTGACAGCGGCACAAGCGTGATTACGCCATTGACGAAGCTGACGTCCAGTGTGTCGTCAACGTGCAGATTGGCTGCCGTCGCAATCACGGAAGGCAACGTGATTTGATTTCGATCGCGCATACGAACTTGGGGCATGGCAAATTCCGTAGATTTCTGGATTAAGATTATATTTCAGAAATCAAATATATATTGCTTTAAGTACAAATTTTTAGGCGTCGATCTACCGTTTACCGCCAAAAATAGATCCCAAGACGCCGCGAATCACGCGGCGTCCGACCTCGGAGCCCACGGCGCGTGCTGCTGATTTCATCGCGGCTTCGCCTACTGATTGGCGACTGCGTGGTGAACTGGGACTACCAAGAACGTCGCCGATCATGCCGCCCATTTTGCTCAAAAATCCCGGTTCATCGACAGCGGGTGCAGCGGTTGGCGTGGTGTTACCGGCACGCGCGGTGTCGGCCTTTTCAATTCGCTCGGCGACACGGCCGTTTAGTTTTTCGTAGGCACTTTCGCGGTCCGCTAGTGCGTCGTAAATGCCCACAACAATGGACGTTTTAAGCAACGTTGCTCGCTCGGCGGGGCTCACGGGCCCGATGCGCGATGACGGCGGAATCACCCAGCAACGCTCCACCGGACTGGGGCGTCCCTTTTCATCGAGAAACGACACCAGTGCCTCGCCAGTGGCAAGCTCAGTGATCACTTGTTCCGTGTTGATTTTTGGATTGGGTCGGAAGGTGGCCGCGGCGACGCGCACTGCCTCTGCGTCGCGCGGCGTGTAGGCGCGCAGCGCATGTTGAATGCGATTGCCGAGTTGGCCGAGCACCACGTCGGGAATGTCCGCCGGATTTTGCGTAACGAAATACACTCCGACGCCCTTCGAACGTACCAGTCGCACCACTTGCTCAATGCGCGCTTTCAGCTCCGGCGGCGCTTCGTTAAACAGCAAGTGCGCCTCATCAAAAAAGAAAACCAATTTCGGCACATCGGGGTCGCCCACTTCGGGCAACGACTCAAATAATTCAGACAGCAACCACAGCAAAAACGTTGCGTAAATTCGCGGGTTCGACAGCAGCTTGTCGGCGGCCAAAATATTGATCACGCCTTTGCCGTCCACCGTCTGCATCAGGTCAGCCAAATTCAACGCAGGCTCGCCAAAAAACTTCTCGCCGCCCTGTGATTCCAGCGTCAAAATGCCACGCTGAATTGAGCCAATACTTGCGCCAGAAATGTTGCCGTAAGCGAGCTGATATTCCTTCGCGTTCTCGCCGGAATGCACAAGCATCGCACGCAAGTCCTTTAGATCAAGCAGCAGCAGACCCTTGTCGTCGGCAATCTTGAACACCGCGGTCAACACGCCACTTTGCGTATCGTTCAAATTTAAAATGCGCGACAGCAATAACGGGCCCATCTCGGCCACCGTGGTGCGCAACGGATGGCCCTGCTCGCCGAACACGTCCCAGCAGGTCACCGGAAATTGCTCGTTGGTGAAGCCCGTCAGCTTGAGCATCGCGGCGCGATCAGTCACCCGCTGATTGCCACCGCCGGTTTGCGACAGCCCGGTGAGATCGCCCTTCACGTCAGCCATAAAACACGGCACACCGAGCCGCGAGAAACCTTCGGCGAGCACTTGCAAACTCACCGTCTTACCGGTGCCCGTCGCACCGGTGATCAGACCGTGACGGTTTGCCAGCTTCGGCAACAGGTTGACGTCGGCGTTGGTGTCGGTGGTCTTCGCGACAAGATAGGGATTAGCCATAGCATTCTCAGGTGAAAATCGGTGGGTGACAACAGAGGTGAACGTTAACGTGTTTCTCCGTCTTGCGCCGATGGTTGGGCTGCGTGTTCATTGCAGTTAAAAACCCGCCGTTTTTTGATAAACGAGCGTCATCCAACTACAGCCCGCTGCTCGTGAGAGCTAAACCAGCATGCCACATTCTCATGAAACTATCGTAAGTTGAGCATATATTTGACTCACTACTGTCCGGTAGAAATCAAAACTAAATCAATTGGTTAGGCGAGGGGTCGATATTGATTTTGTAGGCATCGGGCTGCAAGGCGCATAAAAGCTCGTTCTTCTTAAAGACCGACACCGACAGAAAGAAGTGGTTCGGTAAATTCAGACAGCGGATTAAGCGAAACCTCAGGGCATTAGGCGTAGCGTTTGAAGCGCACGCGAACTGGAGTATTTATGTTGA
>ENA-OFCX01000073-OFCX01000073.1-metagenomes-genome-assembly--contig:-NODE-73-length-50216-cov-4.402863_pt1 | contig 50216 bp, 45 predicted proteins | sample MGYA00153384_OFCX01 | MGnify analysis MGYA00153384
GCCCTTCGGCAATACCGACATCGAACGTGCGCATCGGATGCGCCTTCGCGACGATGCCGATGCCTGTGCCACTCGGCATTGCCGCGGTGATGGCCACGACGTCGGACTTCTCCTTCATCAGGTCAGCAAGCCCCTGACCGAACACTGCGGTGTAGCCGGTGTTCGCCGTCGAAGCCTTGAGCTGCTTGCCAGTCGTGGGATCGTGACCGGGCGGCAGCGCATGCCACTTTTCGGTGTGCTCGCCGGCCGGGAATCCCTTCCCCTTCTGCGTGATCACGTGTACGAGGCGCGGCGTCTTCAGGTCGCGCACGGCGGTCAGTGTGTCCATCAGCGCATCGATGTCATGGCCGTCGATCGGACCGAAGTAGCGGAAGCCAAGTTCCTCGAACAACACGCCAGGCGTGAGGAACGTCTTCACGCTTTCCTCCCACTTGCGCACCAGCGAACCCATCGGGCCAGGCACGCTGTCCACAAGGTCGCCGACCGCGCTGCGCACACGATTGTAGAGCGGATTGCGCTGCACGCTGACGAGATACTTGTGCATCGCACCGACGTTCGGGGCAATGGACATCTCGTTGTCATTCAGGATGATGATGATGTCACGGTCCGAGCTGCCGGCGTTGTTCAGCCCTTCGTATGCGAGCCCGCATGACAGCGCACCGTCGCCAAGGATCGCTGCCACTTTGAAATGCTCGCCCTTGAGGTCACGACCCACGGCCATGCCGTATGCTGCCGACACCGATGTCGCGGCATGCCCGGCGCCGAAGGTGTCGTACTCACTTTCGCTGCGCTTGAGAAAGCCGGACAGGCCATCTTCCTGTCGCAGCGTGTCGAATCGGTCGCCGCGGCCGGTGAGCAGCTTGTGCGGATAGCCCTGATGTCCCACATCCCAGACCAGCTGATCGGTTGGCGTGTCGAGTACCGCATGCAACGCGACGGTGAGCTCGACCACGCCGAGTCCAGCGCCAATGTGCCCGCCGGTGCGGGAACAGTTGTCGATCAGGAACGCCCGCATGTCTGCGGATAACGCCCGCAGCTCGTCGCGCGACAACCCCTTCAGGTCAGCGGGCGACTTCACTCGGTCGAGGATGGACATTCTCAAGCTCCGAAGATGGTGTTCACCGCGGCTGCGCACCTACTGGATCGCGCTGCGGGCATTTCAATAAGTGTACGGGTCGTTCGACTGGCGTGTTACGACTGACGTGTGATGAAGAACCGTGCGAGGTACTCGAGCTGCGGCGTCAGGAGTCCGGCATCCTGGAGCGCACCACATCCTTCCTCAACCAACGCGACGGCGCGCGAAACTGCTCCGTCAATGCCGAGCAGCGCGGGATACGTGGACTTCGCAAGGGCAATGTCACGCCCTGCCGTCTTTCCAAGCTGGTCGGTCGTGGCGGTGACGTCGAGCACATCATCAGCAATCTGGAACGCGAGGCCGATCGCGTCACCGTAGCGCGTGAAGGCACTCATTTGTTCACCTGATGCCCCCGCGGCCAATCCGCCCAGCCGGACCGAAGCCGTGATCAGTGCGCCCGTCTTCAACCGGTGAACGCGCTCGAGATCCGCGAGGGCCAGTGGTCGCCCCTCGCCCTCCAGGTCCAGCAGCTGTCCACCGATCATGCCGGCGCCGCCGGCGGCGTGCATCAGTTCGCGCACGATGTCGGCCGTCGTGCCCTCGTCGAGGCTCAGATCGCGTGCGGCGGCCGCCGCCGTGCGAGCGGCGAGTGGCACCATTGCGAGGCCGGCAGCGGTTGCCACCGCAACACCATAAACGATGTGCGTCGTCGGACGTCCGCGACGCATGTCGTCGTCGTCCATGCACGGCAGGTCGTCATGCACCAGCGAGTAGGCGTGCACCACCTCCACGGCGGCAGCGAGCGCGCTCACGTCACCAGTGCCGCCGGCGGCAGTATAGGCGGCGCCGACGAGCACCGCACGCAGCCGCTTGCCCTCGCCAAGCAGGCTGTAGCGAATGGCCGCGCCAACCGCGCCGGGCGCGTCGACGAGATAGGCATCGCAAAAGCCCGTCAGCGCCGCCGCCACCGCCGCGCGCTCCGCGCGAAAGGCGAGGTCGGGCGCTTCAGCTGCGTTGATCGGCAACGACAAGGCTCCCGTCAATGGATTCGACCAGCTGCTGCACCCGTGTGTCTGCATCAGACAGGGCCGCGGTGGCCTCACGGAGGCGCGCGACGCCTTCCTCGAACAGCGCGAGCGCCTGCGCCAATGGCAGCCGGTCACCTTCGAGTTCGCTCACGATCGCCTGCAGACGCAGGACCGATTCCTCATACGTCATTTGATGTCTCCTCCCGCAATCCTGTCACGGCGTCCAACGGTGCGCCAGAGCGACGCGCCGTCGCCAGCGCCCGGACGGCACCGTCGGCGACGAGCACGTCAAAGGCGCGGCCCGGTGTGAAGTCCCTGACACTGGCCATCGCCTGTCCTTCCAGCGAGCGCGCGACCGCGTAGCCGCGTCCGAGGGTCGCCAACGGGCTCAGCGCGTCGAGCCGACCCGCCAGCGCAGCCAGGGATGCATGACGCGGTGCGAGGTCGGTGGCCGCAAACCCAAGCAGCGCCGGCCGGAGTGCGTCGACCCTCACCTGGCGACGCACCAGCGCACGACGCGCCTGCGTGGCCATGGCCTGCCCGAATGCACGCAGGCGTGCCTGTTCGAGCGCCGCCAGCCCGCGCGCACCGGCCGCGAATCGACCGCCGACACCGGCAACCAGCTGCCGGCGCCGCTGCAGCAACCGAACAGTTGACGCGACGAGGCGCGCCTGCAGCGACGCGACGTCACGCAGCAGCGCGTCACGATCGGGCACGGCGGCTTCGGCGGCGGCGGACGGAGTGGCCGCGCGCAGGTCGGCCACCAGGTCCACGACCGACGTGTCGATCTCGTGGCCCACGGCCGAGATCACCGGCACGGTGCAGGCGGCGACTGCACGCGCGACGCGCTCGTCGTTGAAGGCCCAGAGGTCCTCTCGTGCACCACCGCCTCGACCGATGATCACGACATCCGCTCCGCCCCAGCGCTCGATGCGCTCCATGGCACGCACGAGTTCCTCGGCCGCGCCGTCACCCTGCACCTTTGCCGGCACCAGCACGAGCTGCACGTTGGCGCAACGGCGTGCGGCGACCGCGCGGATGTCCTGCAGCGCGGCACCATCGGGACTCGTCACGACGGCGACCACCTTCGGCAGCCGCGGCAGTGCGCGCTTGCGCGACTCATCCAGCAGGCCGTCGACGCGCAGCCGCGCGAGCGTCTCCTCCAGCGCCTTGCGCCACAGTCCGTCGCCGGCAGCACCCAGCCGCAGCACGCGCAGCTGCAGGTCCCCGCCATTGGTGTAGATCGTCATCTGCCCGAAGGCAGTGACCAGCATGCCGTCGGTCGGCTTCGTGGGCGCCCGCTGCACGTCGCCGCGCCACATCACGCAGCGCACGCGAGACTCCGCGTCACGCAGCGAGAAATACCAGTGCCCGTTGCGATGCGACTTGAAGTCGCTGATCTCGCCGCGGACCCACAGCGGCGAGAACGCACCCTCGATCACGTCCTTCGCGGCACGCGTGAGTGTCGTGATCGCGAGCGCCGTCTCCGGGGCTTCGCCCGGATACGCTGTCGGCGCGGGCTCGTCGAACCAGCCGGCCTGCGTCCCGCTCACGCGACCACGACCCGCGATGCTGCAACGAGGGTGCTTCTGAGCAGCATCGCGATCGTCAGCGGGCCCACGCCACCCGGCACGGGCGTGATCTTGCCGGCAACCTCGCTGACGGTGGTGAAGTCCACGTCGCCTGCGAGCACGTACCCGTTCTTTGCGCGCGGCTCGTCGACGCGATTGATGCCGACGTCGATCACCGTCGCACCCGGTTTCACCATGTCAGCCGTCACGAACTTCGCGCGACCGATCGCCGCGATCAGTATGTCGGCGCGTCGTGTGTGCGTGATCAGGTCGCGCGTGCGGCTGTGACAGATCGTCACCGTCGCATCGATACCGGGCTGAATCAGCAGGCTGGCCATCGGCTTGCCCACGATGTTCGACCGGCCGATGATCACGACGTCCGCACCAGCGGTCTTCACCTCGTAGCGCCGCAGCAGCTCCATCACGCCAGCGGGCGTGCACGGCGCGAAGCCGTCCTTCTCGCCGATGATCAGCTTGCCGGCGTTGATCGGATGGAATCCATCGACATCCTTCGCCGGATCGATGCGACGGATCACTTCATCGGCGTTGCACTGCACCGGCAACGGCATCTGCACCAGCATACCGTGGATTGCCGGGTCGGCATTCAGCTGATCGACGACGGCGAGCAGCTCGCCCTGCGTGGTCGTCACCGGCATCCGGATCGTGACGGAATGCATGCCAGCCTCTTCGCAGGCGCGCCCCTTGTTACGCACGTAGACGGAGCTGGCCGCATCCTCACCGACCAGCACGACCGCGAGGCCGGGTATCACGCCACGCGCCTTCTGCACCAGCACGTCGCGGGCGACCTCGTCCCGGATCGCGCGCGCGACCGCAATACCGTCCATCAACTCAGCGGGCATAGTCCACCGTGCGGGTCTCGCGAATGGCCACGACACGGATCTGGCCAGGATACTGGAGCTCGGCCTCGATGCGTCGCGCGATCTCCTCGGTCAAGGTCTGCATTCGGACATCGTCCACTTGGTCAGGCGTCACGATCACGCGAACCTCTCGACCCGCCTGAATCGCGAAGACCCGCTCGACTCCACGGTAGCTCGACGCAATCTTCTCGATGCCTTCGAGACGCTTGACGTACGTCTCGAACGCCTCGCGACGCGCGCCGGGACGTGAGCCGCTGATCGCGTCAGCAGCCTGCACGAGCACGCTCATCTCGGTCTCGTGTGGCACATCGTCGTGATGAGCCGCAATGGCATTCACGACCATTGGATTCTCGCCGTATCGGGTGGCGACTTCCACGCCGAGCTGGACATGCGTGCCCTCATGCTCGTGCGTCAGCACCTTGCCGATGTCGTGCAGCAGCGCCGCGCGCTTGGTCATGACCACGTCCAACCCGAGCTCTGCCGCCATGATGCCAGCCAGCCACGCCACTTCGACCGAATGCGACAGAATGTTCTGCCCGTAACTGGTTCGCCACTTCATTCGGCCGATGAGCTTGATGATCTCGGGGTGCAGTCCGGCGACCCCCGCCTCGTATGCCGCCGTTTCGCCGGTCTCGATGATCGCGACCTCGACCTCCTTCTTCGACTTGGCGACGACTTCCTCGATACGGCCTGGATGAATGCGGCCGTCGGCCACGAGCTTCTCAAGCGCCAGCCGGCCCACCTCGCGCCGAACCGGATCGAAGCAGCTCACGACGACCGTATCCGGCGTGTCGTCGATGATCACGTCCACACCAGTCGCGAGCTCGAAAGCGCGAATATTCCGGCCCTCGCGCCCGATGATGCGCCCCTTCATCTCGTCGTTCGGCAGTGACACGGCCGACACGGTGGTCTCGGCTGTGTGCTCGGCCGCGATACGCTGGATGGCGAGCGCCACGATTTTCTTCGCCTCACGATCGGCGTTCCGGCGGGCAGACTCGCGGATTTCGCGCAGGCGGTTCGCGGCGTCAGCATGCGCCTCCTCCTCGAGACGGCGGATGAGCTCGAGCTTGGCTTCTGCTGCCGTGAGACCTGCGAGGCTCTCGAGACGCGTCCGCTCACTCGCGAGCAGCTGCTCGAGCTCGGACTGACGGTCGGCAACCTGCTTCTCGCGCCGCCCCATTTCGCTGGCGCGTTTGCCCAGCTCGCGATCCCGCAACTCCACCGCCTCGCCACGTCGCTCCAGACCGGTCTCGCGTTCGACGAGCTTCCGCTCCTCCGACGTCAACTCATCGCGACGGCGGCGGGCTTCGATCTCCCACGACTCGCGCTGCTTCAACACCTCTTCCTTTCCCGACAGGACGGCGCCCTTGCGCAGCGACTCCGCCTCGCGCTCCCCCTCCCCGATCAGCCGACGACGTTCGTCCTCGGCGGTACTGCGTGCAGCCTGCTGACGGGACAACTCGGCGCTGATGCCCTGACGTCGGCCCAGCACGAACGACAAACCGGCCGCGACGAGCGCGAACGCGCCCAGTGCGGCCGAGAGAAATGTCTGCGACACGATCTATATCTCCAGCGCGGACGAGCCGCGGTCTTTGGGAGTCCCGGCGATGCCGCACAGCAGGATCGGCTCCGGTGAATCGGCGGTGTCGTGCCACAGGCCTTCCGGCGTGCGGTGAACACGGCTAACCCAAGCGGGGACACACACCTACGTGCGCATCGGGTGACATGCGCAAGGTACCGGGCAGATCAGCGACAGGCAACAGAACTGCGGCCGCGTGGCCTACCGACCAATCGCGCGCTTGGCAGGCGGGAGCATGCGTCGGATCTCCTCCATCGTCTGTTCCAGCTTTTCGGTGCCCTGATCAGCGTCACTGCGAGCGCGGAACAGCTCGTCTGCGATCTGCAGGGCTGCCAGAATCGCTGCCTTGCCCACATCCACCAGTGGCGACTGCTCCTGAATACGCCGGATCGACTCGTCGACATGCCGCGCAACGGACAGCGAATGTTCGACCGGCTGCTCGGAGCGGATCGTGACCTCCTCGCCGGCGACGGTCACCTTGACCGGGTTGAGCTCCGTCATCGGCCGTCTCCGGCGCTGTTCTCAGTCTGCTGACGGGTAAAGCGAACGCGCTCCAGCAGCCCTTCGGTCCGCTCGGTCACCTGTTCGATCCGGGTGACGAGGGCTGCGTTCTCCGTCTCCAGTTCCGCGACTCGCCGGGTGAGGTCCACCAGCTCCGATCCGCCCGCGGCCTCGAGCTCCTTCACGCGCGACTCTGCCTTCAGTGCACGCTGCCGGAACGTTCCCAACTCCTCGCCAAGCGCCTGAACGAGTGCGGCAATTTCCACTGCCGCGTCGACGACGATCCCCCGCTGGTCAGCCACGGACGGTTACCCCCAGTTCACGCTGCAGTGCAGAGACGAGCTTGCCCCGTCGTCCTTCCAGCTCCTTGTCACGCAGCGTGCGCTCAGGATGCCGGAATTGCAGGCGCCACCCGACGCTGCGCTTTCCCTCCGGCAGGTGCTCGCCACGATACTCGTCGAACACCTGCAGCAACTCCAGCAGTTCTCCACTTTCCCGCCGCAGCACCAACTCCACGTCAGCGGCACGGACTTCTGCCGGCAGCACGAGTGCGAGGTCGAATCCGGCAGCCGGCATCGCAGGTATCGGCCGGTACAGCACGTGTGGCACGTGTGGTGGTGTGCCGGTCACTGCAAGATGCGCGTGTGTACCCGCCGGTGCGACGTCGACCGACGGCATGACGCCCAGATCGAGCTCGACACCAAAGGCGTCGGCGGCCCACACCGGCTTGTCCATAACGACGCGTTGCACCACGCCGACAACGCGCCCGTGGGCCGTCACGCGCCAGAGCAGCGGCGCGTCCGCTGGCACCAGCGCGATCGACGCGTCAGGAAACGCCGCACGGGCGAGGTCGATGGCGAGCGACTTCGCGTCCCACGCGTCGAACACCGGAGGATCAGGCTCGGTGAAATGGGCTGGTCGACGCTTACCCAGCAACATGGCGGCAACATGCACTTCCTCACGAGGCAACCGGCCGTCGGACGGCAGGAACACATGCCCGACTTCGAAGAGCCGGACGTCGCCTTCCATGCGATTCAGGTTGTACTCGGCACGACGCGCCAGCGTATCCAGAATCGACGCGCGCAGGAAGGGCTCATCGTCAGCGAGCGGATTCTGCAGCCGCATCCCCGACGTGCTGTTCTTCGTGAACGGCATGGGACGCGTCTCGTACAGCCCCCGACCCACGAGCAGCTCGCGCACGCGCAACTCGGTGAGGTGCATGGGATGATCGCGCACGGTACCGGGCCGGAAGGCACGCAGCTCGTCGCTCACCATGTCGAAGCCGCGCATGCGCACGACTTCTTCGATCAGGTCCACCTCGATCAGCAGATCCTGACGCCATGAGGGAGGCGTGACCTGGAGTTGGTCGTCCGCGATGACGTCGACTGCGCAGCCAAGCGCGCGAAGAATGTGCACGATTTCGTCGAACGGCACGGGATCGCCGAGCAGCTTCGTGACGCGAGACGGTCGCAGCTTGACCGAGCCGCGCGGGGCCGCCGGCGTGCCGACATCGAGACGCGCCGTCACCGTGCCACCGGCAACCTGCGTGATCAGGGCCGCACACTGCAGCGCAGCATCCGGCATGGCCGCCGCGTCCACACCGCGCTCGTAGCGGTAGCTGGCATCGGTGCTCAGTCCCATCACGCGCCGCACATGTCGCACGAAGCGTGGCTTGAAACTCGCCACCTCGAGCAGGAGATCCGTCGTGGCGTCTGTCACTTCGCTGTCACGCCCTCCCATCACGCCGGCAAGTGCAACCGGCCGCGCCGCATCACAGATCACGGTGGTGCCCGCGGCGATCGTGCGTTCCGCGCCGTCGAGCGTGACGAGTGTCTCGCCGTCGCGCGTCTTGCGCACGACGATCGTCTGATCGGCGAGTCGTGACAGGTCGAATGCATGCACCGGCTGGCCAAGGCCGAGCAGGATGTAGTTCGTCGCATCGACGACATTATTGATCGATCGTGATCCCGCCGACTCGAGTCGCTCGCGCAGCCAGTCCGGGCTTGGGCCAACTGTCACGCCGCGAATCACGAGTGCCAGATAGCGCGGGCAGCTCGTCGTGTCGTCGATGTGCACGGTCACACCGTCAGTCGTCGCACGTGTCGCACCATGCGTGACCGGCGTCACGGCCACCATGTCACGCGACGCGGCGGACAGGTCACCCGACGCCAGCGGCACGCCGAGCAACGCGCTGACTTCTCGCGCCATGCCGCGGTGCGACAGCAGATCGGGGCGATTCGGCAGCACGTCGAGGTTGAGCTGCGAGTCACCGACTTCGCCGAGCACCTGCAGGATCGGCGTGCCCGGTGCTGCGTCCGTCGTCAGCGCGAGGATGCCGTCATGGTCGCCGCTCAACTTCAGCTCGCGTGACGAGCAGAGCATGCCGTTGGACGTCTGGCCGCGGATCTTGCGCTTCTCGATCTTCAGGCCATCAGGCATGGTGGAGCCGGTCCGCGCGAACGGGTACTTCACGCCGGCGGTGACGTTGGGTGCGCCGCAGACCACGTCCAGCAGCGTGCCGCTGCCATCATCCACCTTCGTGATCGACAGGTGATCGGAGTCCGGATGCGGCGCCTGTTCCACCACGAGCCCCACCACGATGTGGGCAATGTCGTTGCGCAACGATTCGAGCCCGTCGAGCGTGACCGTGTGGTCATTGAGCAGTTCACCGATGGCGTGCGCGGCTTTGTCGTGCGGCGCGAAACTGCGCAGCCAGGCGTGCGAAACTATCATCGGGCGAACTGCTCCAGGAAGCGGACATCCGAGTCATACAGCAGCCGGATGTCCGGCAGCTTGTGGCGTGACATGGCGATGCGGGCCGGGCCCATGCCGAAGGCCCAGCCACTGTATTTCTCGCTGTCGATTCCTGCGGCGTCGAGCACGTTGGGATGCACCATGCCGCAGCCCAGGATCTCGACCCATCGCGTGCCCTTGCCGTCGTTGAGATCGACCTCGACATCCATCTCGGCACCAGGTTCGACGAACGGGAAGAAGCTCGGACGCAGGCGGACCCTGGCCGCGTCAGAATAAAAGCGGCGCACGAACTCGCTCAATGTCGCCTTCAGGTCCACAAAGCTCACGCCTTCATCGATGCAGAGGCCCTCGATCTGCATGAAGCTCGGCGCATGGGTTGCATCGAAGAAGTCGCGCCGATAGACGTTGCCCGGGCAGAGGATGCGGATGGGCGGCGTGTGCGACTGCAGTGTGCGGACCTGCACGGGTGACGTGTGCGTGCGCAGCAGCGTGTCGTCACTCAGGTACAGCGTATCGTGCGCTTCCATCGCCGGATGATCGGGCGGAAAGTTGAGTGCGCCGAAATTGTACCACTCCGTTTCCGCCTCGGGGCCGAGCGCGATGGTGAAGCCCAGCTCGCGGAAGATGCCGGAGATTTCGTCGATGACGAGCGAGACCGGGTGTACGGCTCCCTTCCAGGCATCGCGACCTGGCATCGTGAGGTCATCGGGGCGCGACGCGTCCGGTGCCGGCGCGAGCGCCGCTTCAGCGGACGTCAGCGTCAGCTCCAGCGTCTGCTTGGTCGCGTTGACGGCGGCGCCAGCGGCGCGGCGATCCTCGGCCGGCAGGCTGGCCAGCATCGCCATCAGGGAGGTGAGCTGTCCCTGCTTACGACCCAGCAGCCCAACACGAGCATGATCGAGCGCGTCGCGTGTGACAGCGGCACGAATGAGCGCTGTGCCATCGCGCGCTATGGCGTCGGCGCGCGTCAGGAATTCAGCGAGGGTGGTCACGTTCGGCCGGGTCGGGAGAAATGATGTCCAGCACGCAAACGGCGGCAGCGGACGCGAGCGTCACACTGCCGCCGCACGAAGCAAGCGGATCAGGGAGCCGGGAGCAAACCCGGCCGGCCATCACGCAGGCGTCAGCGCAGCGCGAACCTGTTCGGCGATGGCGGCAAAGGCCGCCGGATCGTTGACGGCGAGCTCGGAAAGGATCTTGCGATCGATCTCGATGCCGGACTTCTCCAGGCCGCTGATGAAGACGCTGTACGACATGTCGTGCTGACGGGCCGCCGCGTTGATGCGCATGATCCAAAGGCGACGGAATTCGCGCTTCTTGTTCTTGCGATCACGGTAGGCGTAGCGCCAGCCGCGCTCGACCGTTTCCTTCGCGGCCTTCCACGTCTTGCTGCGCGCGCCGAATGCGCCGCGCGCGGCCTTCATGATCTGCTTTTTCCGCTTCAGGCGGACCGGATTACTGCGTACGCGAGGCATCTCGGTCTCCCCTTAAGCCTGGATGAGACGACGCATGCGCTTCGCCTCCCCGGTGGTTTCGATGATCGTACCCTTCCGCAAATTGCGCTTCCGCTTCTGCGACTTCTTGGTCAGGATGTGGCTCTTGTACGCCTTGCGGCGCTTCACCTTTCCCGTCCCTGTGACGGAGAAGCGCTTTGCAGCGCCGGTGTGGGTCTTCATCTTCGGCATGGGTCTCCCTTCGTGCCTATCGTGGCGCCAGGATCATCGTGAGCGCCTTGCCTTCCAGCTTGGCGTCCGTCTCGACTTTGGCGATATCGGTGAGTTGCTGGGCCACGCGGTCGACGACGGCTTTCCCCAGCTCGGGATGTGCGATCTGTCGGCCACGGAACATCAGCGTGACCTTCACCTTGTTGCCTTCTTCCAGGAACCGGCGAGCGTGGCGCGTCTTCGTCTCGAAGTCGTGCTCCTCGATCCCCGGTCGGTATTTCACTTCCTTCAACAGGATCACGTGTTGCTTTTTCTTCGCAACACGGGCCTGCTTGGCCATTTCAAACTTGTACTTGCCATAGTCCATGATGCGGACCACGGGCGGGCGCGCGAGTGGAGCCACCTCGACCAGATCGAGGCCCTGTTCGACTGCTGATGCCAGAGCCGCATCGACTTCCATGATGCCGAGCTGGGCGCCGTCTGGGGCGATGACGCGAACCGGGGAGATACGGATCTGCCGGTTGACGCGCACTCGCTTGGTCGGATCCTGGATAGGACGTGCTCCGGAACGGGAAAACAAAAAACGGCGGAATCTTCAGGGATGAAGACCACGCCGCGAGGCCCACCCGAGGGGGTGTGCCCGTTGCATTGGACTCCAGCAGCACACCTCGCAAGGCGAGGGCCGAAGGGTGGACGTCCACTGCCGTGGACATCACTTGCCGAGTTCAGACTTGGACAAGCTACGGCTGTCGGCACCTCGGGTCAATGGCCGCAGGGGTCGCCCACCGAGAACGGCGGACGACCCCTTGAACCACGGCGCCGGCAATCATGCACGAATCCTCAGGCGCCAATGCACCGACCACAAAACAACCACGAACCAACCACGGCCCGGCTTGGCGCCGATCACGTTTTGACGAAGAACCGGCCATCGGTCAACGTCATTCACGCTCACTGTGTCGCTGGCACGGATATCAGGAGCGCGAGTAACGCCTTGGCTGCCGGTTCGGAGGATGCCGGGTTCTGTCCCGTCACAAGCAGACCGTCCGTCACGACATAAGGCTGCCAGTTCGCCACCTTTTCGTAGGCGCCGCCAAGTCGTGTCAGCTCGTCCTCGAGCAGGAATGGCACATGTGCCGTGTGCCCCACCGCCGCTTCCTCTTCATTCGTGAACCCTGCGACACGACGCCCGCGCACGAGCGGCGAGCCATCGACCTGCACGCGGGTCAGCACCGCCGGCGCATGGCAGACCGCGGCAACGGGCTTGCCAGTCGTGAAGAACTCCTCGATCAGCGCAATCGATGTCGCATCGTTCGTCAGGTCCCACATCGGGCCGTGTCCGCCGGGATAAAAGACCGCGTCGAATTCGGATGCCGACACATCCGAAAGGCGCTCCGTGGCGGCGAGCACCTCCTGCGCGTCCTCGTCCTCAGCCAGCCGCGCCGTGAATTCGGTGAGCGCATCAGGTGACGTGCTCGCCGGATCAACAGGCGGGCGACCGCCGCGCAACGAGGCGACGGTGATAATCGCACCGGCATCAAGGAAGGTGTAATACGGCGCTGCGAACTCCTCCAACCAGTAACCGGTCTTGATTCCGCTGTCGCCGAGCTGGTCGTGTGACGTGAGTACCATCAGGATCCGCGGGGCACCGTGCCCTTCATGGCCGGTCATTTCGGCACCGCATGTGATTCGACGAACCAGACATCCTCATCGATGCCGCGCACGATCTCGGTCATGAGGTCAGCGCTCGCCTTGTCGCCGGCTTCATCAAGCGGATCGATCACTTCGCGCGCTGACTGACCGAATGCTGCGAGCGTCGCACCCACGGCGAAGACATGATCCGCGACATCAGCGATCCCGAGCGGGTACGGCACGAGAAACGAGCGTTCGACGACGACCGACAACGTGCCCTGCGCAGTGCCGCCAAGCGCACCGGCACGCTCGGCCAGCATGTCGGAATACTTCTCCACGTTCTCCGAGACACGATCGAAGAGCTTGTGGATCGCCATGAAGCCGGGACCGCGCACATTCCAATGCGCCTGCTTCATCTGCGAGTGCAGATCGATCGCCGCTGCGAGATGATGATTCAGCACCTCGATGGATTGCGCGCGCACCTCCTCGGGCAGGGTGTTGTGCGTGCGCGTTGCGTGCTTCGTCGTCGCCATGAGCCAATACTCTCCGATTGAAATGACAGACGATCCGTTCTGCCAGCTGCCGCCATGACCGACGTGGTCGCGTGGCGAGGGCACTCGGTGCTGTCGGGTCTTGCAATTCAGTGCACACATCGCGCCACTTCGCGACACGGAGCCAGCGTGATGCGGCGGGGCGGGCGCGGTATGCATGGACACCGGCACCAACGCACAGGTCTGGCGCAGCATGTCGACACCGGTCATCATGCACCAGCGCGAGTTCCGCTGTCGAGGCCGCCCGACCATCGAACCAGAGAGACATCCGCACGTGTCTGCCGCAATCGACTTCGGGATCAGCAACACCGACGCTGTCGCAATGGTGGACGGTGAGATGCGGCGCTGGACACGCGCCACGGTGGGTCGTCCGACGCATGAGAGTGTGCGCGACATCCTTGCGGCCGGAGGCGTGAAGCTCGAGGCCCTCGCGTCTCTGGCCGTCACCGGCGGTCAGCACAGCACGCTGCCGACGCGACTCGGCGCGACGACCGTGGTCGGGGTTCCGGAAATTTTCGCGATCGGACGCGGCGGGCAAGCGCTCGGCATTCCTGAGGGTGACGATCCTGCATCACCGATACTCGTGGTGAGCGCGGGATCGGGGACAGCGGTGATCTCGGCACGCGGTGCCACGTACACGCATGTGACCGGCACCGGCGTCGGTGGCGGCACGCTATTGGGGCTCGGACGACTCCTGCTCGGCACCAACGATGCTTGCGACATCGATGCAATGGCGTGGCGTGGCGATGCGAACGGCGTGGACCTCGCCCTGCGCGATGTCGTGATCGGCCCGATCGGCGCGCTGCCCCCCGACGCAACGGCCGTGAACTTCGGCAGGCTCGCACGACAGGAGACGTTCGCACAGCCCGACGATCTTGCCGCAGCGCTCATGACGCTTGTCGGTCAGGTCATCGCCATCACCGCCATCAACGCTGCGCGCGCGCAGCAGATCGAACGGATCGTGGTGACAGGCCACATGGCGGACATGCCCAGTTTTCGACGCGTGATCGACCGTGTGGGCCAGTACTACGGCATGGAGCTTCTGCTGCCCGCACACGCAGGCTTCGGCACCGCACTCGGTGCGATGCTGCACAGCGCAAGCGTCGCGGCATAGGGTGCTCGCGTTCTCCTGACGACTGGACAGGGCGCGCCGCGCGCGCCTGCTTCGTGTTCTGCACTCACTCTGACTTCACCGACCGGCATATGCCTTCGACGACATCCCGCACGTTCCTGCTGCCGTTTTTGATCCTCGCGCTGACCGTCGCATCAAACCAGGCGACCGCGCAGAACGCATCGACAGCTGACCCTCTCGCGGCCCTGCGATTCCGCTCCATCGGTCCGGCGAACATGAGCGGCCGCTTCACCGATGTGGCCGTGAACGAGGCCAACCCATACGAGTTCTACGCCGCCGCGGCATCGGGCGGGCTGTGGAAGACGACCGACAACGGCGTGACATGGAAAGCGGTGTTCGAGAACCAGATGGTGAACTCGATCGGCTCGATCACCGTGGACCAGCGTAATCCGCAAACCGTCTGGATCGGCACCGGCGAGGCGACCAATCGCCAGAGTTCGGGCTGGGGCGACGGCGTGTACAAGTCCACCGATGGTGGTGCGACGTGGGCGAACATGGGCCTTCGCACTACGGCGCGCATCGCGCGGATCGTAGTCGATCCGTCAAACTCGGACGTGATCTACGTGGCGTCGCCAGGACATTTGTGGGGGCCGAACAGCGAGCGTGGCCTATTCAAGAGCGCGGATGGTGGTCACACGTGGATGGCGGTGCTGTCACGTGACGAGAACACCGGCGCCGTGGATGTGGCGATCGATCCGACGGATTCGCGCATCGTGTATGCGGCGCTCTACCAGCACCGGCGCACGCCGTTCGGCTACGTCGGTGGCGGCGCGGGCAGCGGCTTGTACAAGTCCACCGATGCGGGCGCCACCTGGACGCTGCTCACGAAGGGCCTGCCCGACGGCACGCTCGGACGCATCTCGATCTCGATCTACGCGAAGGATCCACGTGTCGTGTATGTCAGCGTCGAGCAGGGGCTGCGCTACACGTCAAGCATCTCGTACGCCAAGCGGCTGGGCGGCGTGTATCGCTCCGACGACAAGGGTGCGAGCTGGCGTTTCATGAGCGACTGGAATCCGCGTCCCGCGTATTCGAGCCAGTTGCGCGTGGATCCGAACGACCAGAGCCGGTTGTACGCCATGCAGTGGTCCGTCAGCGACGACAGCGGCCGGACGTGGCGCGAACCGCGACAGTCACTGCATGGTGACGATCGCATGGTGTGGGTGGACCCGCGCGACTCGCGGCACCTGATCAAGGCCGACGATGGCGGCATCGGCATTTCGTATGATCGCGGGGTGAAGTGGCTCTACGTCGCCTCGCTGCCGATGTCGCAGCCCTACCACGTGAGCGTCAGCACTACATCGCCGTATTTCATCTGTACCGGCTTGCAGGACAATGGCAGCTGGTGCGGGCCAGGCAGCACCTACACCACGTCAGGCCCGCTGAATGACGACTGGTACCGCGTCGGCGGCGGCGACGGATTCAACAACGTGATCGACACCACGGACAACACGACGCTGTACAGCAGTTCGCAATATCTCGGATTGAGCCGCGTGAACCTGAAGACGTTGGAGTCGGTCGTCATCCGGCCGGCACCGAAGGAAGGTGAAGGTCCGAAGCTTGGCAACTGGGGTGCGCCGGAGCCGCGCGTCGGCCGCAAGATCATGCCCGCCGGCTGGAACTCACCGATCATCATCTCGGCACATGACCGCAACGTGATCTACGCCGGCATGCGCGAGGTGTGGAAATCGCTGGATCGCGGCAACACGTGGACATCGCTTGGCGACCTCACCACACGCGTGGATCGCCGCAGCATGGCCATCATGGGACAGATGCCAACCGACACGACGCTGTCGCTGGACGACGGCGTGTCGTACTTCCCCAGCACCACGTCGATCAGCGAGTCACCGGTTCGCGCCGGTGTGCTGTACGCGGGCACCGATGACGGCAACCTGCAAGTGTCGCAGGACGCGGGACGAAGCTGGACGAACGTGCGCGCGAACGTGCCCGGCGTGCCGGATCGCACCTGGGTCGCACAGGTCGAGGCCTCGCGCGCGTCGGCGGGGACGGTGTACGCCGCATTTGACGGGCACCAGAACGACGACTTCACGAACTACCTGTTCCGCAGCGCCGATTTCGGTGTCACGTGGACGCCGATCACCGCGACGCTGCCGGCGGGCATCGTGATCCATGTGATCCGCGAAGATCCGCGGAATGCTCGCGTGCTCTATCTCGGGACCGAGCAGGGGTTGTTCGTCTCGACCGATGCCGGGACGACCTGGCGCGAACTGCGCGGATTGCCGCGCCTGCCGATTGCAGACCTGGTGGTACAGGGCCGAGACAACGACATGGTCGTGGCGACGCACGCGCGCGGCATCTACATCCTGGACAACCTGAACGCGCTGCAGGAGCTCACGCCTGCGGTGCAGCAGTCGGCCGCGCGACTGTTCACCGTGCAGCCAGCCGAGATGCGCCGCCTGGCCAGTATCAAGGCGCATGCTGGCGACATGGTCTTCCGTGGCGAGAACCCGCCGAACGGCGCGATCATCGATTACTGGTTGGGCGGCGACACGATGCGCGACTCGCTCGGCCTGACCATTCACGATGCACGCGGCGGCGAGATCGCGAACGTGAAGCCGACGCGTGTCACTGGCGTGAACCGTGTCGTGTGGAACCTGCGGCTGCCATCGCTGCCGGGCGCACCTGCATTGGCTGACGACGACGGGGACTCACCGCGTGGCGCACCGGTCGGCCGCTTCGTGGCGCCTGGCCGCTACACCGTGCGCCTGCGTGTCGGCGCAGCGACGTTCGACCAGCCCCTCGTGGTTCGCGACGATCCGCGGGTCACGCTCACCGCCGCAGCACGTGCGCAATGGCATCGCGCCACTGACTCCATCGCACATGTCTATCGTGGCGTGGTGACGCTGGGTGCGGATGCGGCGCGCTCGTCGGACGAGGAGCTGCGCAAGACGATCCGCGAACTGCAGGATCGCGTCGGTTCGCTGTACGGCACCGTGCTGCGCGGTGGCGGTGCACCGACGGCTGACCAGCGCAAGCAGATGGCGTACTTTCCGACAGTGCTGGCGGACCTGCGGAGCAAGCTGGCGCGCTGACGCCCACTGCAGCACCGGTGGACCACTGGCCCTTCTGACGGCGGGGCGGACGATCAGGTGTCGTCCGCCCCGTGCTGCACATCCGATAGGCCGCAGCTCAACGGTCGTTGTACGCGTACCCCTTGGCATCCGGTGTGACGCCGCCCCAGGCATGGAACGCGTCATGCTCGAAGATCATCAGCCAGTTGCCGTCCGCGGCATCACGCAGCAATGCGCGCTTGCTCTCCAGCGTGCGCAGCGGCTCCACGTCGTACCCCATGATCCACGCCAGCGGCACGTGACTGGTGGTCGGCATCACATCGCCGAGGAAGCAGGCGCGCTCGGTGCCGCCGTCGATCAGGAGGCTCATGTGATGCGGCACGTGGCCCGGGGTCGTGCGCGCCGTGATGCCTTTCACGATCTCGACGTCACCATCGATCAACTGCAGCTGGCCCGACTCCTTGAGCGGCACGAAGTTCGGCGGGAAGTAGCTCGCTGCCGTGCGTTCGTTCGTGTGCGTCGCCCACGCGTACTCGCCAGCCTGCGTGACGTAGGTCGCGTTCGCGAAAGTGGGCACCACCTGACCGTCTGCATTGCGCCGCGTGTTGCCGCCGGCATGATCGAAGTGCAGGTGCGTGTTGATCACCACCTTGACATCCTCCGGTGTGAAGCCGGCGGCGCGGATGCCGGCTTCCAGCGCCGTCTCGTCAGCACGCTGCTCCGGCACGTCGGCCGTCAGCTCCATGCCGTAGATGTCGATGAACTTCTGGTCCTCCTTGTTGCCGGCACCCGTGTCGATCAGCACCAGTCCATCCGCATGCTCGAGCAGCAGGCAGCGCATCCCCATCTGGATGCGGTTCCTTTCATCCGCCTCGATCTTCCGCTGCCAGAGCACCTTCGGCACGACGCCGAACATGGCACCTCCATCCAGCCGCTGGCCACCGGCCTGGATCGCGTGGATGCGCAGCGAGCCAAGCTCGCGGGTCTGCAGCAGCGGCGTGGGAAATGTCATGTGCGTGGACAGTGTGAGTCAGGCACCATCACCGGCGTGCTTCACCGGTGCGGGAACGGCGGATCGCTTTCGTCGGCCGGCGACCGACGTGCCGGCACGCTGGAATGCGTCGAGCGCGCCCCACGTCGTGATGTCACGCGCCGCGGCATCGCGCAGCAGCGCAATGAGCACCTTGGCCGTCGCGATGGCATCGCCAGCCGCGCGATGGCGCACATGCGGCGGGATGTCGACCGCATAGTGGTTCGCGACGGAATCGAGATTCCTGCGCGGCAGCTGCGGCAGCACCTTGCGTGCAAGTCGGACGGTGCAGAGCGTGGTGCCGTCCAGCGCGTGGCCCGTGCCGCGAAAGACCTCATGCGACACGAAGCGCCAGTCGAACGACGCGTTGTGTGCGACGAAGATGTGCCCCTCCAGCCGGTCGGTCACCTCACGCGCGATGCTCGCGAACAGCGGCTTGTCGCGCACCATCTCGGACGTGATCCGCGTGATCTGCGTGATCATCGGCGGAATCGCGCACTCGGGATTCACGAGTGTCTCGTACACATCCACGATCTGCCCGTCATGCACGCGCACGATCGCGATCTCCGTGATGCGGTCGCCATGCCCCGGCCGCCCGCCGGTGGTCTCGACATCCACCACTGCGAACCGCAGCGACGAGATCGGAAGCTCCGCCGCCGCGTCACGAAGCATGCCGGCTGACGGCAATGCCACCCCCGCATCCGGCGCGACATCAGCCGCACGCGCCACAGGACGTGCGACGACCTGCGCGGCAATCACGCGCCAGCGCCCGTCGGGTCCCTGTCGCACATCGGGGCGGTGCCCGAGGATGGCGCGCGCCAGGCTTTCGGCCAGCGCACGACTCACGCCGATGGCCTGGCAGACCTGCGCGACCAACTCCGGTGAATTCAGTGGCCCACGCGCAACCAGCGCCACCGCGGCCTCCGTCAGCGACGACTCGGCCGGCGTGAGGCGCGCACCCAGCGATGCGATCAGCGATTCAGAGTTCATCACGCAACAGCGGCATCGTCATGCAGCGAGGACCACCGCCACCTCGCACCAGTTCACTGCCCTCGAACGTGATGACGGCGCGATCACGATCGCTGAGCTTCGCTTCGCCACCGAGGAAGTCCATCGAGGCGATCACGCGGAAGCCCGCCGACTCCAACGATCGGAGGGTCGCCTCGTTGCGTGAGTAACTCGCGATCACGCCCGGGCGCAGCGCGACGAAATTGCAGCCGCTCGCCCACTGTTCGCGTTCCTGCAGGATGCGCCGCTCGCCGCCGCAGTTGATCGGCGTCATGGGCAACCCGCACGCCTTCAGTGCCGCAAAGACGTTCGGCTGCTCGCCCACCACGTCGCTGCCCTTGCGCCACAGCAGCACCGGCAGGCGCTCCGTGCCCACGAAGTACGGCGGATACACCACACAGTGCTCGCGATCGACCTGCGTGAACACCATGTCGAGATGGATCGCGGTGTTCTCGCCCGGCATCACCACGACGATGATGTTGCGGATGGCCGTGTCGGCGAAGAAGAGCGATGCCAGGTGATCGATTGCGGCGGGGCTCGAGCGCTCGCTGAAACCGATCATGACCGTGTCGGCGCTGACGGGATGCACGTCCCCGCCTTCGAGGGTGTGGTTGAAGCGTCGTTCGCTCGCACCGTCATACAGGATGCCGGCGTTGGTGAGCAACGGGTTGTAGGTGAAGAGCACCTTCATGATCAGCTCCTCAACCCAGCGCACGCCGTATCGCATGGAGCCCACCAGCACATGCTGCCCCACCATCATGGCCGAGTCGCGCGTGAAGAACAGGTTTGGCAGCGGCGGCAGCGAATAGCTGGATTCGTTGAGATGACGCGCCAATGGTCCCGGTGCCTCCTCGCGCCCCTCGATGAGCATCGTCACCAGCTGCGACGCGTTCATCTCCTCGATGTCCCTCGCCAGCGGTTGCGACGGCGTGACGTCCATCACCTCGCGCAGGAGGAGCTCGCGCGCCTCGGGGATACCCATGGTTGCCGTGAGCAGGTCGCTGACGTGATGCACGGTCGCAAACCGTTCCAGGATCGCCACGAAACGGCGATGCTCCCGCTGGGCGATCTCGACGTCGATGATGTCGTCATACAGGTAGTCCTCGCGGTTGCTGGGCGTGACCGCCAGCAGTTCGGGACCGGGCGTATGGACGAGGACGGATCGGAGCGAGCCGATCTCGGAATTCACGGTGACGTGCATCCGGACAAGCTATTGGCGTGCGGATGCCGTGCGGAGTTCGTGAGCCGGAGATGACGAACCCGGATTTGCTGGGCTGGCCTTTGGCGCCGGTTCTTGTGAAATTCTTCACAAGCCATGCCCAACACACCTGCGCTCCCCTCCCCCGAAAAGCACATCGCCGAATCCACCGTGCGGCGGCTCTCGCTGTACCTGCGCGTGCTGGAGCAGGCTGCCGCGCGTGGCCTGCAGACGATATCCAGCGTCGTACTGGCGGAAGAAGGCGGCACGACGTCGGCGCAGGTGCGGAAGGACCTCAGCTTCTTCGGATCGTTCGGCAAGCGCGGCCGCGGATACGACGTGGCCGAGCTCGTGACGGCGCTGCAGGACATCCTGGGCCTGGGCCGCGAATGGAAGGTGTACATCGTCGGCGCCGGGAAGATCGGCTCCGCGCTGGTGAGCTACCGTGGCTTCTCGCAGCGAGGGTTCCGCGTCGTCGGCATCTACGACAACAATCCGCAGATGGTGGGACGGATGCTCGACGGCGTCGGCATCCGCAGCATGGCGCAGCTCGAGCACGACGCCGCCCGCGAGCTGCCCGACATCGCCGTGCTCACGGTGCCGGCGGAACATGCGCAGGCGGTCGCGGATCGAGTGGTTGCCGCCGGCATTCGCGCGATCATGAACTTCGCGCCGGCACCGCTCCATGTGCCGCCGACCGTCACCGTGAAGTCGGTGAACATGGCGCTGGAACTGGAAGGCCTCGCGTACGCGCTGGTGCGCCGCGACGGCGGCGAGATGCCGCGCTGACTTGCATCGAGCGTCCGGCGGTGACCGTCACGTCTCGTCGGTGACGATTGCCGGCAGCGATCGCAGCAGCGCCGCGAACTGCGCCGCCGAAAGCGTTTCCGGTCGTGCCTCCGGATCGATGCCCGCCATCTCGAGCGCCGCGTCCGCCTGCTCCGCCGACAATCCGCGCACAGTCCTGACCACGCGCCGCAACTGCTTGCGCCGCAATCCGAACGATGCGATGACCAGCTTCCGGAACGCCGCTTCCTCGTTCTCCGAGATCACGGGGTCGACGCGCGGCACGAGGTGCAAAATCGATGAATCGACCGACGGTGGCGGATGGAATGCCGTCGGCTTCACGATGCCTTTCGGTGTCACCGTGGCGAGCGCCTGCAGGTTCACCGACAGCGCGCCATACTCCTTGGAGCCGGGTGGCGCGACCGCGCGCTCAGCGACCTCGCGCTGCACCAGAAACACGGCGCGTTCCGGGCGTGGTCGCGTCATGGCGTGGAAGATGATCGGCGTGGTGATGTAGTACGGCACGTTGCCGGCCAGCAGGTACGGGCCACCAGCCACGTCACCCAGCGCCAGGTCCAGCACATCCGATTCGATGACGCTCACATGCGGCTGCGTTGCGTAGCGGGCGCGCAGCACGGGAATCAGCAGCTTGTCGATCTCGATCGTGATCAGGCGGCCGGCGCGCGCGGCCAGGCGATCGGTCAGCGCGCCCCGCCCGGGGCCGATCTCGATGACCGTGTCCGTCTTCCTGATCTCGAGCACATCGGCGATGCGATCCAGCGTCCGCGTGTCGGTGAGAAAATGCTGGCCGAGGCGCTTGCGTGCGGGTGGAAGGCCGCGGTCCCGCGGATCCATCTTCATGGTGCACACTGCAATGCCGCGATTGCGGCGGCGTGTACGATCTCGCTCGATGATGCGCCGCGCGAGAGGTCGAGTGACGGCTTACGCAGCCCTTGCACGATGGGGCCGATTGCAGTCGCGCCGCTCAGATACTGCACCAGTTTGTATGCGATGTTGCCCGCGTCGAGTGACGGAAAGATCAGGATGTTGGCACGGCCGGCAACGTCGCTGCCGGGTGCCTTGCGTGTGCCGACGATCGCATCGAGCGCGGCGTCGGCCTGCAGTTCACCATCCACGCGCAGATCAGGTCGGCGTGCGCGCGTAAGGGCCACTGCCTGACGTACGCGCAGCACGGTCGCGGCCTCGGCACTGCCGCGCGTGCTGAAACTCAGGAACGCGATGGCCGGCTCGTCGCCCACGATACGGACGCGATCGGTCGCCGCCGCCAGGGCGATGTCCGACAGCTGCTCGACCGTCGGTTCGGGAATCACGCCGCAGTCGCTGAAGGTGAGCACCTCGTGCGGCCAGGCGGGCCCGGTCGGCGGCGCGACCATGTAGAACGCGCCGGAGACGCTGCGGCTGCTGCCTTCCGCACCGATCAGGCGCAACGCCCAGCGCAACACGTCGGCCGTGGTATGCACGGCGCCTGCGACGCAGGCATCGGCATCGTTCATCGCGACCAGCGCATTTGCGAACGCGAGCGGGTTGCTGGCGTTCAGGCGCGCCTCGGTCTCGTTGCGGTTGCGAAGGCGCGCCCAAGTCACCAGGCACGCTTCCACATCCGCGAGGCGCGGGCTTTCGTGCGGCACGATGGGCACGCCGCCATGCGCCCGCACGGCAGCGACGAACGTGACATCCGGCACGATCACGAGCGGCGTCGCGATGCCGGCGGCCACGATCTGGCCCACCGCCTCCAGCGTCCGCGCATCACTGCCTTCGGCGAAGACGATGCGCGGGCAGCGCGCTGCAGCGCGCCGGTGCAACGAGGCGAGGAACCCGCTCACCGTTGCGTGTAGCGAAACTTCGTGTGCAGCGCCGCGACGACCGTCGGGTGCGTGAGGTCGCTCACATCGCCGCCGAAGCGCGCAACTTCACGCACCATCGAGCTGGAGATGTAGGTCGTATCGAGTGATGGCACCATGAACACGGTCTCGAGGTCGGCGGCGAGATGACGATTCATCAGCGCCATCTGGAACTCGTACTCGAAATCGCTGACGGCGCGCAACCCGCGAATCAGCATCGACGCCCCGACGTCATGTGCAAGATCCACGAGCAGCCCGTCGAATCCGCGCACGATGATGCGCGGCTCGTCGTCGGTGGCTTCCTCGATGAAACGCACGCGCTCGTCGGCATTGAAGAGCGAGTTCTTCTTCGGGTTCGTGGCGACGGCAACCACGAGCGTGTCCACGAAGTGCAGTGCGCGGCGCATCAGGTCCAGATGTCCGCGCGTGACGGGGTCGAAGCTGCCGGCATACAGCGCAATGCGGGTCATCGATGGAGGGCTCGGGTCCTGAAACGCGACGGCATGGGGCACGACTCAGCCACGGAAGAACGTAATGGCCGTCTGCCCGTAGCTGCGGCGATCGCCACCGTCGCCGATGTCCACCGCTGCCAGGTGCTCCACGCACAAGAGCGTCGCGAAGGGCACCGCGCGCCAGGCGTCGCTGAGCGCGCCGGCGACCGGCAGCGCATACGGCGGGTCCGCGAACGCCAGCGTGAAAGCGCCTGCCCGCTGCCCGCGCACGAACTGCTCGGCATCGCCCTTGTGGAGCGTGTACGATGCTGGCGACGCGCCAAGTGCGTCGAGGTTCTTCCTGATGACCGCCAGTGCCTTCGGCGACGAATCGACGAACGTCACATGCGACGCGCCGCGACTGAGCGCCTCGATGCCCAGCGCACCGGACCCCGCGCAGAGGTCGAGCACCGTCGCCTGCGGCACGTCGTACTGGATGATGCTGAACCAGGCCTCGCGCACGCGATCGCCCGTGGGCCTGATGTCGTCCGTCGCCGGCACCGCGATCCGGCGTCCGCGCCATGTCCCGCCGATGATGCGCACTCAGGACCTCCGCACATCGACGAGATGCAGCTGCAGCAGGTTCGCCCCCTTGTACTGGTCGCGCTCGAGGCGGAAGGCGAGATCGACCGGCATGGCGGGATCGAGCAGCTTCGCGCACTCGCCCAGCCGCCAGCCGATGGCCGGCAGCGTGCCGGACTCCGTCCGGATTGACGTACGCACGCCATCGGTCGCGCCGATCCGACGCGGGCGGCCATCGATATGTGCGTTGCGGATCGCCAGCGTCGGCGTGGGATTGCCCAGCCCATGCGGCTCGAGGTGTTGCAGCAGCTTCTCGAGCGTGTCGGTCAGGTCTGCCGCGTTCACTTCGAGGTCGATGCGCTTGTCGGGAACCAGGTCGTCGGCGGTCAGCGACTGGCGCGCCGCGCTGTTGAACGCTGTCTGCAATGCCGGAACCAGCGACGTCTGCACGGTGATGCCGGCGGCAGCACGATGCCCACCGAAGCGCACCAGATGCTCCCGGCACGACGTGAGGCCGGCATGCAGGTCGAATCGACTGATCGACCGGCCGCTGCCCTTCCCCAGTTCACCATCCAGCGCCACGACGACGACCGGACGCGACACCTGCTCCACCAGCCGCGACGCGACGATGCCGATCACCCCGGCATGCCAGCCTTCCTTTGCAATCACGAGCCCGTACATCGCGTCGAGATCCAGCCCGTCGACGATGCGCATGGCCTCATCGAGCGTCGTGCGATCGAGTGCCTGGCGCCGCTGGTTGAACTCCTCGAGTTCGCGCGCGATCTCGTTCGCCGCGGCGGGATCGTCGGTGAGCAGCAGTTCCACGCCGCGCATGGCGTTGCCCAGTCGACCGACGGCATTCAGGCGCGGCCCGAGGATGTAGCCGACGCGACCGGCGGTCAGCGGCTTGCCCTCCAGACCCGACGCACGGATCATCGCACGAAGTCCCGCGTTCGTCGTCTGGGCCATCAGCTTCAGGCCATAGCGCACGAACACACGATTCTCGCCCTGCAGGATTGCGAGGTCGGCAACCGTCGCGAGCGCGACCAGATCGAGCAGGCTGAACACGAAGCCATCGCCGCTGTTGCCCGGGCGCATCGCACGTGTCACCGCGAGCGCCAGCTTGAACGCGATGCCGACGGCCGCGGAATCCTTGTCCGTCGATTCGCATCCCGGCTGCTTCGGATTCAACACCGCCACGCATTCAGGCAACGGCCCGCCGGGCAGGTGGTGATCGCTGACGATCACGTCGATGCCGGCGCTGCACAATGCGGCCACGGCCGGCAGCGCGCTGGTGCCGCAATCCGCTGTCAGCACGACGCGCGCCCGGCACGCGATGGCCGCGCGTACGCCCGCATCGGTCAGGTCGTAGCCGTCATGGATGCGATGCGGAATGAACGGCTCGATGTTACCGCCAAGCTGGCGGAAGGCGCGCGTGAGCAACGCCGTGCTGCACATGCCATCCACGTCGTAGTCGCCGTGCACCATGATCTTCTCGCCGGCACGAATGGCACGCACCAGCCGATCGACGGCGTGCGTCATGCCCTTCAACTCATACGCATCGCGGAGATGCTCGAGCCGTGGCCGCAGGAAACGCTTCGCCGCCTCCACGTCACCATGACCGCGCTGCACCAGGAGCTGACAGAGCACCGCTGGCAGCGACAGCGTCTCCGCGAGATGCGCCACCACCGCCGGATCGACGACGGGTGGTGCGATCCAGCGCGCCGGAGGCCGGACGAACGACGTGAGGGTGGTCATGATCGCAAGTTACGGATCGCCGGCACCGTGAACAACGCAAAACGGCGCATGATCACGCGTCATGTCGCATCAGGTGCGGAAGCGGGCGGCGAGCAGCGCCCGACGCTCCTGACGGAGCGCCTCGCGTTCGGTCTCGAGCTCGCGCCGCGACGCGGGATCGGACTCCCGCATGAGCGCATCCAGCTCGCGCAAGGTGCGATCCAGCGAGCGAACACGGAACTGTCGCACCGCGCCCTCCAGCAGCTCCGGCCCGGTGAACGGCGTGAGATCCGAGATGCGCGCAACGACTTCGTGAAAAGTGTCCATCGCGAACGGCGCCCGCGACTCCAGTGCGAGTTCCACGGAGTCCAGTGGCTCGTCGGCGGTACGCGTCAGCAGGATGTCGTAGATCGCGCGCAGGCGCGCATCCTCGAAGAGTTCGGAATCCACCTTCTCCGACGCCTCGCGCGCCCATTGCCGGTCCTGAATGAGCAGCGTCACCATCGACAGTTCGGGACCAGCCATCAGTCCGTTCGTGCTGGCACGCGGCCGCGACGCGTCCATCTTCCAGCCTGCATCCTGCCGCTTCCTTGCCCACTTCCCGCGCGGCGGCGCATCGAGCGGTGGCGGTTGCACGGGTGGCACCTCATGCACGTCGTCGCGGCGTGGTGCGTCGGAAAGGTGCGGATCCTCGCCGTAGAACTCGGGTGCGCCCCGCGGCGGTGCCGCCGGTGAGCCGTCTGCTCGCGGTACGGCCGGCGCGCTGGCGCGCTTTGACGGCGCCGCGGCGAGCTCGCTCTCGATCACGGCGGTCGGCACGCGTGCGATGTCGGCGAGACGGGAGACATACAACGACTTCGTGAGGTCGTCCGCCGTTGCGCGCAGCGTCGGCAGCACCTTGTCGATTGCGCGACGCGCACGCGACAGGTCACTGAACCATCCCTTGCGGTCGAGCAGCTGCAGCTGACGCTCGAACACGTCCGTGCCCGCATGCACCGCCTTGTCCAGGCCACTGCGTCCGTACGTCTGCACGAAGGTGTCGGGATCATCTCCCTCCGGCAGCGTGACCACCCGCACCGCAGCCTTCTGCCGCAGCAGCTCCATGCCGGCCTTGAACGTCGCTTTCTGCCCGGCCTCGTCGCTGTCGTACAGCAGGAAGATGTTCTTCGTGTAGCGCGTGAGCAGCAATGCCTGACTTTCAGTCAACGCGGTGCCGAGGCCCGCCACGGCCTGCGTCGCGCCCGCGAGGTGGCAGCGAATCACGTCCATGTAGCCTTCGACCACCAGCGCCTGATCGTCCTTCCGCAGCGAATTCTTTGCCCAGTGCAGTCCATACAGCAGCTCGCCCTTCCTGAAGACCGGCGAGTCCGACGAGTTCAGGTATTTCGGCTCGCCCGGCCCCATCAGGCGACCGCCGAAACCGACGGGGTGACCGGAGGCATCATTGATGGGGAACATCACGCGGTTGCGGAAACGCGCACGCGCCTTCGCCTCGTCCTCGCGCTTCACGAGCAGGCCCGCATCCAGCAACTGCTGCTCGTTGTAGCCCAGCGCGCCGAGCTTCGTGCGCAGCAGGTCCGCATCAGCTGGCGCGTAGCCCACCTCGAAACGATCGCAGGCCACGCGATCGAGGCCACGTGACGCGAGGTACGCTTGTGCTGCGCTGCCGTGGTCGGACCAGAGCGTCTCCCGGAACAGATCAGCGGCTGCACCGAGCAGCGCCCAGGTGGGCTCGCGTGAGTCGCGTAAATCCTCGCGTGACCCACGCGTCTCCACGATCACGATGCCCGCACGATCCGCCGCCGCACGCACCGACGTGGGCCAGTCCATGCCCGCATGCTTCTGCAGGAAGGTGAACACGTCACCGCTCTCGCCGCACTTGAAGCAGTGATAAGTGTTGTTGCGTGTCGAAACGCTGAAGTTCGGGTTCTTGCCGCCGTGGAACGGGCAGGGTCCGCGGAAATCATGACCGACACGCCGCAACTTCACGGTCTCGCCGATGATGGCGACGAGATCGGCAGCGTCACGAATGCGCTCGATGGTCTCCTGCGGAATCATGCGTCAGTGCGTCGGTGTGCCCATCATCGCAGCTCGGCGATCGTCACGCCGGCGCCACCTTCGTTCCACAGTCCCATGCGATGCGACGCGACGCGCGCTTCACTGCGCAGCATCGTCGTGACACGCTCGCGCAGCGCACCTGTTCCCTTGCCATGAATGATGCGCAGCGCCTTCAGGTCGGCGCGCACCGCGGTATCGATGGCCCGAGAAACGAAGTCGTCGATCTCGCTCACGCGCATGCCGCGCAGGTCCACCTCGCCGGCGCCCATGGGCGCACTCATGTCCTCGTCCGGATCGCTGATCGCGACCGTCACGGCGGCTCGCTCGGGCTTTCGGCCCGTGCTGCGCAGCGTCGCCAGCGGAAAGCTCATCTTCAATGCGCCGATGGCGACGGTGCCGAGTCCGTTCTTCACGTCGATCAGCGTGCCGACGCGATTGCCGAACGCCGTGGCCTCGACGAGTTCCCCGATCTCGGGTGCGCGATCGATACCGCCGCGGCGCTCCCGCGCAGCCTCGGTCGCCTTCGCACGCTGCTCCTCGAGCAGGCGTTCCAACTCGCGCCCCTGCACCTGTGCCTGCGTCTCGACCACCCGACGCGCCGTGCGCGCGGCACTGTCGATCTCCGCCGCACCCTTGGCCTTCAACTCGGCAATCACGGTCTCGATGGTCTGGCGCGCCTCGAGCAGGTGCGAGCGTGCGGCCTTGCGTGACTCGCGCTCCAGCTCGCGTTCTTTGTCCTTCAGCGTGCGCTCGCGCGCTGCAAGTGCACCAGTCTGCAACTCCGCGTCCGTCACAAGTCGATCGAGCTGCACCTCACGCTGCGCCAGCACCTCGTCACGCGACTCCAGGTCCGCCAGCAGCTTGTGCACGTCGCGCTCAACCTGCGGCACACGCTGCTCGGCGCGATCCAGCACCGCCGATGGCAGGTCCAGGCGTCGCGCGATGCTCAGGCCGTACGAGCGACCGGGAATGCCCTTCAGCAGACGATAGGTGGGCGCCAGCAGCACGGCATCGAACTGCAGCGACGCGTTCACGACACCCGGCACCTCGGCCGCCAGCTCCTTCAACGCACCAAGATGCGTGGTGGCAACCGTCAGCGTGCCGCGATGCGTGAGTGCTTCGAGGATTGCGCCGCCCAGTGCTGCACCTTCCAGCGGATCAGTACCGGAACCCAACTCGTCGATCAGCACCAGCGACCGCTCGGTCGCGCCACGCAGGATTTCGCGCTGATGCACCAGGTGTGCACTGAACGTCGAGAGGTTGGCTTCCAGCGATTGCTCGTCACCCACATCCGCGAAGCAGTCGTCCAGGATCGGCAGCCGACTTTCCGGACCGACCGGCGCCGGGATGCCGCTCTGCAGCATCGCGCAGAACAAGCCAAGTGCCTTCAGCAGCACCGTCTTGCCGCCGGTGTTCGGGCCGGAGATGAGCAGCGTGCGTTCGTCCGGCAGCAGCACGAGGTCGAACGGCACGACCGGCGCATTCTTGGCGAGCAGCAGTGGATGGCGGCCGAAGCGCACCTGCAGCCCATCGGATGGCTCGCCGAGTTCCGCCGGTTCGCATCCGAACTCGTTTGCGTACCGTGCACGCGCGTACAGCACGTCCAGTTCGACGAGCGCCGCAAACGCTTCCAGCATCGCGGGCTGCAGCGGTCGCACGTTGTCGCTCAACTCGCGCAAAATCCGCTCGACTTCGCGCTGTTCCTCGGCCTCGAGCTCGCGAATGCGGTTGCCGAATTCAACCGCCGCCGGCGGCTCGATGAACACCGTGGCGCCGGTGCCCGACGAGTCGTGCACGATGCCGCCAAGTGCAGCGCGTGCGTGCGATTTCACCGGAATCACGTAGCGACCGTTGCGCACCGTCACCGACATGTCGGTGACCTGATGGTTCGGCTCCAGCTGCGCCATGATGCGCTCCAGCAGGCGCACCAGTTCACCCTGCGCGCCCATCAGCTCGCGACGCAGCCGGCGCAGTGCCGGCGAGGCGTCATCACGCACGCTGCCGTCGCCATCGATGGCTCGATCAATGGCGTCTTCGTCGCGCTGCGCGGCAATCAGTCGCACGGAGAACGGCAGCAGGTACGCGGTCGCCATTGCGGGGCGGCGTGGATCACGCAATGCCGACTGTGTTCGACGGCTGGAGCGCAGCAGCGTCGCGATGCCGGTCAGCTGCGTGCCCTCCAGCGTCGCGCCGACAAGCCGCAGGCGCGCGAGTGCCTGACGCACGTCGGGAATCGGCTCCGGCTGCCATCCCCCTTCGGAACTGAGCACCGCACGCATCGCCTGAACCCGCGCCAATTCGGCGGCGAGCCATTCGCGATCGGTTCGTGGACGCAACGCGCGCACGGCGACGGCGCCTAAGGATGACGACGCGCGATCGGCGACGACATCCAGGACTCGCGGGAACTCGAGCACGGAGAGAGCGTGTGGATTCACGACTGGAAAGATGATCGGGGAACGCTGTCGACGGCACGCCCGCAGGCGCGAGACCGCGCATGCGACGCCATGTGACGCAAACCGGCCCGACAACTCGTGGATCCGAGCTACCGGGCCGGCGCAACCTGTTCCGAAAGAAGCTTAGACGAGCTTCGCCAGTTCCTCACGAACAATCGCATTGACGACACTACCCTCGACCTGCCCCTTGAAACGGGGAAGCACCTGGCCCATGACCTGGCCCATGGCAGTCACGCCACTGGCAATGACCTCGATGACGGCGCTTCGGATTACTGCAGGATCAACTGCCGCGGGGAGATAGAGCTCGAGCAGCACGATTTCATCGCGCTCCTTCTGCGCCAACTCCGGACGATTCGCAGCCGAATACTGCTCGACCGAATCACGTCGCTTCTTGATGCCCTTTCGCAGGACATCAAGAACTTCCGCATCCTGCACCTCGCGCTTCTCCTCGTTCTCGATCACGCGAACCCGCTCCTTCACCTCGGCGATGACCATACCGAGGAGGAGAAGCAGTGGCTTGTCCTGCGCCTTGCGAGCGACGATCAGATCGCCGTTCAGTCGGGTGTGTGTCTCGGTCGGCAAGACTTAGAACGACCGCGTGCGACGATTCTTGCGGGTGGCCGCATTCATCTTGCGCTTACGCTTTTCCGACGGCTTTTCATAGTGACGATGTTTACGGAGATCCGAAAGGATCCCTGCCTTCTCGCACTTCTTCTTGAACCGCTTGAGCGCGCGCTCGAAGTTCTCGTCTTCATGGATGACGACTTCTGCCAAAAGCTTCTTCCCCCCTTCGTGGCGTTGGTTGCGCCGGCTGGAGACCTGTGAGTGAGCCGCTGAAGCTATCCGCCCAAGGCGCGCTGCGTCAATGACTTGGACGAACCCGGAGCGACCCGGCGCGACGGGGCATGCATTTCGGTCGCGCCCCTCCGGCGCCGGTCAGCCCGGCGGCCACTGCATCGCGCGACCCGCGAGCAGGTGGGCGTGCAGGTGCGGCACGCTCTGTCCGCCGTCGGTCCCGGTATTCATGACCACACGGTATCCCGACGCCGCCACGCCCAGCGATCTCGCGACCTCGGCGGCCAGCAGGGCCACGCGGCCGGCGACCAGCGGGTCCGTCACGCCATCCAGTGAGGCGACGTGCGCCTTCGGGATTACCAGCACATGCGTCGGCGCTTGCGGGCTGACATCGTGGAACGCAAGACACTCGTCCGTTTCCGCCACGATACGAGCGGGAATTTCCTTGCGGGCGATCCGGCAGAACAGGCAGTCGGTCATGTCGAGCCTCGAAGCGGGGTGACTGCAAGCTGGGCCCGGACGACGCCCAGCGCGACGATCGCGGCTGTCTCCATGCGCAGGATTCCCCCGGCCAGCGCCACGCGTCGAAAGCCGGCGTCCAGCATCCGATCGGTCTCGTCAGGCTCGAAGCCACCCTCCGGACCGACCGCAATCACGACCGGGCCGACCAGCGATATCGCGCCGATCGGGTCGCCAAGCGGGTCCAGCAGAAGTCGCGTGCCGTCACTGGGCAACGCGGCCAGCGCCCGCTCGGGGGTGGACTCCGTGAACCGCTGCGGCAACCAGGCTCCCTCGCTCTGCAGCAGTGCGCCGATCATGCGCGCCTCGACTTTCTGGGCGAACATCGGACCCTCGCCGCGACCGGCCACGCTCTTCGATCGACGCCAGAGCACCGGACGCCAGGTCGTCACACCAAGTTCAGTCGCCTTCTCCGCCAGCAGCAGCATGCGCTCCTTGTCGGCCACCGGCACCAACAGGTGCACAGGCGGCAGTGGCGACGGACAGCGCGGCGACTCGATCACGACATCCAGATGCTGCTTCGCCATGCGAACCAGCGTCCCGCTCGCCATCGTGCCGCCGCCATCGCGCACGGTCACCGGCGCACCCACCGCCAACCGGCGCACGCGCGCGTGGTGCGCCGCGTCCTCGCCCAGCACCAGTGCGCCAGGCGAGAGCAGCGGTTCCGACGAATAGAAGTGGGCTACGCCCGGACGATGGTCGCGCTCCACCATTCACCCTCACTGTCATCGGCAATCATTCGCCATCCAGTGGCGGCGAGGTGGCGCAGCATCTCGTCACGCTCGGTCTGCAGAATGCCGCTGATGATCACGACACCGTCCGGTGACAGGCAGCGCGCCACGACCGGCAGCATCTCGACGTGCACGCTGGAAATGATGTTCGCGAGCACCAGTCGCACCGGCGCGAAGAATGGCAGCAGCACCGAGGCATCGCCGCAGAGCAGGTGCACGCGGTCCGACACGCCGTTGCGCGCCAGATTCTCCTCGGCATTCGACATCGCATCCTCATCGAGCTCGATCGCGACGACCTTCGACGCGCCACCCTTGGCGGCGGCAATCGCGAGCACCGCACTGCCGGCACCCAGGTCGGCGACGAGATCACCGTGGCGGAGCACCTGCGGCAGCAGTCGCAGCACACCGCGCGTGGTCGCATGCTCGCCGGTGCCGAACGCCATGCCCGGCTCCACGATGATGGTCTTCGCCGGATCGTATTGATCGGCGAGCCACGGCGGCGTGATGATGAACGCACCGAGATCGTGCGCCTGCACGGTTCCGTGCAGCTCAGGCGATGCCGTGGCCGCATCCATCGGCGTCACCAGCAACTGCACGGCGGGGTCGGCGCGCTGCACCTCGGCGCGCAGAAAGATCAGGTCGTGATCCACCGGGACGTGCGTCACGAAACTCGCCCCGTCCTCCATCAATCCCTCGGCGCCGCCGGTGAACAACGCGGCAGCCACCGCATCGCGCACGCCCACGTGCGAGGGCGTCACGCGCAGCGTCTGCCACTCCGACGGCATCATGCGCCCAGCGCTTCCTTCATGCGCGACCAGAACGACTTGTTGCGCTCCGTGGGCGCATTGCCGTGCAACTCCGCCAGGCGCTTGAGCAGCTTCTTCTCCTCGTCGCCGACCGTCTCGGGCGTCCAGACCTGCACACGCACATGCAGGTCGCCGGTTCCGCTGGCATTCACGCGAGGAAGTCCCTTGCCACGAAGATGGAACAGGTGACCACTCTGCGTCGCGGGCTGCACCTTGACCTTGAATTCGTTGCCCGTGAGGCCCGGCACCACCAGCTCCGTGCCAAGCACGAGCTGCGGATACGTGACCAGCACCTCGGTGAAGAGATCCTCCTCGTCACGCTCGAAGCGTGGATTGTCCTCCACCTCGAACACCACCAGCACGTCGCCCTTGCCGCCACCTCGCGTCCCGACATTGCCCACGCCGCGAAGTGTCATGTACTGACCCGTGGCGACACCACCAGGGATGCGCACATTGATGGTGCGATCCACGCGCATGCGGCCATCGCCCTTGCACTTGCGGCAGGGCGACGCGACCACGGAGCCATCGCCATTGCAGGTCGGGCATGCCGCGACGCTGACGAACTGGCCGAAGAAGCTGCGTTGCGCGCGACGCACCTCACCGGTGCCGCCGCAAGTGGCACATCGCTGCGGCGTCGATCCTGCCTCGGCGCCACTGCCGGTGCAGATGTCGCAGGTGTCCAGCACCTTGATCGTGAGCGCCCTGTCGACGCCGGTCATGACCTCGGTCAGCGTGAGCGGCACACCGACCTTGATGTCGCCGCCGGCGCGAGCACCGCCCGAGCCGCCGCGTCCGCCGAACATGTCGCTGGCGCCGAAACCGAAATCGCGCATGAAGATATTCAGCGCTTCCGACAGGTCCACATGCTGATAGCCGCCCGAGGGACCGCCACCGCGCAGGCCTGCCTCGCCGAACCGGTCATATGTCGCGCGCTTGTTCGGATCACGGAGGACATCGTACGCCTCGGTAATTTCCTTGAACTTCTCCTCGGCTTCCTTGGCGCCCCCGTTCTTGTCGGGGTGATACTGCATGGCCAGGCGGCGATACGCCTTCTTCAGCTCGTCTTCCGACGCTGTCTTGTCGACGTTCAGAACTGCGTAGTAGTCAGCCATCGGTCACATGAGGGGAGGAATGCATGAGCCCGGGCAGTCCCGGAGCATCGCACGAACGCCCGGCTGGGTTTGCCGGGCGCAATGGGACAAGATCGCCAGAACGGAAGACCGCCGCCACCCAGCCGCATATCCAGTCGTCACGAACGGCCGACAACGAGATCGGCACGCCGGCGCAAAAGCTCGTCAGAGCAGGTCACTGATGAGGCGCGACGCGTGGCCAACCAGAGAAATGACCTTCCGGTACGGCATCCGAGTTGGACCGATGACGCCGATCACGCCGCTCAGCGATCCGAAGTGATATTCCGCTGTGACGATCGTGAATCGGTCGAACCGCGGATCGCCATGTTCATGGCCGATCGTGATGGTGATGCCGGGCTGCGGCGAGCGACGGCGAAGAACGTCGGCGATGTGTGCCGGCGTCTCGGTGAACGCCAGCAACTGCCGCATGCTGTCGCCGGTCGCAAACTCGGGATGCTCCGCCAGCAATGAGGTCTGCCCGAGCACGACGGCCGCGTCATCGGACCGGGTGGCGTTGGTGAAGTACTGCTCCCCTTCCTCGACGAAGATGTTGAGCAGTTCCGCTGCCGTGCCGGCCGCCTGCGCATCGCGCAGCCGGATGGCGAGCGACGATCGTATCTCGAAAAGCGTGAGCCCGCCAAGGCGTTCGTTGAGCACCGCGCCGACGGTGCCGATCGCGTCGTCGGCAATCTCGATCGGAAGCTCGATGTAGATGGAGCGTGCGAAGCCGCGTTCCAGCGCCAGCACCATCAGCAGCCGATCACTGGCAAGACGCACGAGTTCGACGCGCTGCAGAATCGCGGCATCGAGCTGCGGGCCCAGTGCGACGCCCAGTTCCTGCGTCAGCACGCCGAGCGACTGCGCCGCGCGCCGCAGAATCGACTCGATCGCGGTGCTCGCGCCGCCGATTCCCTCGCCCAGCAGCACTTGTTCCGCAGTCTTGATGACGGGCGATTGCAGGAGCGAGTCCACGTAGACGCGGTATGCGAGGTCGGTGGGCACACGGCCGGCGGATGTGTGCGGGTGGAAGAGAAATCCCTTCTCTTCCAGGTCGCTCATCGTGTTGCGGATCGTCGCCGGCGACACGCCCAGCCCGAAGCGCCGCGAGATCGTGCGGGACGCAGCCGGTTCGGCCGTCTCCACGTAACTCTGGATGACGGCTTCGAGCACCTGACGTTCGCGATCGGTGAGTTCGGGCGGCGTGGGCATACTGAACGGCTAGCTACCGGGAGCCGGTTGCGGGAGTGAGGGCGGCGGCGAGACTGTCCAGCCGCAACCATCCAAGAGGAGTGAGCGCCACGCGATCGCCGCGCAGCACCGCCCAGCCTGCGTTGACCCAGGGCTGCACCGTGCCCTGACCTGCGGCATCGACGCGCACGCCGTTCGTGGTGCGTAGTCCGAGGTACACCGACTCGAGATTCGCCTCGCCATCACCGATGAATTCGGATCCCGCGACAGGATCGGTGCCTGCCACCGCGGTGTCGCGCCATGCCGCGTACGCCGCACGGTTCCAGCGCCGCGTGCTGCCGTCGAACCCATGCGCAGAAGGTCCGAAGCCGAGGTATGGCACACCGCGCCAATAGCTCCGGTTGTGCACGGCGTGGTGGCCGGGCTGCGCGAAGTTGGACACTTCATAGTGGTCGAAGCCGGCAGCGGCTGCACCGGAATGCGCACTGAGGAATTCCTGCTCGTAGCCAGATTCGTCCGTCGCGTCCACGTCGCCACGCTCCGCCCATTTGCTCAGCGGCGTGCCCGGCTCGACGGTGAGGCCGTAGAGCGAGAGATGCGGCGGGCATTTTGCCAACGCGAGATCGAGGTCGCGCTGCCAGTCGCGGCCCAGCGACGCCGGAAGCGCGAAAATCAAGTCGAAGCTCCAGCTGGCAAACCCGCCGCAGCGCAGCAGCTCGACCGCGGTATCGATCTGCGACGCGGAATGCGACCGGTGCATCCAGTCGAGTACATGCGGATCGAAGCTCTGTGCACCAAGCGAGACGCGTGTGATGCCGGCCGCGCGCCAGGCGGCCGTGGCCAATGGCGTGACATCGTCAGGATTGGCTTCGAGCGTGACTTCCGCCTCGACGGTCCACGTGAAGTACTCACGCATCAGATCCAGCATGCGCGTCACGCCGTCGGCACCGAGATGCGACGGCGTACCACCGCCGAAGTAGAGCGTCTCGACCTGCTGTGGCAACGCTGCCGCGCCGATGCGCGCGCGCAGCTCCGCGCGCAGTGCATCGAGAAACTCGGCGACCGGCACGTCGCGACGAACGGCGATGGAGAAATCGCAGTAGCTGCAGCGCCGCGCGCAGAATGGCACATGCACATAGACGTGCCTCGCTGCGACGTTCATGCGCGGTGCAGCGCGCCGTCGTGCGTGGCGCGCACGAGTCCGCGAAGTTCCAGCGTGGTGACGGCGGCCAGGCATGCGTCGGCGGCCCACCCTGCACGCTCGACGATCAGGTCCAGCTCCAGCGGTGCCGTGCCAAGCACATCCCAGATCGCGCGCTCAGCTGGCGAAAGATTGCCGGGTTGCGCCGACCGACGATCATCAGCGCGCGCGAGCCGCAGCAGCGCCAGTACGTCGTCCACGGACGCAATGACCTGCGCTCCGTCGCGCAGCATCTCGTTGGAGCCGAGGCACGACGCGACGTCGAATGCCCCCGGCACTGCCGCGCACTGACGGTTGAGCGACTCCGCCACGCGTGCCGTAAGCAGCGCACCGCTCTTGTGCCCAGCCTCCACGACGACGGTGACCTGCGCGAGCGCCGCGATGAGGCGATTGCGCTCGGGGAACGAGCCGCGTGTCGGTCGCTGCCCGGGCGCATGCTCGGAGATCAGCAGTCCGTCGCGCGCGATGCGCTGCTGCAGTGCGCGATGATCGGTCGGATAGGTGATGTCGAGCCCTGTGCCGATCACCGCGGCGGTCCAGCCGGCCCCCTCGAGGGCGCCGGTGTGCGCGGCCGCGTCGATGCCGCGCGCAAGCCCGCTGATCACGAGCGCACCGGCGTCGCTGCAGGCACGCGCAATGCGTTCCGCCGCACGGAGGCCGGTGCTGCTGGCATTGCGTGTGCCGACCATCGCCACGGCGGGATGTGCCAGCAGCGAGTGGTCTCCCTGCGTGAAGAGCACAGGTGGCGCGGGCGTGATGCCACGATCATCGCAGTCGGTAAGGTCATGCAGCGCCAGCGGGTACGCAGGCGAGCCGTGCACCAGGGGTCGCGCATCGATTGCCGCGAGCCGGTCCAGCGTCGCGCGAGCGTCGGACTCCGCCATCACGCGATCGGTGTCCGGCACGTCCTGCAACGCCGCCGCTGCGCTGCCGTGCAATGTCACGCGACGGTGCCACTCCCTGACACCGACGCGCGGCACACCGAGCAGCGTCAGCGCATCCAGCGCCAGCTGCTGCGGGACGTCACCGCGCATCGGTCACGCTCACGGAAGGACCTGCTCCGACGCACGGATCTGCGCCTCGTTCTGCTGCCGCATGGACAGCAGCTTGCGCCAGCAGATGTCGAGGAACCCATCGAGATTCGTGCGGTTCGCGGCACTGAGCGACATCAGCGCGAACGCGCCGGGCGCCTCGATCTCGGGCACGTAATCCTCGCCCATCAGGTCGAGCTTCGAGAACACGACCATGTGCGGCGTCGCCGCAAGCTCGGCCGAGTGCGCGGTGATCTCGGCCCGGAGCTGGTCGTATTCCAGTTGCCAATCCATCGAGTCGATCGGGATGATGAAAGCGAGAATTCGCGTGCGCTCGATATGCCGCAGGAACTGCAGGCCGAGTCCCTTCCCGGTCGATGCGCCCTCGATGATGCCGGGAATGTCGGCGACCACGAAGCTGCGATGATCGCTGAGCGGCACCACGCCGAGGTTGGGCGAGAGCGTCGTGAACGGATAGGCGGCGATCTTCGGGCGTGCGGCCGAGATCACCGACAGCAGTGTGGACTTGCCCGCGTTGGGTGCGCCCACGAGCCCCACGTCGGCGATCAGCTTCAGCTCGAGAATGACCTGGCGTTCCTCGCCTTCCTCACCCGGCTGCCATTCGCGCGGCGACTGGTGCGTGGCCGTTGCGAAGAACGCGTTGCCCTTGCCGCCGCGGCCGGCCTTTGCAATCAGGATCTGCTGGCCGTGGACGAGTACCTCGCCGATCTGCGCATTGGTTTCCGCATCCAGCACGATGGTGCCGGGCGGCACCGGCATGACGATGTCGGCGCCGCTGCGGCCCGTCTTGTTGTTGCCCTCGCCATGCTGGCCACGTTCGGCAGCCCAGCGATCGCGATAGGTGTAGTCCAGCAGCGTCGTGAGGTTTGCATCGGCGCGGAGGTACACGTTGCCGCCGGCGCCGCCGTCACCGCCATCCGGACCGCCGGCGGGCACGAACTTCTCGCGGCGGAAGGAAGTCGCGCCGGAGCCGCCGGTACCGGCAGCAATTCGGACGACGACGCGATCGATGAAATCGTTATGGACGCTCATGACGGCCCCTGGGCCTGTTCGGTGTGTGCAGTGCGGACGTGGCCCCACAGCATGCGATAGCGTCGCAGCGTGTCGTCGTCGAGCAGGTCGGACAGCGCGTCGAGCGTGCCCGAGACCTGGGCCGGTGTCGCGCCGACGTTCAGCGCGCCATGAAAATGCGAATGCAGTTGACGATCCTGCTCTGCGAGGGCGCAGATCGCGACGACGCAGAGTTCGCGTCGCAGGATGTCCAGCCCGGGCCGGCTCAGCACCTTGCCGTAGCCGTCCGTGATCATCCAGTGATCCAGCGCCGGATGCAGCTTCGGGATGTTGACCCGAAGCTTCTCGTACATGTCGCCGTACACATGCGCGCAGGTGACCTCACCGCGCGCGCGCCACAGCGCCGACATGTCCGGCATGCCGGCATCCGCGTCGTGGTCCAGCAGCGGCGCGGGCCGACCCGAGATGCGGCGCCACTCGCGCGCGGCATTGAGCGTGCGTGGAAACCCGGCGAAGAGATACGACTGCAAGATCACTTCCTCCACCCATTCTGGTGGCAGCGCACGGGCCTCGACCAGGAGGGCGCGCATCTGCCGTTCGGAACCAGCGCCGATGACGGCGGCGAGGCGCACGAGGCACCGCGTCTGCTCGTCCAGCGGGGAGAGAGTATCTGCGGGCAGCACGGAGTGTGTCATCGAAAGTGAATGCATCGGTGCGTATTCATGCAGCTGGTCGGATGTCGCCGACGATGTCGCCGCGGGTATCCCGTACCGGAGTGACGAGCAGATCCTGCAGACGAGCAGACAACGTGTGAGGCAGGGCATCCAGGTGCTGCAGCAGCCGCAGGACGGCGGGGTACTGCGCCCTCGGGCTGCCATCCGCGACCTTGATCGCCAAGGCGATCCCCTGCTCGCGGACGAGCACGCAATGGACGCCCTCGGCTCCGACCTTGGCGACCACGGCACCGTCGGTCTCTTCCATGAGCACGGTATCGAACCGCTCCGTTCCGCCCACGAGAAATGGCTGCCGCGCCATGGCGTCGAGAATTCGCGCCGCTGGTCGGTCGACCCGCGCCTCACCCTGCAGCCGAGCCCACGCGAGCGCCATCTGCCGCAGCGACAGGATGAACACCGGAACTCCGCAGCCGTCGGTCGCGATCTCCAGCGCGCCGGATGCGACACCGGTCCAGCGGACGAGCGATTGGCGGATAGCCATCTGCAACGGGTGCCCCGGCAGTTCATAGCCCAGCGAGGGCCAGCCATGTCCCCGTGCCGACGCGAGCATCGCCGCGTGCTTGCCGGAACAGTTGTTGTGCAGTCGGCTCGACGCGCGACCCTGCTCACGCAGGAGCCGCGCGCCACGCGCAGTCAGGGGCTCGTGCGCACCGCAGGCCAGATCGCCCTCCTCCAGCCCGATCGTGCGGAGCATCGAGGCGGCGAGCGCCACGTGCTCAGGCTCGCCTCCGTGCGACGCACAAGCGAGTGCCAGTTCGGACTCGCCCCACCCGAGCGCGTCAAAAAGGCCGGACGCCAGAAAGGGATGCACCTGGAAGGGCTTCGCGCAGGAGCGCCAGTGTGCCACGAGATCCGGTGACCCTGCGGCGGCGACCAGGTCACCGCTACTCGCCACAACCGCGGCATGCACGGCATGGCGCGACTCCACAGCGGAGCCGCGCGTGGCGACGATGGTGAGGTCCAGCGCCCTCATGGTGCGAAGAGCTCGCCGGAGGTGTCTCGAAAGGCAGGCATAGCATGTGAAACCTACTCCTGTCTCACACCGCCTCAGTCGGCGGCGCTTTCAAAGCCTGAATCGCACCCATCAGGATCAGACCTCCGCCGGCGATGGTCCAGAGGTCCGGGCGCTCGCCGATGGCCGGAATCAGCATTGCCAGCAGCGATGCGCCCACCGGCTCTCCCAGCACGGTGAGGTTGACGACATGAGCTGGCAGGTGCTTCAGCGCCCAGTTCATGCCCGTGTGGCCCAGCAGCATCGGCCCTGCCGCGAGCGCCGCAAAGATGGCCCAATCCTGCGCTCCATACGGACCGAGCGGATCGCCACGAACCAGGGCAAGCGCGACGAGCGCCAGCGTGCACCAGCCGTACACCAGTGCGACATACGGCACGATATCGAGCGTGGCGCGCAGCCGGCGACCGGCCAGGTAATAGAGCGACGCGGTCACAGCGCCGATCAATGCGAGCAGGTCACCAAAGATCCGCGGCGGCAAACCGAGCGGCGCGGATGTCGCGAGTCCGGTCGCGGCGCTGGAGCCGAACACCGCGGGTGCGGCGACGAGCAGTGCCCCGACGATACCGACCGAGAGGCCGAGTGCCTGCCGCCGCGTGACTGCTTCGTGCAGCAGGACGGCCGAGCCGATGGCGACGAGTGCTGGCTGCAGGTTCACCAGCACCACCGATGCCGCGACGGTTGTGTAGGCCAGCGATGCGTTCCAGCTCCAGAAGTGCAGCGCCAGCATGCCACCGGCACCGGCGGCGATCAGGTGATCGCGCGGCGACAGCGTGCGCCAGGCGCGCCATTCGCCGCGCCAGACCAGCAGCAACAGCAACACCGACTCCGCAATCACCAGCCGCCAGCCGGCGATCACCAACGGTGGCGCGGTCGAGAGACGGATGAGGGGCGCGGCCCAGGAGATCCCGAACACGGCAAGTGCCAGGACGAGCGCGGCATTCACGCGAGGCGGCGGCGACGGTATCGCACCAGCGGTGTTCATTGGCATAATCAGAAGAGCCTGATCGCGCCTTTTGTGTAGCGCGATGGATTTCGCCGCACGTCGGCCGCGAGGCTGTCCAGTGCGGCGGTCACGCGCAGCAGCTTGTCGTACAGCTCCCGTTGCACCAGCAGCTGGCCAGCGGTGCCGCGGACCGCATTCAGGCCCCGCACGAGCGAATCCACTCCGATCGAAGCGCGACGCAGCCTGACGTACAGCATCGTGTCGCGCTGCAGCCGCGCCAGCACGCCATCACGGTCGTTGATCAGCGACGCCGCGCTGTCGAGTGCGAGTGCCGCGCTGGTCACGCTGCCGTACAGTGTCGTGTCACGCAGCAGCCTGCCCAGCGTACCGCGACCAACCTGCACCTGCGTCAGCACGGCATCGGCGCGCCGCACGGTCTGCAGCAGTGTGTCGTACACTGCGCGATCGGTGAACAGCTTGCCGACCGTGCCGTTGCCGCTGCGGACTTGTGCGGTCACGAAGCGCAAATCGCCGCTCACCGCGGTGACGGCTCGCAGTGCCGTGTCGGCAGAGCCATGCAAGCAGCAGCACGTCCTGCAGTAGAAGAATCGAGCTCTGGAAGAGTCGACGCACGACGAGTGGTTGCGGGAACTGGCAGAGTTACGTTGCCGGCTGTACCGGCCGCGGAGTAGTTTCACCGGAATATGCTAGCACCGATCTCACGCGATCGCCTCGCGACGCTTCTTGCCGCCGCTCGCGGCCGCCGCGTCGTGGTGGTCGGCGACGCCATGCTCGACGTTTATCTGCGCGGCGATGTGGAGCGCATCTCACCCGAAGCGCCGGTGCCGGTCGTTCGTGTGCGCGATCGACGAGACGCGCTGGGCGGTGCCGCGAACGTCGCGCAGAATGTCCTCGCGGTTGACGCCCAGTGCACGCTGGTCGCAGCCGTTGGCGACGATGTCGCGGGCCGGAGGTTGTGCGGCCTGTTGCACGGCCTTGGCGGCGGCACCGATGCGCTTGTGACGGTCGCGCGGCCCACGACCACCAAGACCCGTCTCGTGGCCCGCGCGCAGCAGCTCCTGCGCTTCGACGAGGAAGAAGACGCAGACCTCGAAGCGACGGATGTAACGCTCGTGTTGGCGGCGCTCACGGCGGCGCTCGCCACCGCCGATGCCGTGATCCTCGAGGATTACAACAAAGGTGTGCTGGTGCCGCAGGTGATCGAGCGCACGATTGCGCTGGCTGCTGAACGGAACGTGCCCGTGGTCGTCGATCCGAAGTTCCGCAACTTCTTCAGCTACCGGGGCGCGACGGTCTTCAAGCCGAACCGCCGGGAGCTGGAACAGGCGCTCGGTGCAGCAGTCGATCTCGATCATCCGGCGGCGTTGCCGGCAACACTCGCGCGGCTGGATGTGGCGCATCTGTTGCTCACGCTCAGCGAACATGGCATGGCACTGGTGTCGCGCGGTGGCGAGATCACACGTATTCCGACCACCGCACGCGAGGTGTACGATGTCGTTGGTGCGGGTGACACCGTGACGGCGTACCTGGCGCTGATGCTCGCTGCAGGAGCTGACGCACGCGAAGCGGCTGTCATCGCGAACTACGCCGCGGGCGTCGAAGTGGGCAAGCTGGGCGCCGCGACCGTCACACCGGCAGAAGTACTCGCCGCGTACGATTCCTTCCATCTCGTCACATGATTCGCACGATCGTCACGGCGCTCGGCCTGTCGTTCGCCACGAGTGCATCGGCGCAAGGTGATCCGGCGTCCGGATTGCGCGTGCCGGGAGATTCTGCCACGATGCGCGTGCTCTCGATCCCGACCGTCATCTCAGGGCGTGATAGCACACCGGCAATCGTCGCGACGACGCCGCAATGGTGCCGGAATAACGGCACGTCAAAGCGTATTGCGCAGACCGCCGTCGCCGGCACGTTCCTTGGCGGCAACCTCGCGTTATATGAATACTTCCGCCGTGCCTGGTGGTCAGGTGAACGCGCACCATTTTTCCTGAATTACGATTGGGACGGCAATTTTCGCGATCAGGACAAGCTTGGACACGCGATCGGCGGCTACCTGCTTGCCGAGGGCGGGCGTGAGCTGCTCGAGGCAGCATGCATGTCGGAGAAGAAGGCGACGCTGTGGGCTGTGGTATACGCTGCGGCGTTTCAGATGCAGATCGAAGTGTGGGACGGTACGCAGGCGCGATATGGTTTCTCGCCGCCCGACCTGCTCTTCAACACCATCGGCCAAGGTATCTCGCTGTCGCACGCCTTCGTTAAGCCGATGCGCGCAGTGATGCCCACTCTGTCGTACGCGCGCACGCAAGCGCTCAAGAACACGCAGGCGAACCTCATTCCCGGCGACCTGCGTCCGACGGTGGATTACAGCGGTCAGACCTACTGGTTGTCAGTCGACGTGGACACACTGCTGCCGAAGGGCGCGAAGCGTTACTGGCCCGACCTGCTCCGTTTCTCGGTCGGCCACACGATCACCGACTTCATCGATCCAGCGACGGGTGCCGACATTCGGGCGCAGCGTCGCATCATGCTGTCGCTGGACATCGACCCGCTCAAGCTGCCCGGCAACGCGCCGTGGTGGGTCACGATCAAGAAAGGCCTCCGCCACTATCACTTTCCGTCACCCGCGCTGGAGTTTCGGAGCGGCGGCGTGAAGGCCGTCCCCTGGCACAGATGAACCGATGAACATTGCGCGTCGAGTTGCCCCGCTGGTCACCGGCCTGCTGCTGACCGCTGCCCCGCTCGGTGCACAGCGCGCGCTGCTCCCGCTGGACGACATCGCCTACACGTACATCGACGCCCTGCAGGCGCGCGGACAGCTGCGCGAGCTGCCGGTGATTGAACGGCCATACACCGTCGGTGCCGTGCGCGCCGCCTTAGCGAGCGCCCGCGGGTCGCTGCGCGACGCAGGTAGTCAGCGCTGGCTGCGCGCGATCGAAGAGGCGGCCGACAAGTACGCGCCTGGCATCACGCACGCCGACTCCGGCGTGTTCACGGCGAGCCTGGGCGGCTACGGCGTCGCGCAAACCAGCGGTACGCGTGATCTGATGCAGTCGGATCGCGTCAACACCACGGCGCCTGGATTTACGGTGCGTGCGCTGCTGCAGTCGGGACCTTTCACCGGCGCGACGCGTGTGCTGGCTGATCGACGGATGCGCGTCGATCCCGAGTTTTTCGGACGTCGTGACCGCATACTGTCGGCGCGCACGGAGGACGGCTACATCGGCGTCGGTTCGAAGTTCGCGAGCGTGGAGGTCGGCCGCATCGGACGATCATGGAGCCTGCCCGGGCAGCTCGGGTTGATGCTCAGCAACGGCGCGTACACCTACGACCACGTGCATGCCCGGATCGGCACCGACAAGCTGCACCTGTCGTCGGTGATTGCGCGACTCGATGACGAAATCCTGAATTTTGCGACCGACACGCTCGCGCAGCGCTACTTCACCGCGCACCGACTGGGCGTGAGGCTGGGTCGGCTGGAAGCGGGCATCAGCGAAAGCATCGTGTACGGCGGTGTGGCGCGAGGCTTTCAACCATCGCTGGCGAATCCCGTTGCGCCACTGTTCCTGTCGCAGTACAGCGAGGGCGACAAGGTGAACGTCGGCTTCGGCGCTGATGCGCTTTGGCGTGCACACAACGGCGTGATGCTGGGTGGCCAGCTCTTCCTCGACGACTTCCAGATCGACGACTGCGAGCTGTGCGGCGAACCGCCGGGCGTGGCACTCGCGATGACACTCGACGGCGTGCCACTGGTTGCCGGCACACGGGCATTCGCGAGCTACACCCGCGTGACCTCGCTCACCTATCGCGCGCCCGATCGTTTCGAACGTTACACCAGCCGCACGGTGGGCCTGGGTCAGCGCAACAGCGACTTCGACGAAGTGCGCGCGGGAGTGGATGTCGGTCCGTTGCTGCCCGCACCAGTACGGGTGTATGTCGCGTATCGACGGCAGGGTGCGGGCGATTACCGCGAACCGTATCCGGCCGAGGTCAGGCGCAGCTCATGGCCGACGATCTTCGAAGGCGTGGTGGTGCAGACGCTACGTGCCGCGGCGAGCGGTGCGTTCCGTGTCGGATCCGGAATCGAAGTGACGGCGGATGCCGGCGTGAATCGCAGCCGGAATGATCTGCGAGTGCCTGACGCCGTGAAAACGCGTTTCGAAGGGCGGGTGCGAGTGGCACTGGAGCCGTCGTGGGCGCGGGTGAAGGCGTCGCTGTTCTGACCGCCCCATGTGGCGAAGTACAGCCGCCGTTCTCGAATCTTTGGTGAGCCGAGCGTGCTTCTGGCGGTAGCGGAGCCGGGCGGATTTCCGACCCGAGAGGACCGATACCAACACAACTCCGTACTTGAGCCAAACAGCAGCGTACCGTCAACCAACACCGGTCGACGATGCCCTTGCTCTGACGTGGCGCTGTGAGGCGGTTGTTTCCACACGCAGTGTCCCATCAAACAATCAAGCTGGCTGCACCAGGCTGCACGCGGATCACGGCGCGCAGGCGCCAGCCTACGTCACGAAGAACGTTGCGGAACCTCTTCCGCTCAGAAGCGTGAACGTGGCGAAGGCGTGACACAAGGCGAGGATTTTTTCTCAATCCGGTCCGCCATTCCGCGCGGTGCTCGCTCGCCACTCGCCACGTCCGCCATCTCATGTTCGTTGCACGCCCATTACGCGCGCTCCGGGCGCGCATGACCGTCATGCTCGGCCTGCTACCCCTCGCCTTTGCGTTGCATCCGGTCCACGCGCAAGGGACCGACGCCAGCGTTCGCGGCCTGGTCACCGACAGCATTGGCACCGTAATCGCCGGCGCCGCAATCGAAGTCCGCAACCTCTCGTCAGGATTCAGCGCCACCCTGCGCTCGAGCGACAAAGGACGCTTCGTCGCCACGCAGCTTCCGCTCGGCGGCCCCTACCGAATCACCGTCCGGGCCGTCGGATACCGACCGTCGACGCGCAATGGGGTCACGCTCAACATCGGTAGCGTTGTCACCACGTCATTCCGGATGCTGCCGGCGACGACACAGTTGCAGGAAGTCACCGTGGAAGCCGCGGCGTCGCGCACAATCGAGCGCAACGGCGCCGTGACGCGCATCGGTGAGCAGCAGGTTCGTGAGCTACCGAATCAGAATCGCCGGTTCCAGGATCTTACGAAGCTGTCGCCACTCTCGGGCAACGGCGTCAGCCTCGGTGGCGCGCGACCGATGAGCACCGATGTCCGTATCGACGGTGTCGGCGCGCAGATGAACAACACCGGGCAGACCTTCTCCGGCCCGCTGACGATGACCGTGGAAGCGATCCGAGAGTTCGAGATCGTGACTAACGAGTACGATGTCAGCAAGGGGCGGCAAGGCGGTGGACTGATCAACGCGGTGACGAAATCGGGAAGTAATACCTTCACCGGTTCCGCCTTCTCGTACTATCGCAATCAGGCCCTCACCACCGCCGATTTCCGCGGCGTGCCCGCCAAGGATTTCACGGTGAGGCAGCAGGGCTTCAGCGTCGGCGGGCCGATCATCCGGGATCGCCTCAGCTTTTTCACGGTCTATGACCAGACCGACCAGACACTTCCTCTGGAAATCACGAATGTGCGCGGGGCCCCCGATGAGCTCGAACTCGGCATCTCGCGCGATTCGCTCACTCGCATGACCTCGATCCTCGCGCAGAAGTACGGGCTCGACACCGCCAACAAGCAGTTCGGACTCTTCTCTCGGAAGCCGCTCAGCCGCGCTTTCTTCGGGCGAGTGGACTGGCAGGTCTCACCGCACAACCGCCTCACGCTGCGCAACAACACGACGCTCTTCTCCGACCCGGAGGAGATTGGCCCCGACCAGATTCTGCATTACGCCGAGTCCCGTGGCGGTGCGAAGGTGAACAGCTACGGCACGCTGCTGTCGCTGCGCTCGACGTTGCGCCCGACGCTCGTGAACGAACTCAAGCTGCAGGCGCTGCAATTCGAACGCGAGCGGAACGCGCGCACCGAAATTCCGCGTGGGTTCGTCCGCATCGCGTCGAGTCTGCCGAATGGCACCAACCGCACCACCACGGTGCAGTTCGGAGGTAACCGACTGGCTCCGGAAAAATACAAAGAGCGCCAGTTCCAGCTCGCGAACACCCTGTACTGGACGGGGACGAACCAGACGATCACCCTCGGTACCGACAACATCATCTCGAAGGTCGCGCGCTACCTGCCGGTCGAGCAGCGCGGGCTGTTCGAGTTCGACAATCTGTCGCAGCTCGACGCCCTCGCTCCGGCGCGCTACAGTCGCCAAGTGCCGCTGCGTGATGGCGGTACGACGGCCGACTTCACCGTCGCCGACCTGTCGTTCTTTGGACAGTCGGAATGGAATCTTGGTCACGGCCTGACGGCATCGGCCGGCCTGCGCCTCGATGGTGTGATGTTCCTCGATGCGGCAGCCTACAATCCGCTCGTCGAGCAGCGACTTGGCGCGAGGACCGACGTCAAGCCGTCGAACTGGATCGTTTCGCCCCGCGCGCAAGCGACGTGGGACGTGCGCAATGACGGCAGGCATGTGTTGCGCGCCGGCGTCGGTCGCTTCAGCAGCCAGCCGCCATACAACGTGCAGGTGAACCACATCCTGCAGAGTGGGCTCGAGGCCGTCGACATCATCCAGGTCGGCAATGCGGCGCCACGCCCCGATTTCCCCAGCTACCGGCGGGACATCTCGACCGTGCCGGGCGTTCCCGCCGGCGTGTCGCCCTCGTCGATCCCGGCCTACATCAACTACTTCGGGAAGGACTTCCGGGTGCCCACCACCTGGAAGGGTAGCGCAGGCTACGAGTACCGGATCGGCCCGATGCAGCTCGGCGTTTTCGGCTACTACGCTAAGACCGTCGACAATTTCCAGTATTTTGATAAGAATATGGTGCAGTCGCCCTTCTTCACCATCGAAGGGGGCCGCGGTGTATTCGTGCCGGCGAACCGGATCACGGCGCTGGGTCGCACCAACAATGCCGACACGCGAATCCACACCGATCTTGGACGTGTGCTCGAGCTTGTGGGATCGAGCGAGCTTGAACAAAAGTCGGTGGTGCTGCAGGGGTCGGTGGCTCTGCCGCGCCGCTCGTCGGTGTCACTTTCGTACACGCGCAACAGTACGGTCGACAACTCGTCGTTCAATTGCTGCGTCGCGATCACGTCCACGTTTTCGCAGAACACCGGTGATCCGCGCGATCTCAGTGGCTCGCGAGGCCCCAGCGACAATGCCTTCCGCGACAAGTACGTCGCGGCCTTCCTGTTGCCGCCGATCTACGGGTTCCGGGTCACAGGCAGCTACGTCGGCACATCGGGCCGCCCGTTTTCACTGGTCATCAACGGCGACGTAAATGGCGATGGGACCCTGAACAACGACCTCGCTTTCGTCTTCGACCCAAACGATCCGTCCACACCGGCCGATATCGCGGCCGCGATGCAGCGAGTGCTCGCGAATCCGAACAACCGGGCCCGCGACGTCATCCGCAAGTATCTCGGTCAGATCGCACCGCGGAATGTCGGATGGTCACCATTTCGGGGCCAGACCGACGTGCGCGTGGCGCGCGATCTGAATCTTGGCCGGGGGCAGGCCGTCGAACTGACCGTCGACATCTTCAACCTCGAAAATCTTCTGAACAAGAAGTGGGGCGGTGAGTACAACCTCGGGACGGCTCAGCAGCTGGTGGCGGTGAGCGGATTCAATCAGGCCACACGGAAGTACACGTACCGCGTAAACGAGCAGGTCGGGACCGCGGTGAAGAGCGGCAGTCCGTACCAGATCCAGCTCGGTGCGAGGTACAAGTTCTGATGGGGGCTTACGTGCGTTCAGGCGTCATACGCGCCTTGTTCATGGTCCCATGGTTGTCGTCTCCCTGGATGCCGACGCCGGCATCCAGAACGGACGCTGCTCCGCCTCGACTGCGGGCCGTCGTCGTGGTGTTTGATGGGCTGCGGCCGGACTACGTCACCGCTGCGCGCATGCCGTCACTACATGCCTTCGCGCAGCGCGGCGTCGCCTCCTTCGCGCATCACGCTTTGTTCCCCACGGTGACTCGCGTCAACGCCAGTGCGCTCGCCACCGGTGCTGGTCCCGGCCAGCACGGGATTCTCGACAACACCATCTTCCTGCCCGGCGTCGACAGTACGCGTGGGCTCAATACCGGTGACGGCGCCTTGATGGCGCACGCCGACTCGGTGCTCGGCGGCAGGCTCCTGACCGCTCCCACCATGCCTGAGCTACTGGCCGCAGCGGGACGGCGCGTACTCGTCGCCAGCGCCGGGTCGTCGGGATCGGCGTATTTGTTGGCTGGAGCTGGGCGCGCATCGACGGTGAATGCGGAGTACACCGCCCCGCAGTCACTGCAGCGTCTCTCTCGCGCGGTGCTGGGCGAAGCACCACCGGATGCCACACCGAACCTCGGCCTCAACGCACGCGCCGTCGACGCGGTGCTGCAGCTTGGCATCGATTCGCTCGATGTCGACGTCGCATATCTGTGGCTCTCGGATCCTGATCACACCGTCCACGGTGCAGGCATCGGCAGCGCCAT
>ENA-OFCX01000074-OFCX01000074.1-metagenomes-genome-assembly--contig:-NODE-74-length-50035-cov-3.813645_pt1 | contig 50035 bp, 44 predicted proteins | sample MGYA00153384_OFCX01 | MGnify analysis MGYA00153384
AAATTTTGTAGCTGATACTTTCATAAATCACTAGCTGAGCAATTCAAAAGTGGTGCACAAATTAAAATTAAAGCACTATCATTGATAACACGACTCGAATTGCGTCACTTAAAATTTATTGAGCATTCCCGACAAATTACTGCCAGCCTTGCCTGCCTGCCGGTAGGCAGGATTCTTTGGTTCCTTTCTCATTAAGGAGAAAGAACAAAAATGGCGATTATATTTAGCTGAAGGAATAGTACAGAATAATGGAACAAAAAATAATATTATACAGCACTGAACTCGGTAATGTAAACATAAATGTAACCTACCAAAACGAAAGTTTTTGGTTGAGCCAAAAAGCCATTGCACAATTATTTGGGGTAGAAATTCCGGCAATAAGCAAACATTTGGCTAATATTTATGAGTCGGGTGAATTAGCTCAGCAAGCAACTATTTCCATTTTGGAAACAGTTCAACAGGAAGGTACAAGAAATGTAAAACGAAATGTTGAATTTTACAACCTAGATGCTATTATAGCAGTAGGTTACCGAGTAAATTCTAAGCAAGCCACACAGTTTAGAATATGGGCAACCCAAACGCTCAAAGATTTTATCATTAAAGGTTTTGTACTTAATGATGATATGCTTAAAAATGGCAAACCCTTTGGCAAAGACTATTTTGATGAATTACTCGAACGTATTCGTGAAATACGAATTTCGGAACGGTTCTTCTATCAGAAAATAAAAGACATTTACACAACCAGCATAGATTACGAACCCAAAGATGAAAAAACCATTGATTTTTTTAAAGTAGTACAAAATAAATTGCTTTGGGCTATTAATGAGCAAACCGCAGCCGAATTGGTGTATCGAAGAATAGATGCCAGTTTGCCCTTGTTGGGTATGCAATCATTAGATAAAAAAAATACCTTATCTGTTAAAAAAACGGATGTCGGTATTGCAAAAAACTATCTGAAAGAAGAAGAAATAAAACTGCTTGGTTTATTGGTAGAGCAATATTTAGCATTTGCCGAAACAATGGCACAGCAAAGAACTCCAATGTATATGGCAGATTGGGTTAACAGATTAGATTCTATCCTGCAATTGAACGGCAGAGAACTACTAACCCACGCAGGCAAAATAAGTCACGAAAAAGCCTTAAAAAAATCGGGAGAAGAATTTGAAAAATATAGAATTGCACAAAAAGCAATTGAGAAAGAACAGAGTCTGAAAGAGATTGAGGAAGACATTAAGAAAATTGTTAAGGGTTAATTATTAATGGTTAATGAAATGAAAGAGAATATTGTTAAATTAAAAAGTTTTGCTTTTGCAGTGAGGGTTGTCAAACTCTATCAATTTTTATGTAGCGAAAAGAAAGAATATGTTTTATCAAAACAGTTATTGAGAAGTGGGACAAGTGTTGGGGCAATGGTAAGAGAAGCCGAGCACGCTGAAACAAAGAATGACTTCAAACACAAAATGGGTATAGCCCAAAAGGAAATAAACGAGACGATTTATTGGCTTGAACTATTGAAAGAAACCGATTATTTGACCACAGAACAATTTGAAAGCATAAAAAATGATGCAGTTGAAATTATCAAACTTATCACCACCATCATTAAAACAACCAAATCCAACATTAATAATTAACCATTTATCATTAACCATTATAAATGAAGTTTACCGAAGAAAAATTAGAAAGGGCATTTACCGAGTTGTTGGGGCAAGAAGGATTTCCCCATCATTTGGGCATTACGATAACTCGTAAGCCAGACGAAGTGTTGATTGAAGAAGATTTACAAACATTTCTTTTAACACAATACGCTGGTCAGGGTATTACCGTAAACGAAATCAAATCTATAATTCTTCAACTCAAATCTCTTTCTGCATCTGACCTTTACGAAAGCAACAAAACATTTTTGAAAATGCTTTCAGACGGTTTTATTCTCAAAAGAGAAGACCGCAGCCAAAAAGACATTTACATTCAGTTAATTGATTATTCAGGTCTAAATAATCATAGAGTGCCGAAAGAAGATGAAGTTTTGACTATTGCTGCTGAACCCGAAGTTGAATATGGTTAAGACAATAATATTTACAAATTCGTTAATCAGTTAGAAATTTTCGGAACAGAAAAACGCATTCCTGATGGCATTGTTTATATCAATGGTTTGCCTTTGATGGTATTTGAATTTAAAAGTGCCATTCGTGAAGAAGCCACCATTTTTGATGCTTACAAGCAATTAACGGTTCGTTACCGCAGAGACATTCCCGAACTGTTTAAATACAATGCCTTTTGCGTAATCAGTGATGGCGTAAATAACAAATCGGGTTCATTCTTTGCCCAGTATGAGTTTTTCTATGGCTGGCGTAGAGTAGCAGGTTTGGCAAAAGATGTGGATGGCATCGACAGTATGTTTACACTCATTCAGGGAATGTTTCATAAAAACCGTTTGCGTGATATTATTCGCAACTTCATTTACTTTCCTGATAGCTCAAAGAAGAACGAAAAAATTGTTTGTCGCTATCCGCAATACTATGCTGCAAGAGCCTTGTATGACAATATCAAATTAGCCCAAAAGCCCGAAGGAAACGGAAAAGGCGGAACATACTTTGGTGCCACTGGTTGCGGAAAGAGTTTTACTATGCTTTATCTGACAAGGTTATTGATGAAAAGCGAATATTTTGAAAGTCCGACCATTGTTTTAATAACCGACCGCACCGATTTAGACGACCAACTTTCGGGGCAGTTTACCAATGCTAAAAATTTTATTGGCGACAATACAGTGGTAAGTGTAGAGAGCAGAGCCAACCTGAGAGAATTAATTCAAGGCAGACAAAGCGGAGGCGTTTTCTTAACCACCATTCATAAGTTTACAGAAAATACAGAGCTTTTAACTGAAAGAACCAATATAATTTGCATCTCTGACGAAGCACACCGAAGTCAAGTAAACCTTGACCAAAAAGTAAAAGTTACCGAAAAAGGCGTTACAAAAACGTATGGCTTCGCCAAATACTTGCACGATTCCTTGCCCAATGCAACATTTGTTGGTTTTACAGGAACGCCCATAGATGCAACGCTTGATGTATTTGGAAAAGTGGTTGATGCTTATACAATGACGGAATCAGTGAAAGATGAAATCACCGTGCGGATTGTGTATGAAGGCAGAGCTGCTAAAGTTGCTTTGAAAAACGGAGAGTTAGAAAAAATTGAAAAATACTACGATGATGCATCTAATGCTGGAACCAATGAGTATCAAATAGAACAAAGTAAAACACAAACTGCTAGCATGTATGCCATTTTAGGTGACCCTAAAAGATTAAAAGTTGTTGCCGAAGATTTTGTAAACCATTACAGTAAAAGGGTTTCTGAGGGCGCTACCGTAAAAGGCAAAGCAATGTTTGTATGTAGTACACGCGAAATAGCTTATGAGTTATATAAAAATATTATTGAGTTACGTCCTGAATGGAATGAAATAAAAAACGCTGAAGAAAACAGTGAACTTACTGAAAAAGACAAACGGGAACTAAAGCCAATTGAACGCCTTAAACTTATCGCCACCAGAGGGCAAGATGATATAAAAGAGATGTATAATTTGCTTGGTACAAAAGAGCATCGGAAAGAATTAGATAGACAATTCAAAAACGAAAAATCGAATTTCAAAATCGCCATTGTAGTTGATATGTGGCTCACAGGTTTTGATGTGCCGTTTTTGGATAGCATCTACATTGATAAACCAATTCAGCGACACAATTTAATTCAAACCATTTCAAGAGTAAACCGCAAGTTTGAAGGTAAGAATAAAGGTTTGGTAGTGGATTATATTGGCATCAAAACGCAAATGAATTTGGCTTTAAAGCAATACAGCGAAGGCGACAAAGATAATTTTGAAGACATTGCTGAATCCATAATCATAGTAAGAAATTATTTAGACCTTTTGGCTAAATTATTCCACACGTTTGACAATTCAAAATATTTTAAAGGCACAACCATACAGCAATTAAATACTTTGAATTTGGCTGCCGAATATGTTCAACAAAGAAAAGAATTTGAAACCCGATTTATGGGCTTAGTTAAGCGACTAAAAGCCGCTTATGATATTTGTGTAGGTAGTGAACAAATAAAACAAACAGAAAGAGATTACACCCATTTCTATTTAGCGGTTCGCTCCATTGTCTTTAAACTAACCAAAGGCAATGCACCCGACACAGCACAAATGAATGCGAAGGTTAGGGAAATGATAAAAGAAGCATTGCATAGTGACGGTGTAGAAGAAATTTTCAAACTTGGGAACGAAGAAGAAACCGAACAAGACATTTTTGATGAAGATTATTTAGCTAAGATTGATAAAATTAAAATGCCAAACATTAAAATCAAATTGCTGCAACAGTTATTGGCAAAAGTGATTAGTTAGATTAGAAAAGTAAACCGTGTAAAAGGAATTGACTTTTCAAAAAAAATGCAAGCACTGGTTGAACGTTATAACCAACGTGACGAAAACGACGTTTTAAGAAGTGAAGTTTATGAGGAAATGGCAAGTGCCTTGACAGATTTGATTTGGGAAGTTCACAAAGAATTTTCAGCAGGTGATGCATTAGGAATTGACTTTGAAGAAAAAGCATTTTACGATATTCTTAAAGAACTTTGCATAAAATACGACTTCAAATATCCTGACGACAAAATGATTGAATTGGCAAAAGCCGTGAAAGACTTGGTTGATGGCCAAGCCAAATTTCCTGATTGGAACAAACGTGACGACATTAAATCAGCATTAAAAGTTGGTTTGATTTTATTGCTAGATGAGTTTAAGTATCCACCAGTTGAGAGAGACGAAGTATATGTTGAGATTTTTGAACAGGCAGAAAATTTTAAGAAAAATCAATACTAATGTTCTAACACTGAAATCATATAAATTGACAATTCGAACAAGAGGATTTTTTATAAATCATTGCAAAAAGGTCGGAGTTTAATGCAAAAAGGTCGAAACTTCGGGCTCTAACCCCGGAACGCCGAGTAAATAGGTCGAAGTTTGATTCAAAAAGGTCAAAACTTCGGGGTCTAACCCTGAAACGCCTAGCAAAAAGGTCGGAGTTTGATGCAAATAAGTCGGAACTTCGGGGTCTAACCTTGGAACGCCAAGCAAAAAGGTTCAATTTTGTTGCAAAAAGGTCAAAACTTCGAGGTCTAAGCCTGAAACGCCGCCGCAAAAAGATTTTTCAAAACACAAACCCTAAGAAAATTTTGAATAAATAAATCAAGCAATAAGAAAATGGAGATAAGAAAATTCAACGCAAAAAAAAAGCTGTTCTTAAAGAACAGCTTTTAAATTAACACTATATATTATTTAATTCGAATCACAGGTTTCAACATATACTTGCCAGCTCCATTTTGGCTAACAGACATGGCTGCATCAAAATCAATTAGCAATATATTTAAAGGTTGATCTAATTTTTTACTGAATTTTATTTTCAGGCCAGACTCTGAACCACTTGGAACAGTAAGTGGATAAATAGTGCCATTGTCTTTTACGGTGCTATTTGGTCCAAGTATTAACCTGATCTCTTTTATTTGTCTCTGAGGTATTAACCCGTTTGCCAGCAAAGTATCTACTCCATTTTGTAATAATAATAAATTGTAAATACCGGCTTTTGTATTAAGAGTAACCCAATTTAATGTACTGTCATTTACATCATCTCTATACTTTACCCTTACAGTTTGTATATCGATATTTACTTCTTCTAGCGCCGAAGGTGCATCCGTCATTCTTATTTCAAGATTGGCTACTTCAGCAACACCATCACTATCTGATTTTTTGCAAGATATAAAGCTAGTTATCAATAATGAGCTAAACAATAGGAATATAATACTTTTTTTCATTTTTATAATTTTATAGACAATAGAAAATACCGTGCCGTTAAAATTTTAAATTAAGTTATGCTACTCAAAAAGTAACCTTATTAGCATTTGGCTTTATCTTTTTATTCCTGTAAATCGAGAAAGTTTACTTTGTGAAATAAAATATCATCGGGTTCTAAAACACTGAGGATAAGTGATTAAATTTAGGATTTCTTTAACCAAAACAACATTGAAAATTTAAAAACTACTGCGAATCTTTTGCATATTTGATAGTGATGACTTATTTTAAAATGATACAGCAACTAACAATTTTATTGATCTTTTTATTTGCTGCCTGCGGACAAAAATCGAAATCGATAAACAATGTTTCTATTGAAAACCAGATAACATCCAATGACAGTTTGCAGACTTTTTCCATCACAAAAGCAACTGCAGAAGACTATAATAAAGCAAAAAAGTTATTCATAGATAAGTCCCTTTACGACACAACAACTTTTAAAAAAGTAAATGGAGAAATTAAATTGCCAGTAGTTGAAAAATGGAGACCTTTTGTAAGATTCACAGACACTTTATTAAATACAGACAATTCAGATTTAGGCAATACAATTACGTTGGCCAATTTGACAAAATTGGATTTTATATTGTTGAAGGTGGCTTTTGGGAACATTCTGAATATTACCTCATAGAGAAAAGAACCGGAAGTCAAACAATAACTTGGAGTTCACCAATAATTTCACCAGCAGAAAAGTTTATAGCTAACTTATCTATGACTTATGGACTTGAGGGAGTTCCAAATGGCATTCAAGTTTGGCGTATTGACAGAAATCAAGAAAATGAAGTAGAAGCTATGTACCACTTTTTAAATCATTGATTCCCATTTCTAAATATAAACAAATAAGTTTATCGAAAGTATTTTCCACTATTGTAAACTTGAATTTTGAATGAATTTGATCGACACAACCTATAAAAAATAGCTGATCAAATTGAAAGGAAGAAGCCGTTCGACCCGAATAAAAACTTCTATTGAGGTCAACTAAGCACTCATTCAGTTTTATTGGGATTTGGGCAAAATGATTACTAAGAAAATGTATTGGGTAGCAAATTAATTGAACTGTTACCAAACGATTTGCAAGATGTGCTTTCTAAAAAAAAAGGGTTCTATTAGTAATTTGAAATACTGTAAAAGTTTTTAGCTTTTTTATGAAAATTCAATTAGTCAACAGCTTGTTGACCAAATATTATAGAAGCATAATATTCTTAATAAACACCATGTTTTAAATAGACAATTGGAGATGCACTATTTAATATTTGGGTGAATGGGAAGCCTTGTATAATCCCGATTTTAATTATACCGAATTCGCTACAATTAAAAATGCGGCCGGGAGCAACAATTTTGTCCTTTCCGCTAAACAATGGATAGAACAGACTGGAGCTATTGGTTTAACCGCAAAAGCAGGGCGATATGGTGGAACTTATGCGATTTCAGCTTCCGCAAAATAACCCAGCACCTTTTAATCCTGATAAAACTCTTTTTGTCTTGTCAATTTTAAATCCTGAAGAATTTGCGCTTTTACTCGTAGCGTAACTCCATAACTTTGATAAACTCCAAAAGGAGTCCAGCGAATGGCTAAATCCCAGCAATGCAAATCACGGTTGATGTTGAGGTTGGTGGGTGTTATTTGATTTGTTTTTAAATCATAACCGCTGGTGGCGCTTAGTTTCCATTTTTTGGTCAGGTTTATATCTCCGCTAATGTTGACGGTTTGCGAAAATTTATCTTCCGAATCGGCAGTGTATTGCAGAAAATAACCTAATGAAAGGTTCCAGGGAATGCTAAAATCTACGTAGGATGGCTGACTATTATTAATGCTATTTAATCTCGCCGGATCAGTAATGGCAGAAGTTCTGGTTTTTCCAGATCCGTTCAAACTGGTACTTAAGTTTAAATTGGCGGTTGTTAATCTGGCTAAACGTTTATTTTCCGTTAATTCAAATTTTTGTACTCTAAATTTTGTTGGAATTGTACCAACTAATCGTTCTTCTCTGGCGTATGGATCGTAATTAGCGCCAAAATTTATTCCCACTTTATTAAACAAAGTAGTTCTACCTGAAACCTGAATAGTGCTTAATTGAAAAGAATCGGCTGCGAAATTATACCCTGCATTAAAATTTAAACTTTCTAATAACTTGATTTTAGAAGTCCCAGTTATCGTATCATTCTTGTTTCTCACCTTCATTTCCAGGTTATTCTCCAGACTAATACTTAAAGATTGCGATCTGCCTTGTTGAGGTCCTCCAAAAGCTCCTGCTTCAAATTTAGAATATCGTGTAGGGTTAATTGTTGATTGATCTCTTCTAATGGATTCATAATATCCAAATCTTTCTTCCCCAAAATCTGGCCGATAACTGAAACCAAAACTTGGTGTAAGCACATGTCTGATAGCTTTAATACCAAATTTATTGACATTCGCCTGACCAAAAATGATAGTTTGTAGCGAAGTTCCAAAACTATAATCCCTTCCGTTTAATACACCTTCAGCAGTATCAGTTATGATCCTATCGCCATTAAAATATTTGTAAGATGATTGAAAATATAAATATTCATTATAGTTAAAACTAGGACTAAGGGTGAAATGCTTTAAAATTTGAATGGAAGTACCTATCGGAATTCGATGGGTAAAACCTGTAGTAAAATTATCTAAGGTTTCCCGTTGAAGTAAAATAGAATCGCCAGTAGTTACTTTATTAGATCCGCTTAATTGGTAACTCACGTTGATTTTTTGCCACCAGGTTTGTTGCCCTGTTCTATTTTTAGAATCAAACGGGCGAATACTTGCCATACTGAAACTAAACGTTGGTAAATCTAAATTAACTACCCCTGTTCTTACATTCTGGTCATGCCTTAAGGATGAATTAAAATTAAAAGGTGTTCCAGTCCAAACTTTATTGAAATTGATGGATGAGAAGACCGAATTAGTAACTTGATCTGTAACGTTATATGAATTGTTTCTTAAGTTCGTATTGCTTTGCAAATTCACATTGGCACTAAAGGTTACACCTGGATTTAAGGCTGCATCTTGAGTATGATTCCATCGAATAAAATAATCTTTTGTTAACTCAAAACTACTGGTCTCAGGCTCTCCTATTTTACGCTCGCTGTATCCAATATTTACATTGCCACTATATTTATAGCGGGTTAAATACCTTGTTTCTGCATTCAAACGATAACTACCTTTTGTAAAAATACTACCTTTTAAGGATAAATCTAAATTGTCACTAATACCCAAATAATAGCCTCCATTTTGAAAGAAAAAACCCAAAGCTCTGTCCTCTCCTATGGTTGGCATAAGAATGCCCGAAGCACGGGTATTTCTTTTTGGAAAAAAACCAAATGGAATGGCTAATGGCAATGGAACATCTTCTATTTGCAAAAAGGCTGGTCCGCTAATGATGCGTTTTTTGGTAGTTTTTGATCGTGCGATAACAATTCCAAAATGTGGATGATCTAATTCGCAGGTAGTGTAAATTCCATTTTTGGTAAAAATTTCATCTTTCTCGTTTTTCTTTATTTGCGAACCTCGCAAATACCCTTCATTTCCTTGGCTGGTAACTGCATTTTCAATTTTCCCTTTTTTCGTTTTGAAATTGTATGCTACTTTATCTGCTTTAAATGATTCTTCGCCTTGTTTAAAATCAGGTTTGCCTTTAATGGTTCCACTACTATCGGCAACTCCTTCGGCATAAATGGTTAAGGTTTCTTGGTTTATAACAATATAATCTGCCTTTAATTCAATGTCCTCATACGATACAATGCCTCCATTGTATAAATAAACCATTTTTCCAGTTATATCATATCGGATCGAATCAATGGCGCTATACGTTACTTTTGATTTTAATGCAGACTGATTTTTAAGATCAATAACGCTATCAGCAATTAAAGAATCTGCTTTAATTGTGCTGTCGGCTAACAGTATGGTATCGCTTAAATTTGAGAAACTATATGCTAAACTTGGTTTAACATACGTTAAGGAGATAAAAAAGCAAACAGTAAAAAGAAATTTAAAGGATTTCAAATTTGATAATGAATGCTATTTTTGTGGAATATTACCCGAATAACGATCTCAAAGGTAAAAATAATATCAATCTGTGAATAGACTAATCATAAGCTCATTCTTTTGCTGTGTAATCATACTTACTTCAGCATTTAAAATAGGAAATACCATTCCGAAATATAAAGTAAAAACTATTGTAATTGATGCCGGTCATGGAGGTCATGATCCAGGTTGTTTTGGTGCGAGCAATAGAGAAAAAATAGTTGCTTTAAGTGTAGCACTCAAACTTGGAAATTTAATTGAAGAAAGTTTTCCAGATGTAAAAGTAGTTTACACTCGAAAAACGGATGTTTTTATTCCATTAATAGAACGAGCCGAAATAGCCAACAAAGCACATGCTGATCTTTTTATATCGATACATTGCAATGCCAGCAAAGCAAAAACTGCTTATGGAACTGAATCCTGGGTAATGGGTTTGCATGTCTCTGAAGCTAATTTAGCAGTAGCAAAAAGAGAAAACTCTGTAATTTTATTAGAAGAAGATTATAAGGAAAACTATGATGGTTTTGATCCAAATTCTGCCGAAGCATATATTACTTTTTCACTCTATCAAAATGTAAACATTGATAAAAGTTTGTATTTGGCTTCAAAAGTCGAAACTGCTTTTAAAACAAAAATGGAACGATTTAGTCGTGGGATAAAACAGGCAGGTTTTTTGGTACTTTACAAAACCAATATGCCAGCAATATTAATCGAAACCGGATTTTTGACCAACCTGAATGATGAAAAAATTTTAGGATCGGAAAAAGGGCAAACTGATATTGCCGAAACTATTTATTCTGCAGTAAAAGAATATAAATCGGATGTTGAAATAAACTAATTTAATACATAAACAATTGAAAATTTCAAACGAAACCAAAATAGGAGTACTTACCGCTTTCTCCATAACCATACTTATTATTGGTTATAATTTTTTGAAAGGAAACGATGTTTTTTCTTCCTCAGATGATTATTATGCATTTTATTCAAAAATAGAAGGGCTTGAAAAATCTAATGCTGTATTGCTAAATGGCTATCAGATTGGCAAAGTAAGTGATTTGGATTTGCAAAAAGATGGCAGAATTAAAGTTAAACTAAGCATTAACGAAAGCATTGAATTTCCCGCGAATACACTAGCAACCATTAGCAGTTCAAGTTTAATAGGTGGAAAAGTGATGACGATTACCTTGGGAAATAGTACTCAGTTTCTGAATGAAGGTGATACGATGATAAGTAAATTAGAACCCTCTTTAACTGAAATAATCAATCCATTAATTGATCAATCAACTAAAGTAATGGTAACGCTTGATTCGATTACCATGGCAGTAAATAATATCTTAAGTCCAAAGTTTCGTACGAATTTGGATAACAGTATGGCTAGTCTTTCTAAAACTGCAAGCAACTTTGAAGCAACTTCAGCAAGTTTGAATCAGTTGATGGCTTCTGAATCTGCACGGTTGAAAACGATGATTGCAAATGTGACTTCCATTACCACCAATCTGGAAAAAAATAATGAAAAGATCACCACAATTTTGGCAAATGTAGAAAACATTACCGATCAGGTTGCGAAGGCAAATCTGGTAGAAACCTTAGAAAACGCAAATAAAACATTGTCGGAATTTAGTGCTATTACCAATAAAATAAACAATGGAGAAGGTTCTATGGGTTTATTAGTGAATGATAAAAAGTTATATAATAATCTAAATGCTAGTGCTGCAAATCTTGATCAATTATTTATTGATATGAAAAGAAGCCCGGGTAGATATTTGAGTTTTTCGGTTTTTGGCAGAAAAGATAAAATAAAAACTCCACCAGCAACTCCGCCAAATTAAATAGAAAATTTAGTTCCTTCGGAAGCTAAAAAACTGTTTTCAAACACCGATCGACATTCTTGAAGCAAAGGTTCTAATTCTTTGTAGCGAGCAGAAAAATGACCAACAATCAACATTTTCACTCCCGCAAGTTTGGCAAATTCGCCAGCTTGTAATGAGGTTGTATGAAATGTTTCTTTTGCGCGATCTAATAAATCATGCATAAAAGTAGCTTCATGATATAAAATATCAACTCCTTTTATACTTCTAGCATTTTCGGGACTGAAAATCGTATCCGAAAAATAGGCATACGAACGTGGTTCAGGAGAATCAATGGTGATATCTGCATTAAAAACAAATTTGCCATCTTCCATTTCAAAATTTGCTCCTTCTTTTATGGCATTCATTTGTGCAACCGGAATATTGTATTCCAATATTTTATCCTGCCGTAATTTTCGTTTCTTTTTAACTTCTGTAAACACAAAACCAGTACAGGCAATGCGATGATTCATAATTACAGTTCGAACCGAAACTTCATCATTCACTAAAATTACTTCTTCTTTTTTTGCATTAATAGGAATAAAAACAAATGGATAACGAAGTTGTGTTTCCGAATATTTAAGTTGAATTTCTATTATTTCTAAAAGTTGAGGCGGACCAAAAATCGTAATGGCTTCGGTTCTTCCTTTCAAATGCATGGAAGAAAGTAAACCTACCAAGCCTAAATAATGATCTCCATGCAAATGACTGATAAAAATATAGTCGATTCGAACGGTTTTTATTTTATACCTATTTAATTGATTTTGAGTAGCTTCACCACAATCAATTAAATAGTAATGCTCATTTAAATTGAGTACTTGTGAGCTAGGGTTGCGATTATACGCTGGGGTTGCAGAACTACTTCCAAGAATTGTCAATTCAAACATTACGCGGTATTAGATTAGTTGAAAGCGTATACTTCAATTATCCAATTCTCGTTTCAAATCTTTTTCAATTTCTTCCATAAAAATTAAATCGATTGCCTCAGAAACGGAATTAACAATATTAAATACATCTTCCAGGTGAGAAATTTGAAGAACTTTTTCAACGGTAGGTTGCAAGCCAGTCAAAACAAATATTCCATCAGAATTAGTACAAAGTCTGTTGGCGACTAACAATGCACTTAAACCTTTAGAATCACATAATTTTACATCACTTAATTGCAAGATGATATTTCTGATACCATTTGCATTTATCATAATCAACTCAGATTTAAGAGCAGGAGAAGTTATTGAATCTAATTTTGATTCGTTTAGTTTAAATAAAACATATTTTTCATGCTTATCAATTGAAAATTTCATAGAGAGTGTTTTTTAATTGGATAAATATAGTCGAATAATCGTTATATTTTAAAATCAATTGCCATTCAATGCTGCCAGACAATTTTTTTCTATTCTCGTAAGAACAGATTCTGTGTTGGCTTTTATAAATTCTTTACCGCTTATTTGTTCATATAATTCAATATAGCGGTTTGATATATTGTTTACAATTTCATCTGTCATCTCAGGTACAACTTGCCCATCCAAACCTTGAAAATTATTATCAATCAACCATTTACGAACAAATTCTTTTGATAATTGCTTTTGCTCTGCTCCTGCTTTTTGCAATTCATGATAGGTTGAAGCATAAAAATATCGCGAAGAATCGGGAGTATGAATTTCATCAATTAAGTAAATAGTTCCAGTTGAATCTTTACCAAACTCATATTTTGTATCAACCAATAATAATCCTCTTGCAGCAGCAATTTCAGTTCCTCGTTCAAAAAGCAGCTGCGTATAGTTTTCTAATTGCTGATAATCAGTAGAGGAAACAATATTTTGTTTAATAATAGTTGAAGCACTAATATCTAAATCATGCCCTTCTGATGCTTTGGTGGTTGGAGTAATTATGGGATGAGGCAATTTGTCATTTTCGATTAAACCATCTGGAAGTTTAACTCCGCAAACCTCCCTTTTACCGCTTTTATACTCGCGCCAAGCATGCCCAGCCAAGTATCCTCGAATCACCATTTCTACTTTAAATGGCTCAAGTCTTTTGCCCATTGTTACGTTTTCATCCGGAACCGAAATAACCCAATTAGGTACAATATCTTTCGTTAAGGATAAAAATAAAGATGCCAACTGGTTCAAAACCTGCCCTTTGTATGGAATTGCTTTTGGCAACACTACATCAAATGCAGATATCCGATCCGATGCAATCATCAAAAGTTGCGATCCTTCAATTTCGTACACATCTCGCACTTTACCTTTGTAAAATCCGGTTTGCCCCGGAAAACTGAATGTAGTTTCGCTTATTGTTTTTTCCTGCATTATGCCTCTAGCTTTGAATATCTCCGTACGCTTCCAATATTTTTCGTACTAATTTATGCCTTACCACATCATCACCAGTCAAATAAATAATTTCAATTCCTTTGATATCTTGTAGAATCCGTAAAGCAGTAAACAAACCTGACATTGTTTTTTTAGGTAAATCTATTTGGGTAATATCTCCAGTAACGAAAAACTTGGCTGATGGTCCCATTCTCGATAAAAACATTTTTAATTGTAATTCGGTTGCGTTTTGAGCTTCATCTAAAATTACAAAAGCATGATCAAGTGTTCGGCCTCGCATAAATGCCAATGGTGCAATTTCTATGGTACGGTTTTCCAAATATGTTTTCAACTTATCAGCAGGAATCATATCGTCCAAAGCATCATACAGCGGGCGTAAATAAGGATCAATTTTTTCCTTCATATCACCTGGCAAAAAACCAAGGTTCTCACCAGCCTCCACTGCCGGACGAGTTAAAATAATCCTTTTTATTTCTTTGTTTCTCAATGCTCTCACAGCTAAAGCAACTGCTGTGTAGGTTTTACCCGTTCCAGCTGGGCCTACAGCAAAAATAATATCATTGGTAGCAGTGCTTTGCACCATTCTACGTTGGTTTGCCGTTCGGGCTTTTACAACGATTCCGTTCGGGCCAAAAACTATTGCCTGATCGCTACCACCCGATAATGTTTGAATTTTATCTTCTTCGGTTATTTCTGCAGACCCGTTTTTACCAAAAACACTTTCAACATCTCTTGCAGTAAGCATATTTTCCGTTTCCATTTTTTGCATTAAAATCGAAAAACGCGCCTGGAAAATTTGTATTTCTTTTTCTTCCCCAATCACTTTTAGCTCATTTCCCCGAGCTACTATTTTTAATTTTGGAAAATTTTTTTTAACAATTTCGAAGTTTTCATTATTCGATCCCCACAAAGTAGCAGGGTTTACTGAATCAATTGGTATTATAACTTCGCTCAAAATGTAAGAAGGTTTAAAATCATTTCTAATAATTTAGTTAAATATGTAATATTTGCAATCAGAAAAGCCTAAAAGTTGCTTTCAAAAATAGATATTTATACACGAATGGCAATAATAACTTTAACATCCGATCTCGGAATAAAAGACTTCTATTTGCCTATTGTAAAAGGTGCATTATATAGCAAAATTCCGAATGCAAACTTGGTTGATCTAACTCATCAAATTACATCCTTTAACATTGCACAAGCGTCTTTTGTTGTAAAAAATGTTTACCCACATTATCCGGCAGAAACCATTCATTTAATTAGCGTTGATACTGGCTATACCAACAATCCTATATTTCTACTTACCCAATACAACGATCAATATTTTATAGCGCCCGACAATGGTATTTTTTCCTTATTATTTGATGAGATTCCTGAAAAAGTATGGCAAATTACCATTCAAGGGAATCCATCACAAACACATTTTCCATTTTTCGATGTGTTTGTAGATGCCGCCGTACATCTTTCTGCTGGCGGCAATCCAGAAGATATTGGTGTTTTGATTGAAGAGGTAAATCATAAAGCATTAATTCAACCGATCATTCAAGCAGATTTAATTCGCGGCACGGTAGTTTATATCGATTCGTTTTGTAATGTAATAACCAATATTTCTCGCGAGCTTTTTTTCAGGATAAAAGGGCAACGAAATTTTTCGGTTTATTTCCGTAGAAATGAAACCATTTCTGTATTAAGTTATGATTACAATGAAGTTGATGAAGGAGAAAAATTATGTTTATTTGGAATCAGTTCGCATTTAGAAATAGCAATAAATAAAGGTAAAGCAAGTACTTTGTTAGGATTTCAATTAGGTGATGTGGTTCGAGTAGAGTTTTATTAATGATAAAAATTTAAATTTTGTTAAATTAAATCGTTGTGCAGTTTAAATCAATATATTAGAATGTAAGATCGGAGGAAGAAGGCATAGGGATAGTAGCGGCATCCTTTTTTTCCTTTAAAAAACAATTAAATAAAAAAAGATATAGCGAATAGCCCGACCCGTTTTTCAGGGTAAGCCCCAAAAAATTTCAAACACATTGCTTTTCAATGAATTAAAAAATAAAAAAACTAAAATAAAAAATAATTAAACCGCACAACAGATTAAATTAAATAATTATAAAATTTAAAAATCCATTTATATAAAATGCTAATTAGAATTGTAAAAATGGAATTTAAAAAAGAATATATTTCTGATTTTAAAATATTATTTAATCAAGCATATCCAGAAATTATTAAATTTGATGGCTGTATGAGTGTTCAATTAATGAAAGATCCGGAAAATGAATTTGTTTATTTTACCTATAGCAAATGGGAAAATGAAAGCAGTTTAGAAAATTATCGAAATTCTGAATTCTTTTTAGCAACCTGGCGAAAAACAAAAATTCTTTTTTCTGAAAAAGCTATTGCATTTAGTATGATTGATGGAAATTAAATAATTGGTTTTCCATGAGTTTGTGCTACTAACCATTTTTGTACTACTGGAATTTTATGAACGCCATTTAAAACAGAATTAGTAATAAATGGATTTCCAAAAACAGATTGAATTTTTCTTCCCCAAAATAATCGGGTGCTAAATAATTTATTCCAGTTTTGCTGATAGGTTGTATAAAGTTCTTCTTGCTGTTTTTTGTTTAATGGGAAATTATTCGGTTTTGCAGTAGCAATAATTGATTCTGCAAGCAAGTTTGCTCCAGAAATTGCCATTGCCATACCGTTTCCGCATAATGGAGTTATTAATCCAGCACTATCACCACAGAGCAAAATATTATTTACTACTGATTGTTTATTAGCAAAAGAAATCTGGTTAATTACTTCTGGCTGCTTATGCATAAAATCAGAATTTTGAAAAATCTGTTTTATTACAGAATTTTTAAATAAAATTTCAGCGTTTAGTTCTGTTAAATTCGTAAAAGATTTTACTTTATCTTTTTTATATAAATAACATAAATTATATAAATCAGATTCAATTTTTACAATTCCACAATATCCATTTTCGAAATTATCTAATCCAACTTCGTCTATTGGATAATCAGTTTTTATATGATACTTAACTCCAAGAAAACCTGTTTTTTTATCGATAAAATCTCTCTCCAGTTTTTTATCTAGTGCATCTCGCTTTCCCCAACTTCCAATAACCAAATTAGCGGAAATTTCAATATCATCTCCAGTTTTTAACTTAAAACCTTCCTGTTGTTTTTCAATTGATTGTATTTTAGTTTTTTCAAATACCTCTACCCCATTTTGCCGAGCTAGTTTTACTAATTCTGCATCCATACAATAGCGACTTATTCCAAATCCACCAGAATCTAAATTACTGTAAAAGTTTTTTCCGGAAGGAGAAGATATTCTGAGTTTGGTAATGGTAGAAGCTCCGTGTAGATGAGGATTGAATCCTAATTTTATAAGAAATTCTAATACTTCATTGCTCACATATTCGCCACAGACTTTATGAAAAGGATATTCTTTTTTCTCAAATAATTTGACAGAAAAGCCTGCCTCAGCCAACTTTATAGCACTTATCAAACCACCTAAGCCTCCACCAACAATAGCAATTTCTGCATGCATGTGGTGGTTTATTTCTTTTGCGTAATGTTCAATCATTCATATTATTTGTGGATAATTATTTGCCAGCGCCATGCCCACATCCACTTAATAATAGTTTGATTCAAAAAGTTTGCCTCAAAAATTTCTTGCCATTCATTTTTTGTTAAAGAGCGAGCAACAGAAAGTGGCGCATCATATTTCACTAAATAACTTTTAGATACCATTTGGGTTATCCATTTAATGGAATAATAAGCAAACCAGTGGCGATGCAAATCATTTATTATCACCGAAAGTTTTGCTAATTCATACATTCTTTTCACCAGTTTTATCAATTCATCTTTATCAAAATGATGGCAAAATAAACTATTCATCACAATATCAGGCTTGAAATTTTTTAAATTTTCATCAAAAACATCGGCTGTTACAAAACTTATATTATTAAATAGTTTAGATTTTTCGAAAGCAAAAAGCGTCATTTCAGGATTTCGGTCTACTCCTATTAATTTCACTTTCTTTCCTTTTTTATTTGCCCATTTTGCAATTGCCCGCAACATATCTCCTCCACCACAACCCATATCCATAATTATGATTTCACGATCTGGCAAATTGATAGTATTCAATGCATTTAAAATAACTGAATAACCCCCTAAAAGTGTATTTACATTTTCTAATTCGTGTAAAGCTTGATGAATTTCGTGCTTTGCCACACCTGTTTCATCCATTAATTCTAGTAGCGTACTTCGTTTTGAAAAATCGGGCAATTGAATATTATTTTAAAAAATTAACATAAAAACAGGTAAAAGAAATTAAAAAATTATAAGCAATTATAATAACAACCATGACCCAATACCTAATAACAATGTAAAACCTAAAGTATCTGTAAATGTTGTAATAAATATAGATGATGCCACAGCAGGATCAAAACCAAGTTTTACGAGAATTATTGGGACTGATGCACCAGCTATTCCTGCAATAATTAAATTACCGGTCATAGCCATAAATACTACTAAACCAAATAATAAAGTTTGATGAGTAATAATGGCGACCACACAAGCAATAATTCCAACTACCACACCATTAAATAATCCAACTAAAAACTCTTTTAAAACTGTATTAAAAAAAGTAGCGTCTGGTAAAGAAGAAAGTGAAATACGTCGGATAGTAACAGCTAATGCTTGAGTTCCAGCATTCCCACCGAGCCCGGCAACTATTGGCATAAAAGCAGCAAGAATAGTTAAACTTTTAATGGTAGAGGAAAAACTTAATACCACAAAACCTGCTAAAAATGCAGTTCCTAAATTTACTATCAGCCAGGGTAGTCTGCTTTTAACCGCTTCTTTCCAATTTCCTGTTAATTCTTCAGTGTCCGAAACTCCAGCAATTTTCAAAATATCTTCTGTAGTTTCTTCCTGCATTACATCAATAATATCATCAAATGTTACGCGTCCAATTAAAATTTCATTTTTATCAATTACCGGAATACCCGTTAAATTATATTGAGAAAGCAAACTTGCAACCTCTTCTTGGTCGGTTTCAGGCGAAACGGTAATCAAATTAGTCTCCATTAGGTTTTCTAAAACCGAATTTTGCTTTGCTTTTATAATATTTTTAAGAGAAACCGAACCGAGTAGCCTGTTTGAGTTATCAACCACATAAATGGTATAAAATTCTTCCATTTCCTCAGACTGGCGAATAATTTCTTCAATTGCTTCCTTTTTAGTTAAGCTATAATGCAGTCGAATCATTTCACTATTCATGATTCCGCCTGCACTATCGGCTGGATAACTTAATAATTTCCGGATGCTTGTTGCATCCTCAATCGAAATTCCTTTTAGTATTTTTTCACGCTTTTCATCCGAAAGTTGTGCAATTATATCGGTAGCATCGTCAATATCAAGTTCTTCTATGATATCATTTACCAATTGTTCATTCAGGTTTTCGAATAAACGTTCTGGATGTGATTCAAGTTCCATTTCAGAAATAATTTCTGAAGCAGTTTCTACTGGCAACAAATTAATTATTTGTTCTCTTGCCTCTTGCGATAATTGACCTAATATTAAAGCTAACTCAGATGAATGGTATTCATCAAGCAATTTAACCAAATCGGTATTATTGCCCTTTAATGCAGCCTTGATTTTTTTTACATCCTGAATCATGTCGTGGCGAAGGTACGAAGCTAAAATTGATATGTTTAACTGAAAATTATATTCGCATTTCAATCTAGGTTATTGTTGGGATCAGCAATTCTTAGCTAAAACTTTAAAATGATTTTTTTTATTTAATAATATTTATACATTTGTCGACTGATTAGTCAGTTTATATGAATGGAAAAAAGAGAAAAAATTTTAGCTGCTGCATTATACCTATTTGTTGAGTTTGGATTTCATGGTACGCCAACCAGTAAAATAGCACAGAAAGCAGGAGTAGCAAATGGTACACTTTTTCATTATTTCGCAACCAAAGAGGAGTTGATTGTTGCATTATATAGTGAGGTTAAAATGCAAATGGCTGCTTATGTAATGCAAAATTCTAAACTTGAAAACAGCTTGAAAGAAACAATGAAAGGTCAGTATTTGGCTACTTTATATTTTTCACTTGATCATAAGTCAGAATTCAAATACATGGAGCTGTTTAGATTATCTCCTTATATTTCAATGATTTCTGAAGAGGAAACAGAGAAAAATAAAAAATGGATCTACGATTTATTGCGCAAAGGAATTACAGATAAAATAATTAAACCTTTGCCAGTTGATTATTTACTAACCTTGATGAGTAGCCATACTTATGGGCTTAATCAATATTTGATTTTAAATGAATTCCCAAAAGCAAAACAGCATCAATTAATCAATGACACGTTTGAATTGCTTTGGGATATGATAACCTAATATATTTGAATAAGTGCTTAAGTTTAAACAATAATAAAATAGAGTGATTAATCAATCAAAAATATAATATGAAAAAAGTAGTATTAATAACAGGAGCCTCAGCTGGTATTGGAAAAGAAACCGCCAAACTTTTACTAAAAAATGGATGCATTGTGTATGGAGCGGCCAGAAGATTAGAAAAAATGCAAGACTTAAAAGAGTTAGGTGTAAAATTATTGGAAATGGATGTTACCGATGATGAGTCTATGATTAAGGGTGTTAATGAGATATTAGCTAAGGAACAGAAGATTGATGTTTTAATAAATAATGCTGGCTATGGTTCTTATGGTGCATTGGAAGATGTGCCAATTTCAGAGGCTAAGTATCAGTTTGAAGTAAATATTTTTGGTTTAGCCAGACTTACTCAATTAGTTTTACCACAGATGAGAAAACAAAATTCAGGAAAAATAATCAACGTTTCATCCATGGGTAGTAAATTTGGTGAGCCACATGGTGCCTGGTATCACGCAACTAAATACGCTGTTGAAGGATTGAGTGATAGTCTGCGTATGGAATTAAAGCAATTTGGAATAGATGTTATAATTATTCAACCAGGTGCAATACTTACCGAATGGAATAAAATTGCAAGAGATAATATGATGAAAATTTCTGGTAATACTGCTTATAAAAATTTAGTTCAAAAACATGTTAAAATGTTTGAAAATGCAGATGAAAGAGGTTCAAAACCAATTGTAATTGCAGAAATTATTGCTAAAGCTGTAGCAGCAGAAAAACCTAAAACACGCTATGTAGCTGGCGAAGGAGCTAAAATTATACTTTTTCTACGTCGAATACTTTCGGACAGAATATTCGATAAGTTACTATTGAGTCAAATGAAATAAAAATATCATGTTAAACTTTTTAAAAAATAATGATCGTATTTTTCGCTTTAATCGTGATTGTTGTAATTGCAATTGCACTTTTTATGCAACAACAAAAGTTTGGAAATCTACCTTCGGGAATTCGCTTGGAAAGAATTAAAAAATCACCAAATTATAGAGATGGGAGCTTTCAAAATTTGAGTAATACTCCAGCACTTACCGAAGGAGTTTCGTATACGAAACTTATGAAAGAATTTTTCTTTTCCGATAAAAAGAAATTAAGACCATTGTCAAATATCCCATCTGTAAAAACTAATCTGTTAACTCTTGATCCTTCTCAAGATATTCTGATTTGGTTTGGGCATTCCTCTTATTTTATGCAAATAGATGGAAAAAAGATTTTAGTAGATCCAGTTTTTAGCGGACATGCCTCTCCCCTTTCTACCTCTATCAAAGCATTTAATGGAACTGATAGGTACACTTCAGAAGATATACCAGAAATTGATTATTTATTTATTTCGCATGATCATTGGGATCATACTGATTATGAAACACTTTTAGAACTAAAACCAAAAATTATGAAAATAATTACTGGTTTAGGTACAGGTGAACATTTTGAAAAATGGGGTTTTGATACCTTATTAATACACGAAAAAGATTGGAATGAAGAATTAATATTAGATTCAGGATTTGTTGTTCACACCGTTCCTGCTCGACATTTTTCTGGTAGAGGTTTGTCAAGAAATAAAGCTTTATGGACATCTTTTGCTTTATTAACTCCAAATCATAAAATATTTATTGGTGGTGATAGTGGTTATGATTCACACTTTGAAAAAGCAGGTGAAAAATTTGGTTATTTTGATGTGGCTATTTTAGAAAATGGACAATATGATAAAAGCTGGAAATATATTCATATGATGCCCGAGCAAGTTTTACAAGCTTCCAAAGATTTAAAAGCAAAGCGATTATTTCCTGTTCATTCTTCAAAATTTGCATTAGGAAATCATTCTTGGGATGAACCATTAACTAAAATTTCTGAACTAAATAAAGAACAAAAATTAAAACTTATGACTCCAATCATTGGAGAAATTGTTAATTTAAATGATACAAATCAAGTTTTCGCAGAATGGTGGAAGGGGATTTACTGAATTCTTTCTAATTAATTATATAGAAAATTCACAAAGTTTAATTCAAAATGAATTTTAATTTTTATACCTTTAAGTATTATACCTATTGGTAATATACCTTTTAGTAAAATACTATTTTATAAAAAAAATGAAAGATTCTCCTTTTAATTACGGTGGTATAGTAAGTGATCAAACATTTACCAATAGGGAAAATGAAATAGCACAGTTGAAGGGAAACTTATTGAATGGAATAAACACGACTATAATTTCACCAAGAAGATGGGGAAAATCTTCTTTAGTCGAGAAAGTAATTAAAGAAATTGAAAAAGAGGAAAAATTAAATAAAATTGTTTTAATTGATCTCTATTCTGTGAACAGTGAAGAAGAATTTTTAGAATCTTTTGCAAAAAACGTAATTAAAGCATCATCCAATAAATGGGAGGAATGGATGAGTAGCGGTAAGGAATTCTTTTCAAGATTAATTCCTAAACTCAGTATTGGTGTAAATCCTGAAGTAGATTTTAGTTTAAGTTTTAATTGGAACGATTTAAAAAGAAACAGGGATGAAATTTTGAATTTGCCAGAAGCTATAGCCGAAAAAAAAGGAATTAAATTTATAATTTGCCTAGATGAATTTCAAAATCTTGCTTCATTTAATCAGTACGATAATTTTGAAAAAGAATTAAGATCATATTGGCAAAGGCATAAATCTGCTACTTATTGTTTTTTTGGAAGCAAACGACACATGATGACAAACATATTTAATAATCCCTCTAAGCCATTTTATCGCTTTGGAGACACCATATTACTCCAAAAAATAGAAACAAATAAATGGATACCTTTTATAACAAACGGATTTATAAGAACTGGTAAACAAATTAATGAGAATTATTCTCGATTAATACCCAAATTAATGAAAAATCATCCTTGGTATGTACAACAATTTGCTCATTATGTCTGGAATCTAACTGATAAAAATGTAACTCAAAAAGAAATAAATACAGCATTAACCGAACTCTTAAATGCAAATTCTCCTTTTTACCAAAAGGAAATTGAAACTATCAGCCCAACCCAACTAAATTTATTAAAAGCAGTTTTAAAAGGAGAAACTCAATTTACTAGTTCCACAATTATGCAAAAATATTTTCTCGGAACTCCAAATAATGTAAGCAAAAACAAAATAATTCTTACAAATAATGATATGATTAATCAAGAAAATGGAATATTTGAATTTGTTGATCCAGCATTTGAATTATGGTTTAGAAACCAATATTTTAACGAATCTTATTTATTGAGTTAATAAATAGTCGCTTTTAAAATTCGAAATTAAAAGCAATAATTAAATTATCCCTAAAAACTCCTCTATTACCATTTTACTTTCTCCAACCTGAAAATCATTTTCAATATTTGGAATCGAAAGAAGTTGTTCAAACAATTTATCTTGTTTTTTGCCTGCTTCCAACGCTTCCCGATATGGAACATTAGAAAAACTAACCATTGAATATTTGGGTAAATAATTTTCTGGATAAGTTTCTGCTATCCACTTTTCGATTTTTTTGCGAAGCAAAAACTGTGGATCTGCAACCTTATCACGCATTTCAATGAAGTTTTCATAGGCCATAGCTGCAATCGCATTGGCATCTGGAATTCTATTCTGACTAAATAATTCCATTAAATCCGAAATATCTTTATCTGAATTCTCTATAAACGAATCCAGCAAAGTGCAATCTTCAAAGCCTGAATTCATACCTTGACCAAAGAAAGGTACAATTGCATGAGAAGCATCGCCCAGCAAACAAACCTTATTGCCAAAATTCCATGGACTACATTGAATGGTAACTAAAGATGAAACTGGGTTTTGTTCTGTTTGCATAGCCAAATCTGGAATTAAAGAATATGCCGATGGGAAAGCTGTTTTGATAAACTGATCCCATTCTTCGGTAGTAGTTAATTTCTCAAAAGAAATTTCACCTTTAAAAGGAATAAAAAGCGTACAGGTAAAAGTATTATCAGTATTTGGTAATGCTATCATCATATAACTATTTCTCGGCCAAATATGTAAAGCATTTAAATCTAATTGTGCGCTTCCATCTGCCGCCGCCGGAATAGATAATTCTTTATAACCATGTTCTAAGAAATTTTGAGAATAATTAAACAAATCAGTTTTTTGCATGGCTTGCCGTACCATGGAAAAAGCACCATCCGTACCGAAAAGTAAATCTGCTTCTATCGTGTTTCTTTGATTCGTTACATTATTTTCAACATGTAATGCTGCATTTTTTAGATCAACATCTATACATTTTTGATTGAAATGAAAAGTAATATTCGGTTCTCTGGAGGCGATTTCCAGCAATTTTCGGTTCAATCCATTTCTGGAAACAGAAAATATTGCCTCCCCATCTTTTCCATAAGGCTGATAAACTTTTTCTCCATTTTCTAAGTGTATCATTCTTCCTGGCATTGCAATACCAACTCCACGAATTTCATCCTCTAAATCTACTTTTTTTAGTGCCGTCCAGCCTCGCTCACTCATGGCTAAGTTTATTGACCTGCCTGGTGCAACTTCTATGGATCGTAAATCTGGTCTTCGTTCAAAAACATTGACTTTGTATCCTCTTCTTGCTAAAAAAATAGACAATAATGATCCTACTAATCCTGCTCCTGCAACGGTTATATTTTTGGTACTCATTCAATTATTTCTTTTAAAATATTAATAAAATTATATACGTCTTCAAAAGTATTATACATCGGAACTGGAGCAATTCTAATTACATCTGGTTCGCGCCAATCGCAAATTACACCTCTTTTTGATAGTTCTTCAAATATTTTCCTTCCATTATGCATGGCAACAATAGAGAGTTGCGATCCTCTTTCATTTTTATTTAATGGCGTAATAATCTGAAACAAAACTTCTTTTTTCTCTTCATTTATTTCGTTAAGTAATTGAATACAAAAGTCTGTAAGTGCCAAACTTTTTGCTCTCAAATTTTTTAATCCTGCTTGTTGAAATAAAATTAATGCTGCCTTATGAGCAGCCATTGAAAGCACCGGAGCATTACTCAATTGCCATCCTTCTGCGCCTGCTTGTGGAATAAAACCTTTTTGCATTTTAAATCTGGAAGCAGCATCATGTCCCCACCAACCTGCAAAGCGTGGTAATGTTTTATCTTGAGCATATTTTTCGTGAATAAATATTCCACTTACACCTCCTGGGCCAGAATTTAAATATTTATAGGAGCACCACGTTGCAAAATCTATATCCCAATTATGCAATTGCATGGGTATATTTCCAATAGCATGAGCTAAATCTACACCGATTAAAATATCATGTTCTTTACAAATTTTTGCAATAGTTTCTATCTCGAAAACTTGCCCAGTGTAATAATTAACGCCGCTTAATAAGACTAAAGCTAACTCATCTTTATTTTCTAAAATACTGTTACAAATACTTTCTGTGCTAATTAAAACTCCATTATTTGGTTTTACTTCAATTATTGCGTTTTCATCAAAACCATGAAACTTTACTTGACTTTCCACTGCATATTGATCTGAAGGGAAAGCAGATGCCTCCATCAGAATTTTGTATTTTTTTGTAGTAGGTCTGTAAAACGAAACCATCATTAAATGCAAATTAATCGTCAACTGGTTCATTGCTACTACTTCTATTTCCTTAGCTCCAATTAATGGAGCAAGTAAAGGCGAAAAACTTTCGTGATAAGAAACCCAAGGATCATCACCCATGAAATGTCCTTCTACTCCATATTTTTCCCAATGCAGTAGTTCTTTTTCTATATGTTCACGAACCGTTTTTGGTTGTAAACCCAAAGAATTTCCACATAAATAAATACATGGTTTTAGATTATGTAAGGGTATATGATATTGATTTCTGAAATTAGCCAACAAATCGTTTTGATCTGATTCTAAAGCAAACCGTTTATTTTCTTCTTTATTCATTACTGGTTAAAAAAATTCTTTTCCATTCCAAGCCATTCTAAAGCTGATCCGTGTAATATTCTATCTTTTACTTTCTTATCAATATTCATGGTTTCTATCAATTTACCTGGGTGATGTTCGCCTAATGGAAAAGGATAATCTGAACCCATAGCAATCGAATCAGCTCCAATTACTTGGATCAAATATTCCATCATGGCAGGATCGTGAACTAAAGAATCAATATAAAAACGGCCTAAATAGTTTCGTGGATTAGTTTTATTATCAACAGCAACTAAATCTGGGCGAACATTAAAGCCATGTTCAATTCTACCAATTGTTGCTGGAAATGAACCGCCACCATGTGCAAAAGCTACTCTTAGTTTCGGGAATTTTTCGAAAACACCTCCAAATATCATCGAACAAATTGCTAAAGATGATTCTGCTGGCATTCCTACTAGCCAAGGAAGCCAATATTCCGCCATTTTTTCTTTTGCCATCATATCCCAAGGATGTACAAAAATAGCAGCACCTGATTTTTCCGCTTCTTCATAAAAAGGAAAAAAATCTTTGTGATTTAAGTTTTTATCATTTACATGTGACCCAATTTGAACTCCTCTTAAACCCAACTCTTGCATACATCTTCGCAATTCTAAAATCGCTAAATCAGTATCTTGCATGGGTATAGTTCCTAAACCTTGAAAACGTGTTGGGTTTCTACTTACTATTTCTGCAATATGATCATTTAAAAACTGACTGATTTGCAAACAATCTGCTGGCTTTGCCCAATAATTAAATAATACTGGAATGGTTGAAAGAACTTGAACATGAACTCCAAACGAATTACAATCATTCAAACGCACTTTATCATCCCAACAATTGTCTTCAATTTCTCTAAAAAATTTATCGCCAACCATCATTTTTGCACAACAGGGCTTATGATGTTTTAAATGAATAAAGCCTCCATACCCAAATTTTGCTGCCCAATCTGGCATCTTTTCGGGCATAATATGCGTGTGAATATCGATTTTCATGTAAAAATAGTAAAATCAGGAAATAGGAAGGGGGTATAAATTTTTGATTATTTTCTGATTGGTGCTTCCATTACAGCACCGCAGTTTTTGCACGTTCTATGTTCGTCTGAGGTATAAAAAGCATTCATAACTGGTGGTAACTGATTTACAATATCGGTTACTTCCAAAAAATCTTCGTGAAGTAAATTACCGCAGTTTTCACAAAACCATTTAAATCCATCCTTCTCTCCTTTTCTAACTACTTCCATTACTAAACCTATAGTATTTGCCGGACGTTGTGGAGAATGTGGAGTTCTGGCAGGAAGCAAAAATATTTCTCCTTCTTTAATGGAAATATCTACCGGCTTTCCATCTTCCATAATTTTTACAACAATATCACCCTCCAACTGAAAATAAAATTCTTCTGTTTCGTTGTAATGATAATCTTTTCTGGCATTTGGTCCACCAACAACCATTACAATAAAGTCCTCGGCTTCGGTGTACACGCAACGATTACCTACAGGTGGTTTCAATAAATGACGGTTTTCATCTATCCACTTTTTGAAATTAAATGCTTTAGTTATTGCCATGGTTGTTATTTAAAGAAAATCTAGGATTTTTAAAAATCGAAATTAAACAATTCAATGAATTAAGATTATAAAAGTTGTTGGTTTGTTTAGGTGTTTTTTGTTGAAATACAAATTGTTTAGCATGGAAAAACTTCGGAGGTAGAAGGCTTAGGGATAGTAGCGACATCCTTTTTTTATCCTTTAAAAAACAATTAAATAAAAAAAGATATAGCGAATAGCCCGACCCCCAATTTTTTTTAATTGGGGGTAAGCCCCACATAATTTGTAAACTATTACCTTTTAAATAAATTTTCAGTTAATCATTGTTAAAATTAAAATAAATCAAACAACAGCTAAAATGAGTTTATTAAACAAAATATTACCTTCACTTTTTTAAAAAAATACATGAATACAAATCTGGAAGGAAAAAATGCACTAGTATGTGGCAGTACACAGGGAATTGGCAAAGCGGCAGCCATAGAATTGGCCTTGCTTGGTGCAAACGTGATTTTGATGGCAAGAAATGAAATGACGTTAAACGATACAGTAAAAATACTTGCTATGCCTTATCAACAAAAGCATTCGTATTTGCGAGCTGATTTTGATGATACTCAGGACGTAAAGCAAAAAATTACTGAGTTTGTAAAGAAAAACCCGGTTCATATTTTAATAAATAATACGGGTGGTCCTCCGGGCGGGACGATTGCTGATGCTAAAGTTGAAGAATTTGAAAAGGCATTTGCACAACATTTAATTTGCAATCACATATTGGCTCAGGCTGTTTTGCCAGGAATGATGCGTGCAGCTTTTGGGCGAATAATTAATGTTGTTTCTACTTCGGTAAAACAGCCATTGTATGGTTTGGGCGTGTCGAACACCATACGCGGAGCAGTTGCATCGTGGGCTAAAACTATGTCGTATGAAGTTGCTAAATCTGGAATAACTGTGAATAACGTATTGCCAGGAGCAACGGCAACTAGCAGATTGCATAACATAATTGAGAATAAAGCAGAAAAAAGATCTCTGGAAACGGAAGAGATATCTTCTGAAATGTTGGCTGAAATACCTGCTGGCAGATTTGGTGATCCGCAAGAAATTGCTGCGTTAATTGCATTTTTAGCAACTCCGGCAGCTGCTTACATTACCGGGCAAAGCATTGCAGTAGATGGTGGAAGAACGATGGCTTTTTAATTTGTTTAGGAAAAATACATGCAAAAAATATTAAATTATATAGGAGGTGAGTTTCAAGAAGCTATTTCAGGTAAACTGCTTGATAATGTTGATCCGTCTGTAGGAAAAGTATATTCTACTTTGCCAGATTCAGCTGCTGCAGATGTAGATTTAGCAGTGAGAGCATCAAAAAAAGCATTTGCCGATTGGGCTGGGATGCCAGTTGAAAATAGATCAAAACTGTTAAATAAGTTAGCTGATTTGATGGAACGTGATTTAGAAAAACTGGCTTTAGCAGAATGTATTGACAATGGAAAACCGCTTTGGCTGGCCAGAGAAACTGATATTCCTAGAGCTATAAGTAATTTTAGATTTTTTGCAGCTGCTGCTCAAACATTTACTCATGAATCATCAGGCGTAGCTAATAGATTTTTAAACTATACTTTGCGCCAACCCGTTGGAATAATTGGCTGCATTTCGCCGTGGAATTTGCCATTGTATTTAATCACATGGAAAATTGCTCCTGCTTTGGCAACTGGAAATTGCGTGATAGCGAAGCCATCAGAAATTACTCCTATGACTGCATTTGTATTATGCGAATTAGCGGAAGAAGCTGGAATACCTGCTGGGGTGTTGAATATGGTACATGGTCTAGGTGGATCGGTGGGAGAAGCATTATCTGCTCATCCTGAAATAAAAGCAATTTCTTTTACTGGTGGTACGGTTACAGGTAGAAAAGTTGCTGCCACTGCTGCGCCATTATTCAAAAAGTTATCCTTGGAACTGGGTGGTAAAAATCCTAATGTAATTTTTGCTGATTGTGATTTTGATAAAATGATTGCTACAACGGTACGATCTTCTTTTCAAAATCAAGGGCAAATATGTTTATGTGGATCGAGGATTTTAATAGAAAAAGAGATCTATGAGAAGTTTAAAACGGCTTTTGTAGCGGAGGTTAAACAATTAAAATTGGGAGATCCGCTGGAGGAAAGCTCGAGACAAGGAGCAATTGTATCTAAAGTGCAATACGAAAAAGTACTGGCATGTATCGAGCTGGCTAAACAGGAAGGTGGAATTATTTTATGTGGTGGTAAAGCGATTCAACCTGTTGGAAGATGTGCGGAGGGTTATTTTATTGAGCCAACTATTATAGAGAATTTACCTGCAAATTGTAGAACTAATCAAGAAGAAATATTTGGGCCAGTGGTAACGATTATGCCTTTTGAAGATGAAAAAGAAGCCATACAATTGGCCAATAGTACTACTTACGGGCTTGCTGCTACTATTTGGACTAGCAATGTAAATAAAGCACATCGGGTTTCTGCTGCAATAGATAGTGGAATTATTTGGGTAAATACCTGGATGATCCGCGATTTGCGTACTCCTTTTGGTGGTGTAAAAGATTCGGGAGTTGGGCGCGAAGGTGGAGATGATGCACTCAGATTTTGCACCGAGGCAAAGAATGTTTGCTTGGCGGTGGAGTGAGGGTGTAATTTTTATTGTCACAAATATTTCGTCACAATTTATTTTGTGACAAGATATTTGTCACAGATTTTTATCTATTATAAGATTATTTAAAAAATTGATTCATCTATATAAATAACATTTAAAGATTATCTGAATTTAATAGCCAGATATATTTGTCTTTATTTCATAACTTTAAAAAGATTGAATTTTATCTTAATAAAAATTAGAAATATATTTTTCTACAATTTAAGTAAATTTGATTTGATCAATAAATCACCTATTGGCTAACCCACCAACGGAAGGCTTCAACCAAATTTTGCTTTATACCACACCAAATGGAAATGTAAAGCTTGAAATATATCTTCGGAATGAAACGATATGGTTAACTCAGCAAAAAATAGCTGATTTGTTTGGGGGTGAAAAGGCCGGCAATTACTAAACATTTAAAAAACATATTTGAAACAAATAAATTAAGGGAAGAAATGGTTAGTTTCATTTTGGAACATACCACTCAACATGGTGCGATTGAAGGAAAAACGCAAGAATCAAAAACTAAATTTTATAATATAGACGCAATCATCTTTGTGGGATATCGAGTAAATAGCAGTCAAGCAACTGCATTTCGTATTTGGGCAACAGAACGTTTATAGGAGTATATCATCGAAGGTTTTACGATGAATGATGATCGGTTATAAAATCCTAATAATATTTTCGGAAAAGATTATTTTGAAGAGCAACTCGCCAGAATCAGGGATATTAGAAGTAGTGAACGTAGGTTTTATCAAAAAATAACTGACATTTATACGCAGTTTAGCGCAGATTATAAGGTAGATACACAAGCCACTAAAGATTTTTTGCTACCGTTTAAAATAAATTACATTGGGCAATTACGGGTCAAACGGCAGCTGAACTAATCATTTCAAGAGTTGATAGTGCTAAAGAGAATATGGGCTTGATAACCTGGAAAAATGCACCTGAAGGTAAAATCAGAAAAAATGATGTGGGAATTTCTGAAAACTATTTAAACGAAAAAGAACTAGATAACTTAAATAGAATTGTGGTAATGTATTTAGATTATGCAGAAAACCAAGCAGTAAAAGGAGTTGTGATGAATATGAAAGATTGGATTATTAAACTAGACGCATTTTTGCAATTTAATGAAGAGTCGATTCTATAACATCAAGGAAAAGTATCACATGAAATTGCTTTGTCACTAACTGAAAAAGAATTTGAAAAATATCAAATTGTTCAAGATAAATTAATCGAATCTGATTTTGATAAAGAATTAAAAAAACTTACGCAAAAATTAAAATCATACTATGCATGTTTTTTTAAATAAACTTAAAAAATTAGTTTAAAAAAAAGCCCCTGATTATCATCAGAAGCTTTTTTATTCTTAAACATTATTTATTTTACAATTATCATTTTTCTTGAATGGTTTATCGAATCACTAATTACCTGAATATAATACGTACCAGCTGATAGATTTTGTAAATCAATTTTTTCTATTTCTGCATTTATTGGTAGAATTAATTGCTCCACCACTATTCCATTCATAGCGGTAATGGTAATCACCATATTTCCAGCTTTATCTTCAAATTGGTGTTCAATTGCAATTAATCCGTTGGAAGGATTTGGATAAATTTTTATATTATCTAATTCCTTTTTATCAAATACCACTGCTCTAGCTGGCGAATATTTAAACGATCCATTGCGATCAATCATTTTTAAACGGTAGTAATTAATTCCATTTTTAGGCTCAGTATCAATAAAAGAATACGTATAAACTTGATTTTTATTCATTGAATTTACGCTACCTATCTCTGAAAAATAAACAGCATCAGTACTTCTTTCAATAGTAAAAGATTGGGTATTAATTTCGGCTGCGGTGTTCCAATTTAAAATTACATCCACTTTATTATATTTTGAGGCTGTAAATTTTAATAATGTTAATGGTAAAGGAGCTTGAGGCAAATAAGTAGTTGCAAATCCATCTCCGAAACCGCCTTTAAATATTGGATCAGATTCTTGAACGATTTTATTTACAGAATTTCCATCCCCGATACCACCAATAAATACTGGATCTGATTCCTGAATATAAAAACTTAAATTAGCTCCATCTTGAATATTGCCTACAAAAATTTCATCTGATTTTTGAATTCTTTTACCAAGATTCTGTCCATCTCCTAATCCGCCTGCAAAAAACAAATCTGAATTTTGTACTTTCTTTCCAATAGTATTTCCATCTCCATTGCCTCCAATATACACTAAATCAGATGATTGTATAATTGATTTTTTTGAATTCCCATCTCCGTTTCCGCCTCTATTAATCAAATCAGCAGATTGAATTTTTGCCAGTCTTGAATTTCCATCACCATTACCCCCATTAAAAATTGCATTGTTTTGAGCATAAATATTGGTATATAAGCCCAGAATTAAAAGGCCAATAAATAGAATTTTACCTATAAATTTTTTCATCCGATTATTTATTATAGTGTATTATTCTGCAGTTCGCACCATTCTGATACCGTTTTTCCCACCAATTCCATCTACAAATCCATTGATAAAATAATATCTATCGGATAAGCGACCATATACACTTGGAGTATTAAAAGCTGCGCCTCGAATTCCGAAGATTGCAGCATTCCAAGTAGTAATATTGCTAAAACCATCTGCTCCTACAATTCCGTCGCCGTGGATTGTTGAAGTGAAATTTCGAGAAGCTAATGTTTGAACATTCACGGCTTTTTCAAAAACATTTCCACCCATATCCAAACCACCATAAAACGTACCCCCGCTTGAATCTCTTTGTGATCCAGTAATTGAAGTGGCATACAAACCACATCTGTTTGGATTAAATGCATTCATCGTAGAATTTCCAGTTGGACTAGCTTGTGCTTCATCTTCTAAACCTGTATTTAATAATGCTCCAACTCCATTGTAAAAAGTATTTCCCCATGGATACTCGTTCGGAACGGGAAGAATCGCTGCACCTCTACATGCTTTTTCGTATTCAAGTTCAGTCATGGGGCGCATGGCGCTAAAATCTGAAATACTTAAAAAATTATCAGTACTTACTCCCACTGCTCGAGTAGGCTGCGGAGCTATAAAATTTGGGTGAGCACCTGTTAAACCTAAAAATGCCGAACCATTAAAAGAAGCACGAGCTTGATCTAAGGTGTTTAGAAAATCAACATATTGTTGTTGACTAGCTTCGTATTTCATAATCCAAAATGCATTGAATCCTTTTGGATAGGTTATAGGTAAAGAAAATGTAAGAGCGCCTGCTCCTGAATATGTTAAGTTACCTGGTGTTGAACCAAATGATGTAGCAGCTTCTGAAGTAATCTGGTATGGGTTAGTACTTCCAGCAGTGCTAAATGAAAAATTTTCAGAACCTCCTGAGCCTAGAAAAAAGCTCCCTTGTGGAACATAAACCATTTCAATGGCAAATAATCTAATCTCTACGCTATCACCGTCTGCTACATTATCTGTTCCGTAATCCCATTCTACTTTGCTACCTAAGAAATTTACATTTCCGATACCATTTGCACTTCGATACAACCAAAACCCTTTTTTATCTGCACTTGCTTGAATTGTACTGCCCGTAGCTGGCAAAGCATTAACATTATTTATGCTGCAATGCTGCCATGAACTGGTATTTATTTTTCTAAATTTTGCAAAAACCCATAGCCCATCATAATTGTTTTCGTTTGAAGTTGTTCTCCAACTATTTTCCCAACTTGCGTCAAAACCGATTTTTACAGTATTAGCTGTGGTATTTCTGTTACTGAATCCAATATTACTAATTTGAACATTGTTTGCATAAACTGATATTCCCATCAGTATCAAACTAAAGATGATTAAGAGAAATTTTTTCATATGAATTACTTTTTTTAAGATTTAATCAAAAGTAGGTGGCATTTTTATTACCTAAAATACCCGCTTACACTTAAATTGTATAAGGGTTGGCAGGTAGGTATAAAGCTGAAGTAAAAATTAGTTGTGAACTATATTATTAATTTTTAAAATAAAAAAGATAATTTTGATAAAACTTCTGAACGTTGTTATAAAATTAAAATTTGGCATTTGTAAGCCTAACAAAAATTTTCTTAAATAACTTTTCAACCAAAATATTTATTTTATGAAATATTTACGTTACCTTAACATAAGCAAAATAAATGTTGAAAACATCTTTTAATTCTTGACTGAATAGTAAAGTTGCTGAAGTTTTTGTAACCATACAACTTAAAACAACTACAATTGGATTATATTTTTCTGATATTTCATTTATCTACAGATGAAAATTTATATTTAGTTTCAGATAATTTATAATTCCTTTTTCTGTTTTTTAATAATTTTAATGCTTAATGGATGTTTCCAGCAATTAAATTTACCTTAATTAAGTTTTTAATTTTTTTTTAAAAATTTTAATTCTTTTTTATTGCAGAAAAAACCAATTGTTCTAAAAATTTTACTACTTCATCTTCATTTTTTTTTGACTCAAAATCTGTTAGTGATGGTAAATTATACATAAAATATATTTGCAAATGAGCCATTTCTAAAATGGTAGTAGCTAAAGATTTGGGATATTTATATTCCGAATTTATTTCCGAAATTATTTTGCCAACTGCTGCACAGAGATCTTTAAACGGTTTAAAAAAATGAAGTTTATTATCTTCTCCAACTTGTTTAGTTAAGTAGGCTTTAGAACCTTCAGAAATAATTATTTGCTGAAGTAAATTTTCATTTATGTAACTCGTACTTTCATCATCATTAACCTTTGTTGCCAATAATTTAATTACTTTTCGCAATTTTAACTCTGGATCTTCAATATTGTTTGTATGGAAATTTATTTGATATTGTACCCAACTCCAATACCAATCAACTAGATATAATAATAAGCGATGCTTATTTTCAAAGTAACGATATACTCCGGCCTCTGTTGTGTTTATCACATTTGCAACCTTTTTAAAGTTAAACGACTCAAATCCGCTTTGATAAATTAGGATTACGCTATGTTGTATTATTTTTTTTCCTAATTCAGATTGCTCTGGATTTCGTAAGTATAGCAAATCGTTAAGGTTAATCTGTATATGTAGTTTCATAGCTGCTCTTCAAACGCAAAAGCAAAATTGTTTTGGCAAATTTAGTAAAATATATTTTACAATCAAATAAGATAGTATTACTATTATTTAAAATATAAAAACTATCTTTGTCTATCAATAAATCTTAAATACTATACAAAATGGTAAATATTATAATCTATTTGGCAAAAGAGCAAGATGCAAAATACTTGGTAGATACATTGTTAAATGAACAATTAATCGCCAATGCATCTATTGATATGGATAATATATCATTCAATATTGAAAATAACCATATCATTAGAAGCGTAAATTCGGTAATAACTGCACAAACTAGGTCACTGTTAATATCGAAAATTGAAAACTTTATAGCTGCAAAATATGGTGAAGGGGTTCGAATTTGTTCTATTCCAATTATTCATGCCAATAATTCCTTTGACGCATTAATTAGGAACAACACTTTGAAAGAATAAAGTATATATTTAAAAAAATCTAATCAAAATTGATGATCAATAAGTTCCAAAATTCTGAAGAATTTAAATCAACTAAAATAAATCCCTTAGCCAAATTTTGGAAATTGGTTGCACTTGAAAAAGTTGAAATAGTAAATATTTATGCATTTGCAGCTTTAAGTGGATTAATTTATTTATCGCTTCCTTTAGGTATACAATCCATTATTAATTATTTGTACAGTGGCTTAATTTCAACTTCACTGGTTGTACTTATTTTCATTGTTATTTTAGGAGTTTTCGCAAATGGTTGGCTTCAAATTATCCAAATGAAGATTATAGAGCGAATTAGTAGAAGAGTTTTCACACGTTTTAGTATGGCTTATGCAGCAAAAATTCCAAAACTAGATCTGGCATCAATTGATAATAACTATTTACCCGAATTAGTCAATCGGTTTTTTGATACAGCAACTTTGCAGAAAGGCATCTCAAAGATTTTATTAGAATTCCCGACAGCAATGGTTCAAATTCTGTTTGGTTTGGCTTTGCTTGCTGCATACAATCCAAATTTTTTAGTAGTATCTTTACTAGTTACTTTATTAATTTATCTTATTATGAGATTTACCTATCCTAAAGGAATGGCAACTTCTATTGAGGAATCAAATTATAAATATGAAGTTGGTTATTGGCTTGAAGAATTAGGAAGAACCATAAAATCTTTTAAGTTTATGGGTGTTTACCATTATCCTTTAATAAAAACAGATGGTTTAGTTAGTTCATATTTAGATTCTCGAGAAGATCATTTTAGAATACTTAAAATTCAATATTGGAGCTTTATTTTTTTTAAAGTAATAATTAGTGCTGCATTATTAATTCTAGGAGTAGTATTAATTATAGATGAACAAATTAATTTGGGTCAGTTTATTGCTGCTGAAATTATAATTCTAACCATTATTAACTCAATAGAAAAACTGATTGGAAGCCTGGATGTGGTTTATGATATGCTAACGGCGCTAGAAAAAGTAAGTGGTATTTTAGAAAAACCAGAAGAAAAAGACCAAAGTAAATTGCTGATTGATGAGAAATTAGAGAATGGGATGTCTATAAAATTAGAAAACCTCAGCTTTAGTTTTGATTACAACAACCCAGTTAATGTTTTGAATAATATATCGTTAACCATAAATTCAGGAGAAAAAATTTGCATTTTTGGTTCAGAAGGTAGTGGTAAAACAACCATTCTGAAAATGCTAACTGGTGCATACACTAATTTTGATGGACAAATTTTAATAAATGATTTACCAATAGGGAATTATAATTTACAAAAACTCAGACAAAATATAGGTATATATCTAGATTCTCCAGATTTATTCAGTGGAACTTTGTATGAAAACTTAACGATGGGCAACGAATATATTCTACCAAAAACCATATTAAACACGGCTAAAGAAACTGGTTTAATTAATTACATTCAAACATTACCAAATGGACTCGATACGAATGTAAATTCGATTGGGAAAAATTTAGCAAAAAATATAGTTACGAAGATTTTAATAACCAGAGCTTTACTAACTAACCCAAAATTATTATTGCTAGAAGATTGCTGGAGTAATTTAGAAAATTTTCAGCAAGAATTAATTATTAAAAACATAACAAGTTTTGATAAAAAATATACGCTAATTGCTGTAACCAATGATGAAACTTTTGCTTCTCAATGCGACAAGATTCTATTACTTGAAAAGGGAAACATCATTCGATTTGGAACTTTTAAAGAAATAAGCAATACAATAGAATATAAAAATATGTTTAAAAATTTTAGTAAATAAGTGAAGAATGTGGTTTGATAATAATAAAAATTTTTCTGATTGCCCGGAACGAGAATTTGAATCGTATAAAAAATCATTTAATCCAGATAAAAAAACTAAAACTATTTATTGGATTTTAGGTGGGTTTATTTTGTTCATTTTGTTTTTGCTGTTGCCCTGGACTCAAAATGTAAGTGCCCCAGGTATTGTAACAACAACAAACCCCGAAAACAGACCGCAAGAATTAAATACTGTAATTGCAGGTAAAATTGAAAAATGGTACGTTAAAGAAGGAGATATGGTTATAAAAGGAGATACTATATTGAAAATTGGTGAAGTAAAAGAGAATTATCTTGATCCTGAATTAGTAACGAGAACAAACGAACAAATAAAAGCAAAAGAAAGCACAAACGATTTTTATAAAAATAAAACACAGGCTATTGATCGAATAATAACTGCCTTGCAAGATGGAAAACAGTTTAATTTACGCTCCTTGGAGAATAAAATTTTACAAACAATTTTAAATGTTCAGACAGATAGTATGGGTTTGGTTGCCGCAAAACTCGATATTTTAATAGCAGATGAGCAATTTAAACGATCGGAAGAATTGTATAAAGAAGGTTTGATTTCATTAACAGAGTTTGAAAAAAGAAAACAAACAAGGCAAATTGCAGATGCAAAAAAAACGATGGCTCAGAATAAATTTATGAATTCTAAGCAAGACTTAATTAATGCAAAAATTGAGCTTTCTAAAATAGATAGAGAATATAATGAAAAAATATCTAGTTCGGAAAGTGATAAATTTTCAACCTTAAGTGATATTGCTACGGGTACAGGTGAAATTTCTAAAATGAAAAATCTTTATTCCAATTATCTCATACGAAATGGATTTTATTACATAACAGCTCCACAAGATGGGCAAATAACTAAAACGATATCGGCTGGTATTGGTGAAGTTGTAAAAGAAGGACAATTAATCGTAAAAATAGTACCGGAGGAATTTAAATTTGCGGTAGAATTATACATTAAACCCATGGACTTACCCTTAATTTCCAAAGGGCAAAAAGTTCGTTTTTTATTTGATGGATGGCCAACAATTGTATTTAGTGGCTGGCCAAATGTGAGCTACGGCACATTTGGAGGTGTTGTAGTTGCAGTAGATAACTCAATTTCTGATAACGGGAAATTTAGAATATTAGTTGCAGAAGATCCAAACGATAAAAAATGGCCTACAGCACTAAAAGTTGGTGGTGGATCAAATGGTATTGCGCTTTTACAAGATGTACCAATTGGCTATGAACTTTGGAGAAAATTAAATGGATTCCCACCTGATTTTTATACGACAAATGAGAATAATAAAAAGACTATTTCAAAATAAATGACTGTTGAATAAAACAAAATTAAATTGATGAAATATACTTTATACAATATAATGTTTAGCTTATTTAGCCTGACTTTATCAATTAATTATACTAATGCTCAAGATATTGAAAAGAGAGTTTTAAATCCTGAGGCGTTTTTAGAAATAATAAGACTTTATCACCCAATAGCCAAGCAAAGTGAGTTGGTAAATGATATTGCTAAAGCTAATTTAAGAGTTGCAAGAGGTGGTTGGGATCCTAAAATTTATTCTAATTACGATACAAAAAATTATGAAGGAGAAAACTATTATAATTATTTCGAAAATAAAGTAAGTATTCCAGTTTGGTATGGATTAGAAATAAAAGGAACGTACGATTTCATTTCTGGAACAAGAGTAAATCCTGAAAGTAAAATTCCTAATGAAGGTTTAGGAGCTTTAGGAATAACCTTACCAATCGGTAGAAATTTATTTTTAGATAAACAAAGAGCAACACTGTTTCAAGCAAGAATATTTCAGGAAGCTAGCAAGCAACAGCAATTAGAAATGCTGAATGATTTATTTTTAAATGCTTTGGTTGATTATTATAATTGGAGCTTATCTTATCAATCTTTATTGGTTCTAGAAAATGCTCAAACCATCGCTAAAACCCGTTATTTGGCCGTTATTCGATCTTCAATTCTGGGAGATAGGCCTTCCATTGATACGGTTGAAGCATTGACTCAACTACAAAACAGGCAGATTCAATTAGCAAACGCCAAATTGAATTTCAATAATACCTCGCTCGAATTGAGCAATTATTTATGGATGGAAAATAAAATTCCACTTCCGTTTGATCCAAATTTAGTTCCTGCAATTTTAAATTCTGATTTTTTGAATATGCAAATTGATTTAAGTAAAATGGAAGAAATGATTAGTAATCTTGAACAAAATCAACCTGCAATAGTTAATAACAAACTGAAAACACAATCTTTAGAATTAAATAGAAGATTGCAAACTGAAGAATTAAAACCTGTTATCAATTTAAATTACAATGCACTAAGACAACAATTTAATTTTAACGAAAATAATATTAATAATTTAAATAATAATTATAAATTGGGATTTAATTTTTACATGCCACTTACCTTTGCCGAAGGAAGAGCAAAAGTTAAGATTGCCAATCTAGAAATCAAAAACAATCAATATATATTTGACCAGAAATTACAGGAATTTACTAATAAAATTAAAGCCGCTTTTAATGAATTATTGATTCTTCAATCACAAACAAAACTGTATTCTGAAACAACTAATAGCTTTAAACAATTATTTGATGGAGAAACGATACGATTCAGAAATGGAGAAAGTTCATTGTTCTTAGTTAACAATCGGGAAAATCAATTTTTAGATGCTCAACTAAAATTAGCAGAATTTCAAAGCAAATATTATCAAACTGAAGCAAAATTAAAGTGGGCTGCCGGAACAATTTCTGTTGAATAATTAAAAATCTTTTTATAAATTGATTTAAAAATGGAAATATTTTCTTTTAATATCATTTAGTTTTTACGAACTTAAAATATTAAAAAATAAAAAAGCCCCAAGCTTTCATAATAGGCTTTATATTTATTCTTTTTTCTTTTAATAGCTTTCAACAACACTTAGTGTATTTCCATTTGCACCTACCCAAGTTACTTTATAACCATACGCACATTCCAAATTTGTTGGATTACCTTTTTGATCCGTTCCTAATGAAAGTGTAAATAAATCATTGTTAATAGAATGAGCTAATGTTCCACTATTTGGTCTCTAAAGTCCACAATATGTATTAGATAAAAAGGACTTAGAGTAATAAGTTGTAAACACTGTTCCAAATCAATTGATGCCTCATAAATCTACATTTGCGAAGCCTTCTAATGTAGAATTTCCATTTACTTTAAATGTAATTCGTTGATCACTTGGGCGGTAGCTACATTCAGTAACACGGGCTACATTCCAGTTTGCAACACTACCACCATTGAAAGTTGCCTGCAAATTCAAGGATCGTTCCTGATACTTAATCGTGGCTGTTCCCGATAAAAAACTTAGCCAATCACTTCCATTTACATTTTTTACAGTTTTAGTTCCATTCAACGTTACTATTTTATTTTCTTTTAATCGAACTACTTTAAAATTGATAAAAGTGTAGGTGAGAACTGCATTTGCATTACTCCAAGAAGTTCCACTGGTCAATTGTACTTTTACATTACCTGCCCTTGTTCTAGATGGACTTAAACATGGAGTTATTCCATCGAAATTAAATAGTAAAGTTTTCTGAACTATTTGTGAAGTATCAATCGTGATGCCGCATAAATCAGAAGTAATTCCAGCACTTTTTCTAACTCTACCAAATTCTGTTTCGTCTTGTACAATTACATTCAAATCACTTTGGATCTAATCTGGATCTGCATTATATAAGCTTGCATCATCATTGAATTGTTCTACTTTGCTATCTAATTTAGCATCGTCATTTTCATCTTTTTACATCCTATAAGAACCGCAATAAGTAGGAGCATTAAACCTGATTTTTTTAACATTTGTGTATTCATTTTTTTCTGATTTAGGGTTTGATAATCGTTAAGTTTAATTTCATGCCATAAAAAAAAGATATACCGCCTAAACGGTATATCCTTAAATTAAAGTATATGTCTAATTTATTTACCTATCAAAGCAATACTTCTCTTAACAAAATCAGTCAATTCTTTTCCTTTCAACATATTTTGTGATAATAAAGCCAAATCCGTTGTTTGTTTTACTAATTCATTTTGCTTTTCAGCATCTGTTTCTTGTAAAATCTGCGATATTAATGGATGATTGCTGTTAATTACCATATTATAACTATCTGGCAAATTTCCAAAAATATTCATTCCTCCGCCACCCATCATTTGCTGTTCTTTCATTCTTCGCATAAATTCTGATTGGGTAATAATAGCAGGCTGATCTTTTTCACTTAAACTTTCAAAAGTAATCTGAAATTTACCTGCCGGTAATGCTGCTTCTAATACCGGTTTTAATTTCTTTTCGTCATCTTCTGTTAATTTTGATGGAAGACTTTCTTCCTTATTTATTAACTTATCAATGGTATCACTATCAACCCTAGCAAAACTAATTTTCTCGTATTTCTGCTCAAGTTTTGTTGTAATATGACTTGCTAATGGCCCACCTAAATTTAAAACGCTATAACCTCTATCTGTTGCTGTTGATACAAATGAATGTTGCTCATCAGAATCTGAAGTATATAAAATAATTGTTTTTTCGTCTTTATCCGTTTGGATAGGTTTTATTTTTTCTAAATATTCATCGAATGTAAAAAACGATTTCGTATCATCCTGATACAAAGCAAATTTAGCTCCTTTCTCCATAAATTTTTCATCAGAAAGCATTCCGTATTGAATGAATAATTGAATATCGTTCCATTTTTTTTCAAAATCAGCACGATCATTCTTAAACATTTCTTCCAGCTTGTCGGCTACTTTTTTAGTAATATGACTTGCAATTTTCTTTACATTTCCATCACTTTGCAAATAAGATCTCGATACATTTAATGGAATATCTGGTGAATCAATTACCCCGTGTAACAACGTTAAAAAGTCGGGTACAATTTCTTCAACCGAATCAGTAATATAAACTTGATTACTATATAATTGAATTTTATTTTTCTGAACTTCAAAATTGTTTTTCAATTTCGGGAAGTACAAAATTCCGGTTAAATTAAATGGATAATCAACATGCAAATGAATATGAAATAATGGCTCCTCTGCAAACGGATATAATTCACGATAAAATGCTGCATAATCTTCAGCTTTTAATTCAGATGGAGTTTTAGTCCAGGCTGGTTTGGTATTATTTATAATATTATCCGAAATTACCTTAACATCCTTGTCTTCGGCATCTTTCTCAGTAGTTTCGTTTGTACCAAATTTAATATCGACAGGTAAAAATTTACAATATTTATTCAGAATAGTTGACAAACGACTTTCTTCTAAAAACTCCATACTATCTTCAGCAATGTGCAAGATAATATCCGTTCCTCGTTCTGTTTTTTCTATTTCTTCTATCGTAAAATTTGGACTTCCATCACACTCCCATTTTACAGCGGGTGCATCTTTGAACGATTTTGTTTGAATTTCTACATTAGACGAAACCATGAATGAAGAATAAAAACCTAAGCCGAAATGACCGATGATTGCATTTTTCTCGCCTTTATCTTTGTATTTTTCTACAAATTCTTCTGCTCCTGAAAAAGCAATTTGATTAATGTATTTTTCAATCTCATCTTTCGTCATTCCAATACCATTATCACGAATGGTTATGGTTTTTGCTTCTTTATTTAGAATTACTTCTACTTTAAGATCACCTAAATCTCCTTTAAATTCTCCAATTGAGCTTAAAGTCTTTAATTTTTGAGTAGCATCTACAGCGTTAGATACTAATTCTCTCAAAAAAATCTCATGATCTGAGTATAAAAACTTTTTGATTATCGGAAAAATATTTTCCGTTTGAACGTTAATGGTTCCTGATTGCATAATTGTACGATTGTTTCATAGCAATTTACAAACCTAATGCCATGAGGTTTTTCGTGACAATTTGGCAAAAAACTACTCCCCCATCAATTCAGATAACTCTGGCAATTGAACTGTTTTGGTATAATGCAAAATCATTCGGCATAAAGTATTTGGGTCAAATGGTTTTAATACAATGTCTGTTGCACCAGCTTGAAATACTTTATTTCTTATTTCACCCGGAATACTTGCTGTAAGTGCTACAATGGGCAATTTTATATTTCTATTTCGCATTTCACGGGTTGCTTGATAGCCATCCATTATAGGCATGTGCATATCCATTAAAATAATCTGATGCCTTTTTATATCCAATTTATCTAAAGCATCTTGACCATTTACAGCAACTTCGGTAATTGCTCCCCAGTTTTCCAGAAACTTTTGCGCCACCAAAATATTCATTTCATTATCTTCTACCAACAATATCTCTACACCATCTAATGGTTTTGTGCTCAAGTGAAAAGTATCATTTTGCACCTTAATGGTTTCTTCTTTCATCACCCCGAAAACTCGAAACGTTTGCTCGAAATAAAATTCAGTTCCTAAACCTTGTATACTCATTAATTTTAATTCCGAGCCTTGCTCTTGTAGTATTCGCTTACAAATAGCCAAACCCAAACCTGTACCGCCATAGCTTCTGCTTGTAGATGAATCTGCCTGTACAAATCGCTCAAATATTATTTTTTGCTTATCCTGGGATATTCCAATTCCTGTATCTGTAATGCTAAATTTAAGTTTTAAGAGCTCTGCATCTACATGTAAAACACTTAACTTTAATTTTACCTGACCTTGCAGAGTAAATTTTATGGCATTATGAACAAGATTAGTTAAAACCTGTCCTATTCGTGTTGGATCGCTGATTACTGTATTTTTTAATTCATTATCAATCTCTAATAACAAAGCAAGACCCTTATCATCAGCTTGAGTTTTAAGCACAGCAATCGTATTTTTTGCAAGTTCTTTTAAATTAGTTTCTATTTCTTCAAAATTAATTTTACCCGATTCTATTTTATTAAAATCTAAAATATCATTTACAACCGATAATAAATTATTTGCTGAAAAAAGCATTAAACTCAATTGTTCTTTCTGATCTTCTCTTGGACTATTTCTAATTAAAAGATGTGTCATCCCTACTACCGAATTCAAAGGTGTTCTTATTTCATGAGACATGGTTGATAAAAACTCTGATTTGGCTTGTGATACTTGTTCTGCAGATTTTTTTGCTTGAAGCAAGGTGTCAGCGAAACGGTAAGAAAGTATTAATGATTGAAAGAAAAAGAAAATTATATACCCAGTAAAAACTGTAATTCGATATTGGCTCACAATTCCGAAATAATTTAAACTTATTATGAAGAATATAAAAGTAATTACCACAAGACCTGTTAATGCAAAAATTGCACTTCTTCTTTTATTGATTACTGCTTGTAGATAAACATAAAAAGTATAGCCTAAATATATAAACATGGAGGCTAAAAATGGATGAACTAACTGGGTGAAAATAATTGGTTTGCAAAAAATGGTGATTCCTATTAATAATCCACAAAAACCTAAAATAAGTTTAATAATAGGCAAATGAACATCTTCAGGATACAAGTATCTCGTGTATAACGTGAACATTAATAAACTTAGAAATAAGGTAATATATTCAAGATGGATTGTAATTGCCCAATCTAATTCAGGCATAACTGAATGCAATGAATAATAACCTGATCCAACAATTCGATAGCTGTAAACAATACAGAATAAAGAAAAAGCAAGGATAGCCTTATCATGGCGACCGAAGAAAAACAAACCCATGAAAAACAAACCGGCCATAAACATACAACCCATAATTAAAAAATCAGATCCTATTTGTTTATCGTGTTTACTATGTAAGGCTTCACTTTTACCAATTATCAAATTCTTAGAAATTCCTCCTTTTGAATGATGAAAATTTGATATTTGCAAAAATATGTTCAGTGTATCTTTATTATTTGGAAGTTCGATAGTTTGATTTAACCAATGAGGAGTTGTGGTTACCTCCGTAATACCTGGTTGACCATTATTAGCCAACAACCTACCATTTACATATAATTTATAAGAATTATAGGTTTCTGGCATTTCCAGAGCAAGGCTTTGATTGTTGCCATCCAATAATATGGTAAGCTGGTAAGTTGCATAACCAACAGCATTCAATTCCTTATTTTTATGAATGGTTTCATTCCACAACATCGGAAAATTAGTATAGGCACGATTTGTCTTAGCTAGATTTTTTGGATCTTTAAGCTCCTGCCAATAAAATTCCCATTCTCCTTTTAATTGTATGTTTTGTTCATAAAAATTTATAGCTCTTAAATCAATTATTCCTTTATGAGCATTTGGAGATGGTTTAGCCTCAGCATTTTGTAATACCAAAAATGGTAGCAGAAATAAGGCAATTCTGAAAAACTGGCTAAGAAAATTAATCACAATGTATTATAAATGAAGTCAAACGCGTATTTAAAACTTCCATTTATACGCCATTCATTTTTTTAAGTTATGACTAAAAAAAATCAATTAAACAAAAAAAGGAGTCTCGCGACTCCTTTTTCATTACCTATTTAATATATTATAACTTCTGCAACATCAACTTGCTATCTAATTTAGATTTATCACCTAAATATGACCAACGTATTCCTGTTGCATATTTTTTAAATGCTTCATTTACTTGTTTAGCTTTTACATTTTTAATTTTATCAACAATAGTAATGCTGTTTTGCCAATTACCATAAATTTCATTGCTTCCTAAACTTTGAGTTTGACCTGAGTTAGTTTCCTGTTGCATGAAATATGAAGTTACAAAACCGCTTTTTTCATCTAGTACTTCTTTCTCTGAAAAGCCAACTGTTTTTAATTTTTTAACCTCATCAATCATTACCTGAACAGAAGCATTTGGATCAGTTGTACTAACTCCCATGCCAGCATACGGCGACTTTCCACCTCGATACATCGCATAAGGTGCGTAAGACAAACCTCTTTTAGTTCGTATTTCATCAAACATGCGGTTCGAGAAAATTGAATATGCCAATCTCATTGCATATCCTTCTTCCGACATACCAACCGGTGCATTCATTACTCCGAAAATATAATTGGTTGCTAATGGACGCTCTTCAATATTAACAGTTGATTGTGTAATATTCAATAATCCGGAAGAATTAGCAACATATTTACCTTCAGGCATACCTTTTACCATGGCACGAACTTTTTCAATTAAATCCGCTTTATTTACATTTCCAACAACTACAAAAAACACCTGTTTTTTATTAATAACGGATTTTAAATAATCACGTGATTCTGCTGCAGTCAATTTCTCCATGCTCTCTTCCGTTCCTGCAGGTCGTTTAGAATAATCTAAATTAGCAAAGGCATCCAACATAATCATTTGTTGTATGTATGCATCTGGGTTCGATTGGTTTTCTTTAATGGTAGAAATAGATTGTTCCTTAATCTTGCTAAATTCTTCTTCAGTAAATGATGGATTCATAATCGCATCAGCAAATAAGGGCCAAACTTTATCAAATGTGCTGTTAACACAGCTTAAACTAACATTTCCATAATCAAAGGTTGAAGTTCCGGCAATGCTTGCTCCTACTTTTTCCAATTCTTCAAAATACTTTTCTTTACTGTATTGCTGTGTACCTCCAGTTGTTGCAACCTGCAAAGCAAGTGCTTCAATCCCTTCTTGAGCCTTTTGATAGTTAGAAACTCCACCTCGAATAAACATTCGAGCACTTACTATTTTATTTAATGATGGTTTGAAAATTAATTTAACTCCATCCACCATCACTTCTTCTGCAACTTGTTTGCTTGCTTGCGCAAATGCACCTGTATTGGCAATTACCAATAGTAGTACGATTAATTTATAGATCCTTTGCATGATTTATTGTTTAACTATGGTAAATACTACTTTTCTATTTTCTTTCTTTTCAACATCTGTTACACCTTTTTGCTTTTTTACCTGGAAAGCTTTATTGGTATTTCCGATAATTCTTGCTTCTGGATAACCAGCTGCTAACAATTCTTTTGTAATTTCTGTATAACGAGTTAGGCCCGCTGTTTTCCCTTCCGCTGCATCTTGGTACGACTCTACTCTAATGTTTACTGTTGGGTTTATTTTAATCCATTGACGAAGACTAATTAATTTTGCCGCATTGGCAGAATCTGTCATTGCAACTTCATTATTATCAAAGTACAATGTATAATCTTTCATATCGTATGTTTCTGCAAATAATTTAGCATCAAACGAACCAGCCATACGCTCTGGCAAAGCCAAGCCAGCTACATAATTTTTACCTTTTATATATTTTCGAACATAGTTTTTAATATCCTCACGAGTTACTCGTTTCAAATTTTCTACATACGAAGTGTAATAACCAACAGTAGCAGATGCCCACCAAAAAGTAACGGTATGAATATAATCAGAAGGCTTTTCGCTGCTGAATGCATCACTCACTTCCAAATTAACTTTTGCTGTTTGTAACTGCTCATCTGTGAAATAATCATCGCTATCCCATTGCTCCATGTTTTTATACAATTCACGGATTGCTTCGCCAGTTTTTGCTGGATTTGGAACTAAAACAATACTAATTGGTCCGGTTCTGCGAGCAGTTTGGTAACCCACTTCTACTTTATAAGCTAAACCAGTTTCAATTAATGATTGACTCAATTTAGAACCTTGTTGTTGTAAAATATAACTAAAAACATCTGCTGCGTACGTTGCTTTTAAATCACCACGTGTATCTGGCCCATGGTAGTTTTGCATTAAAAACGGCACTTTTGCAATCGGCGATTTAATAACAAACTGAGAAGAATACTCTAAAGGCTTAAATTCTGGAATGGGATATCGTTCAAATGGATCGAAATCCGAAGCTTTCCAATCGCCTAAAATTCGAGCAGCCTCTGCAAATACTTTGTTATGATCTACATCACCAGAAATGGCTAACATTGAGTTGTTTGGATAATAATATTTATCCTTAATTACGGTCATTTTCTCTGGTGTAGCGCTCAAAATAGTAGAGTACAAACCAATTGCATTTTTACGGTACCAGTTATCGCCCCAAACTTTTTGGTTCATTTTGTAAAAAAGCGAAAAGTACGGTCCCGATTCATTCCGTTGAAACTCACCAGCTACCACCGGATTTTCTGTTTTCATTTCATCCTGCAAAAATAAAGGATAGCGAATGGCATCATTCATAAACTGTAAACCATCGGTCAGTTTGTCTTTGCTTAACGTACAAAAATAATTTACCCGTTCGTCTGAGGTTGTACCGTTAAAAGAAATACCCAACTCGTTTACCCGATCGAGGTAAGCTTTTTGGCTTGGGTAGGTTTTGTTCGCTTTAAAGAACATGTGTTCATACAAATGAGAAAGACCATTAAATGCTGAATCTTCCGTGTAGGCGCCGTTTTTAACGACAATTTCAATCGTTGCCAAAGGTACATTGGCATCTTCGATTACTAATACCTCCAAACCATTAGGCAAGGTTTTCTTAAAAAAATTGGAAGGCAAATTTTCCTGCGCGTTGCTTTGCAGCCAGCAACCCAGTGCAATAAGCACGGTAAAAAGTTTTTTCATATTTCTGTTGTTGAGATTTAAGGCGAATATATCACTTAAAACAAAAACAGGACGTATGTAAAGTATTTTTTACGGTGGAGGGGGTAGGATTGGGTTGAGTTTGCTGGAGATTTTAAGAATTTGTCACATCCTAGAAAAGTATACAGTTTGACTGAATAATTAATTTTAGACTTATTATGCATTAAGTTTGTCATTTGTCTTTTAAATTCATTACATAATACAAAAAACTCAGGAGTAAATTTTTTTATAAATTCACAAATTAGAAACTTTTTAGTAAAATTTATAACTCAATTAAAAAACAGAAATATCGTTAAAAAATATTATACAATAATTTTAAAAGTTTTTTATATTGAATTAATTTTAGCAATCTATATCCATCCTTTTCAACTTTCTATGAGTTAGGTTTATTATTTTAATTAAACTCGTTGTGCGGTTTGATTTATTTTTAATTATTTTGATTTATTTTTTTTAATAATTGATATTTAGTATTTTAAATACAATTT
>ENA-OFCX01000075-OFCX01000075.1-metagenomes-genome-assembly--contig:-NODE-75-length-49985-cov-6.009193_pt1 | contig 49985 bp, 52 predicted proteins | sample MGYA00153384_OFCX01 | MGnify analysis MGYA00153384
GGTCATTCGCGCCAATCGCCACTTAAGTAGCAAACAGAATGCAACACTACACTAGCTGCCGACACGCGGCGATTGGCCTTCTAGCCGGTCTGGGCGTAACGGCGCACGCGGCCGAACCGCCCGCAATGCCGCCGCCAGGCAGCGCCGCCCCTGTGGCGCAAAAGAAGCTGGAGCGCATCACCATCGATGGCCTCGTGCCCTACGAAAGAGCCACCCAGCCGATCAAGGATGATCAGGGACGCATCCGCATCATCGTCGATTTCATGGACGAAGCCCAAGCGCCCTATGCTGAGGCTGCCCGAGACGCGTTCGAGCGCTTCCAGCCCGGTCGTGATCGCCACAACCCGCAAGCCCTGCTACTACTCGACGCCAAATCGCGCCAGTACGGCATTGAGCCGGTTTACCGGCGCAATGAACGTGGGGAGCAGGAGCGTGCGGAGGTGACTACCTGGCTCGGAGCCAGCTTCGCCGCGTACCTCACGCCGACGCAGATTGACGCCCTGCGCCGGGATGAGGTGGTTCGCCTGTTGACCGAGGACCATCCGACTGGACTCTCTGCACCGCCACCCCCTTGGTATCCGAGTTGGAACGGCCTAGACTGGACGGAGCTCAACGACTGGGGCTGGACCGCAGTAGGCGGCAAATCCGTGATAGACGTGAAGCCGGAGGGCAGCAACCGTGTGGTCTGGATTGTCGACAACGGCGTGGCGCACCATAGCGACCTTCCGTCTGTCGTCGGTCGTTACAACGTGGATGGCTATTCAACCGTCGGTTGCTACGCCCACGCCACCCACGTGGCCGGCATCATTGGCGCGGCATCGGGCAACGGTGAAGGCTGACGGGGCGTCTACGCCGGCGTGCAGATGCGCTCAATCAATGCGGGCTATGATACTAATTTCTATGGGGGAGACAAATGCGCCACATTCGGTACGGCACCGGGCAGCCCTACGGCATATGCCTTGGGAGTGGCGCTTGACTACATTTTCTCCAACTTGATCGTTTCCTATGGGAACAACACTGGGCCGCTCGTCGTGAATATTTCTATGAACCAGGGCACGGAAACGGGTTTCAGTGTCAACGGCTATGCGATGTCCAATCAACCCAGGGTGGCGGGGCTGGCGCAGCCATCAAGCGGCTATCCGACTTGGCTCCATATGTACCCAGGAAACGTTGTGGTGCAATCTGCCGGCAACATCAACCAAAATGCTTGCAACAACTCGGTGACTGTGCATTTGCCTAATGGGGCTACGGCGATTCAAAACGCCACCTACATTTACAAACCGACAGCGGTTTCCTCCACTTCCGATCCCGCTGATGGCATATTGGTCGTGGGAGCGCTCAATTCCGACGGCCAGCGGGCTTCACCGTTCAGCCCCGCATATCCTGAAGTAGGGGGTACCCCTTTCACCGATCCGGGCTCAAACTATGGTGATTGCATCGGCATTTGGGCGCCAGGCAACTTCATTTACTCTACGTGGGGTAAAGCTAATAACCTCACGACGCAAGGTGCGTTCTACAGCGGAAGGCAGCCTGCGACTTGTAGCTCCGGCCTCTGCACGTCGCCGCCCGAGACAGGCTGGGCACATCTATCCGGCACTTCGATGGCCGCGCCTCATGTGGCAGCTGCTGCCGCCCACTACATCGACAAATACGGCCTGACAACGCCCGCCCAAGTCGAACAGATGCTTCGCAGCACCGCGACCGGCTCGCCAGGAAATACGTCTCTTCCCTCCGGCCTCAACATGGTGCAACTGCAATGAAAAATCTCACCACTCACACATGGGCAACCGTTCGAGCCCAACGGCGCATCCTCATGCTCAGCGCTGCCGCTGCCTTATCGTGGCTGTGCACGGGCGGCACGGCGGCTCAACCCGCGCAGTCGGCTGCCGAGAAGAGTAAAGCGACCGCCGCGTCGGTGCGCGACCTCGGGCCGTTCCTGATGGCGCCGTATCCGCCGTCTACGCCTTTTCTCCAGCCTATAGACTATGTGATCGGTTACACATTCCCTCAGCCGCCCGCTGTCGCACGGCGCGACATGCTCACCTCCACGGCGCTCCCGGAGAATTTTGTGGGCGTGCTGACATTGCGAAAGCGGTTGCGTGAGTCAACGTTGCGGGACCTAATTCTTACGTTCGATCTCGGGCCGGTAGTTACCTTGCCCCGTGGCACGCCGCGGCCAGGCTTTCCCGCACTGCGTATCGAGCGTATTCAGCCAGGCCTTGTGGCCAACGTAACCTCTGTCGATCCCCCGGCGGTGGATCGCTACACCTTTGGCACCCCGGTGGTGCGCACCGCGCTTGACGGCTCGCTCTACGAGGCGGTGGCGGTGACCGTCATGCGCAACGGCGCACCCTACACTACGCTGCACTTCGGTTACCGTATGGGTCTCGTGGCCGCGCAGACGGCGGCGAGCGTATCGCCACCTGAGCGCGAACATTACGATCTGGAGCGCCTGCCTGCACCACCGGTGGAGGGCCGTATCACGGAATACGTTTATCGTCCGCTTGCCACGGGTGCCACGCCCCGGCTGCACGCTTTTTATGCCACCACCGACGCCGAGCGCGAAACGCTGGACGAAAGTGAAGCTTGGGTGCGCAGCGGCTATGAGTTCAAGAGCGGGGGTTATCTGCCGGTGTGCCGCTTTTTCTATCGCCCGCCTAACGGTGGGGCGGCCACGCACGTCTACACAGCGAGAGCCGACGAATGCGCGCAACTCAAGACGACGGCGGGCTTCACCTACGAGGGCACCTCGTTTCGCGCGAGTCTGCCGCGGCCGCAAGCCGTCGGGCAATCGGCGGATGACCGGGCGCGCTGCCCGGAGAAGACGACGCCGCTGTTGCGACTGTTCAACCAGCCGGGCGATCCGGCGGTTGCGCCGAATCACCGCTATGTCAACTCCACCGCAGTAGCGCAATTGGGAAACCCGCCCGGATGGGTCAATGAGGGCATCGCTTTCTGCGTGCCTGAGTAGCGGCCTCAACATGGTGCAACTGCAATGAAGAATTTCGTCTCTCAAACATGGACAACTGTTCGCATGCGCCGGCGCATCCTCATGCTCAGTGCCGCCGCTACTTTATCGTGGCTGTGCACGGGCGGCACGGCGGCTCAACCCGCGCAGTCGGCTGCCGAGAAGAGTAAAGCGACCGCCGCGTCGGTGCGCGACCTCGAACCCTTTTTCTACATGCCGCTACCGGCGGATCCAACTTTTCCGGCATCGGGCACTGACACAATAGCCATCGGGCTACCCGTCCCACCCATCAAAGTGCTACGCAACTTGTTGACGTCCGCCGAGCTTCCGCAGAACTTTTTCGGCAATCCCAATCTCGTGTTGGGACGACGCGATTATCGGATCAGCCGATCGTCCATCAAACCCTTCCAACTCTTCGCCAACGCGCGCTACACGATCGTGTCTTCGCAGACGCGTGGCGGTTACACCGAAGCGTTGGGCTCTGAGCGTTTGCAGCCGAACATTGCCGCCACCATTGTGCGGCCGAATGGCGGCTTCACAGACCGCTACGTATTTGGTGCCCCGGTGCTGAGAACGACGCTGGATGGGTCGCTGTATGAAGCGGCACCTGTCACTGTGGAGCGCAACGGCAGCCTTTACAGCACGCTGCACTACGGATACCGCATGGGTATCGTCGCTGGGCAGACGGCAGCGACCGTGCCCGCCGCCGAGCAACAAGCTTATGACCTTGTGAGCCTGCCCGCGCCCACCATCGAAGGACGGGTGACGGAATACATCTATCGCCCGGTGGCCGACGGCACGCCGCCGCGAGTGCACGTTTTCTACGCGGCGAGTGATGCGGAACGGGTGTTGCTCGACGAGAGCGAAGTCTGGATGCGCAGCGGGCTTGAGTTCAAGAATGGCGGCTATCTGCCCGTTTGTCGATTCTTCTACCAGCCCCCTAATGGCGCACAAGCCACGCATTTCTACACCGCCAAACCCGACGACTGCGCACAGCTCAAGACGACTGCGGGCTTTACCTATGAAGGCACACCGTTTCGCGCAAGTTTGCCCAAGTTGCTAGCGGCCGGAGAATTCGTGGACAACCCTGCGCGCTGCCCTGAGAAGACGGTGCCGCTGTGGCGCTTTTTCAACAAGCCGACCGATTCGACTGTGGCACCGAATCATCGCTACTTGCTGAATCGCGTTCTGGGCGGTGCCCGGACACCCAGTTGGGCTGATGAAGGCATAGGCCTGTGCGTGCCTGAGTAGCGAGTCAGAACAAGGTCGCTTAACTCAAAGCCTGTGAAGGCACGCGTGCGAGCGAGGAAATTTTGACTTTTTAATCCTGCGGGCTGAAACGACCGCTGCGCGTGGGCCAGGTCGATGTTTGGCAGAATCCAAAATGAAGTGCACTATTTCAGGTGTTTAGGAAAGGCTAGCATGCAAGGGGTCAAGTCTTGCAAACAAACATTTTTAAAAGCGGCATCAGCTTCACGCAGGAGGTGAAATTATCTTGGGTAACGCTGCCGAGTCTCGCGTTTCGCGGGTTTTGATCGTAGTGAATTGAAAGCCCAGTTTCAGAGCGCGAGCCCTCGCTGCCTTCGAATATGCGTGCAAATCGCCCTGATATTTTTCAAGCAATTGCGCTCGAAGTTCGTGCAATTCTTCGACGATAGGATCACGCCATTCAACGGGAGAAGTTTGCGGATTTGTGCTCATCGTTCGGGGCGCTTGATTTAGTCAAGCAGCCATTAGCAACCCTTGCGCCAACTGCGCCGACTGTGAGTCGCTGAGTAGCAAGAAATGTTCTGCGGGATACAAAAAATCCTCGCCTGATTCATCGACGACTCGCAGAGCGCCCCGCTCTTCGCCAAGCGTTTCATAAACCAATCCCGGCAATACGTCGTCACCAGAAAAGTCATCGCCGAAATTGTTGCTAAGACATAACGCAAAATGTTTCATAGCCATTTCTTCACTTTCATTTTGACCTTGCCGATGCCGTGGCATTCGTACCAGTGAACTTCTGCGCGGCCAACCACGCCATCGATTTCGACTGACGCGATGCCTTTTCGTTTGATCCAGTTCTTGCCGCCAAAATTCGTTATCAACAGTGCGTATTCGCGAATACCGCGCCCTTTGGCGATAGTTTCGGGCTCAACGATTTCACCAATGATTTTCACGCTTTAGTCTAGCGCAATCCTCAAAACGCATCAATGAGGCACCACCAAAAACAAAGGCACCCGAAGGTGCCTTTGTTTTTGTCACAGGTCGCTGGAACAAGCCAACGAGCAAGTATCCGGGATGCAGTGCGAGGCGCTTGCGACCGACGCGTACTTAACGTACGCGAGGTCGCAAGCAACGAAGCAATGCGCCCGGAGACGCCGCTCGTTACATGCCCATGCCGCCCATGTCGCCCATCCCACCCATACCGCCGCCACCGCCCATGCCGCCGCCGGCTGATTCGTCTTTCGGCGCTTCAGCAATCATGGCCTCAGTCGTGAGCAGCAAGCTCGCAACCGACGCTGCGTTTTGCAGTGCCATGCGGGTTACTTTGGTGGGGTCGAGGATGCCGAGCTCCAACATGTCGCCGTAGGTGCCGTTGGCTGCGTTGTAGCCGTAGTTACCTGTGCCTGCCAGAACCGCGTTCACCACCACGCTCGGCTCGTCGCCACAGTTGGCAACGATTTCGCGCAGTGGCGACTCAACGGCTTTCATGACCAGCTTAATGCCGGCGTCCTGATCCGCGTTGTCGCCCTTGAGCGCACCCACTGCTTGACGAGCGCGCAGGAAGGCGACGCCGCCACCGGCCACTACGCCTTCTTCAACGGCGGCACGGGTGGCGTGCAGCGCGTCTTCAACGCGGGCTTTCTTCTCTTTCATTTCGACTTCGGTCGCCGCGCCGACTTTAATCAGTGCAACACCGCCGGCCAGCTTGGCTACGCGCTCTTGCAGTTTTTCTTTGTCGTAATCACTTGTGGCTTCTTCGATCTGTTTGCGGATTTGTGCAACACGACCTTTGATGCCGTCTTCGTTGCCTGAACCGTCGATGATGGTGGTGTTTTCTTTGCCCACTTCGACCTTCTTGGCTTGACCCAAGTCAGCCAGCGTCACGCTTTCAAGCTTGAGGCCAACTTCGTCGCTGATGACCGTGCCGCCGGTGAGGATGGCGAGGTCTTCGAGCATTGCCTTGCGACGATCGCCGAAACCAGGGGCTTTAACAGCAACCGTTTTCAGGATGCCACGAATGTTGTTGACCACGAGGGTTGCCAGCGCTTCGCCATCAACTTCTTCAGCGATGATGAGGAGCGGACGTCCGGCTTTGGCCACTTGCTCAAGCGTTGGCAGCAAATCGCGAATGTTCGAGATTTTTTTGTCGTGCAGCAGGATGTATGGGTTGTCCATCAACGCCAGTTGCTTGTCCGGGTTGTTGATGAAGTACGGGCTGATGTAGCCACGGTCGAACTGCATGCCTTCGACGACGTCGAGCTCGTTTTCCAGTGACTTGCCGTCTTCAACGGTGATCACGCCTTCTTTGCCGACTTTCTCCATTGCGTCAGCAATGATCTTGCCGATGGATTCGTCGCTGTTAGCGGAGATCGATCCGACTTGGGCGATTTCTTTATTCGTGGTCGTGGCTTTCGAGGCTTTTTTCAGCTCGGCGACGATGGCGATGACCGCCTTGTCAATGCCGCGCTTCAGATCCATCGGGTTCATGCCGGCTGCGACGTATTTGAAGCCTTCACGAGCAATCGCCTGCGCCAACACGGTGGCGGTGGTGGTGCCGTCACCAGCGTTGTCCGAGGTCTTGGACGCCACTTCTTTCACGAGCTGCGCGCCCATGTTTTGCAGTTTGTCTTTGAGTTCGATTTCTTTCGCAACCGACACGCCGTCTTTGGTGACGGTAGGTGCTCCGAACGAGCGCTCAAGCACCACGTTGCGGCCTTTAGGACCGAGCGTGACTTTAACTGCGTTGGCGAGAATGTTCACGCCTTCGAGCATGCGGGCGCGGGCTTCCCCGCCGAAAACTACTTCTTTAGCTGCCATGATTAATTACTCCGAAATTCTTAAAAAAAGGGGCGTGCAAAATAATTATCGGGATGCAGTGCGAGGCGGAGGCGGGCGACGTGTACGCAAGTACACGAGCGCGGCTCCAACGAAGCAATGCGCCCGAGAATTACTTTTGCACCACGGCCATGATGTCGTCTTCGCGCATCACCATCAGCTCGTCGCCGTCAACCTTGACGGTTTGGCCAGCGTATTTGCCGAACAGAACGCGGTCGCCCACTTTCAGGTCGGGCGGGTTCAGTTTGCCGCTGTCGTCACGCTTGCCGGGGCCGACGGCGAGCACTTCACCTTGATCAGGCTTCTCGGTCGCTGTGTCCGGAATTACGATGCCGGAGGCGGTCTTACGCTCTTCCTCAAGACGCTTAACGATCACGCGATCGTGCAGGGGACGAAGTTTCATTGTCATGAACAGTTCTCCTTGAACTTTTTCTGGGTTAAATCTGAATTAAACCGGGGGTTACGGCAGGATTTCGCGCTCGGTTTAGAGCGGATCAACGCCGATAAAACGGTGTTGCAGCGAACGCTAACTGCGGGATTTCCGGTTGTTAGCACTCGCCCCTGATGAGTGCTAATTATAGGTCGGGAATGTGACATTTCAAGGCGTTGCGTCTGAACTTTTGGATCAGCTCTGGGCTCAAATGCCACGTGTATATGGACTAAATGCGATAAACAGTGATAGTCGACTATCTAAATTTTGGCTCTATGGCCCAATAAAAACTAAGCTTTCGTTAATAAGCTGATAAGTGGTTGGCGGCTGTTTAACCTAAGCGCGAGGCTGCTTTTGTGGGAGCGGCTCCACCGCGAAGGGCGCAATGCGAGCCGCCTGTCGCGGTGCAACCGCTCCCACCAACCACCCCGTGCGCGCCCCGTATCGTGCTACAAACGCATCTCCCGAAACCCGCGAAACGAAACGCCTGTGCAGCTCCCGTCATTCAAGATGTCCGACAAATCCCTGTTTGCGGTGTTGCTGAGATCAAAGTGGTGGATTAGTTTTGCGTTGGCGGTGCTGGTAGGTGCAGCTTGCTTCAAGTTATTCCCAGAACGCTTTGCCATCGTGGGCGCGTTGTCCGGCCTGCCTTTTGCGGTGATCGGCGGGATTGCGATGTGGAGGCAGCGCGGCATACCGAGTCCAGCGCGGGTTGAGGATGCGTTGCAGAAGCTTTCCGCACTGTCAGCCCGTGATTTCGCCACCGCACTCGAAGCGACTTATGCGAACGATGGCTACACGGTCACCAAAGTCACGGCCAGCGGAGCTGATTTGTCGGTGACCAAGGCGGGCCGAACCGCGCTCGTAAGCAGCAAACGCTGGAAAGCTGCGACCCATGGAATTGAACCGTTACGCGAGTTGGGCGCGACGATGGAGGCGTTGGATGCGAATCAGGGCGTGTACATCGCGGTCAATGCGCTAAGCGATGGCGCGAGAACGTTCGCTTCAAAAAACAGTATTCGCGTGATGCAGGGCACGGAGTTGGCCGTGCTGATGCGGCCCGTTATGGCAACCGGTAAACGCACTGCGTAGACGATTTGCTTCGGCGGTTAGCGACGCCGACCATGACCGTGGCCCCGCCCGTGCCAGTTTCCACCAAAGTGAGGACGACCGCCGTAATACGCGCCGACTAAGCCCAAACTGACCACAGGCCCCCAAAAATTAGGCAAGCCATAGTTCGGGCCATATTCTGATGAGTAGCCCGCCAAATAGCCCCAATAAGCGTACGTGACCTGCACCGGCGACGGATAAGGCTGCGCCGCCATCGACATGTCCGGCGGCAGCCCGGGATCGTTCGACAAATCAATCATCGGTGCGTTGCCGGCTGGCACCACCGACATAATGCGCGTGCCGGACGGTTGAGCCGACGCGGGCGCAGACGCAGACGCAGGCATCGGAGCGGCAGCGACCTCAACAGCGCCCGCTTGCAAGCCAAGCGTTGCGCCGGGATCCTGCGGCAGTTGCACGTTGTAGCGCTTGCCTGCGAGCTCGTACACGACGTTGTAGCCCACAGTGCGGCTCGCATAAATCATTTGCGTGCTGCACTGCGGCGGCACACCTGGCGCAGCGTACGTTGCACAGGCCTGACGCGGCACGCCGACCTGTTGCGTGACGGCGATGCTCGACACCACGCGCGCAACATCCTGCGCCGACACCGCTGCGCTTAACGTGCTCAGCGCACCGAGCGTCGCCGCTGCCAATAAATTCTTGTTCATAAAAAACTCCTTAAAGCTAGATCGCCAGAGTATTCGGCCGAGGATGACTTCGTCATGTTCCGTGAAGTTTGTGCACAATCGCAGCTTACGCGGTTTCGTCGAGAATCCCAACCCCATCCGTGCACATCAGGGTAATTTTGCGGCACGAACGGCCAACAGCGACGCGCAATGCGCGCTACCATTCCACGATGAACTCCACCCCAAAACAGCACCTCACGATTCTTACTGGCGCGTCTCGCGGTATGGGCTTAGCCATGGCGCAACAACTGCTGCAACCGGGCGGCACGCTGCTCTGCATTTCGCGGCACACGCAACCGACGTTAACCGATCTCGTCGACACCATCGATGACGCCACCCTCGCGCAATGGGCGCTCGATCTGCATGACGGCGCTGCCGCCAGCGCGCAGCTCAAGCGATGGCTCGCGTTGTTTCTCGGCGACGAATTCGCCAGCGCCACGCTGATCAACAATGCCGCCCTCGTGCCGAGCATTGCGCCGCTGCGCGACATCAGCGCGGCAGACATTGCTTCGGTACTGCGGGTTGGACTGGAAGCGCCGATGCAGCTCACGGCAGCGTTTTTGAACGCGACTTCGCACTGGAGCGGCGTGCGCAAAGTGCTCAACATTTCGTCGGGCAACGGTCGTCGCGCGGTCGGCTCAATGGCCAGCTACAGCGCGGCTAAAGCAGGCATGGATCACTACTCGCGCGTGGTTGCGTTGGAAGAAGCGCTAATGCCCAACGGCGCAAAAATTTGCTCGCTCGCCCCCGGCATCATTGACACCGATATGCAAACCCAAGTGCGCAGCGCCGACGCGAACGCCTTCCCGGACAAAGCCACGTTTGTCGAATACAAAACCGGCGGGCATTTGCTCACACCCGAGGCCGCAGCCAAGCGCGTGTTGACGTACCTCGCACGCGCAGATTTCGGCGCGAATCCGGTGGCCGATGTGCGCGACTAAACAACGAGTCTGGTGGCTATTCGCGGCATGAAGATTCGAACGCTTGAGTCAAACCAATGGCCAACGCTCGCCCCGTTCTTCCATGCGCACAACGTCGCGCCAGCGCGCTGCCTACATTCGCACACAGGCACCACAGCACAAGCCTACGGTGCTGAAATCGCAACGCTCCCGTCGGCAAGCGCGTGCTTCGCTATCGCCGAACTGGAAACAGGTTGCGCCGGGGTCATGGGCGCTGAATTCAGCCTTGAAAGCAAACGCGCATGGCTGCGCGGGCCGGTGCTCGATGCGGCGCTTTCGGAGTCTACCGCCAGCGACGTGCGCGATGCGTTGTGGGGTCGGCTGAGCGCCGCGTTACCCGCAGGCGTCCAGCGGCTCGATAGTTTTCTCGATATCGGCAACGTCACGGGGCTGCAATGGTATCGACGATGCGGGTTTATCGAGCAACCCTGTTATTTTATTTACGAAGCGCAACGCGGCCAATCGTTGCCGACGGTGCCCGAAAACGTGCATGCGGCTAGCGCATCTCAGCATGCGTCGTTGCTTGAACTCGCCCATCTCGTTTTTCCTTCGGGCTATCTTACGGATGCGGAACTCACGGTCGCGAACAACGACCAACACGCGCTGTTCGTGATCGCGGATGGGAACCGCGTCGAAGGCTACGTTTACGCAAACATCATCAACGCGACCACTGAAGACGCCGAGGTCTACGTTGACTATCTCGTCGTGCGCCCGGACGCACGAGGGCGCACGCTGGGTCGAACCCTGCTTCAGGCCGCGTTGAGTTGGGGTTTTGCTGACCATGGCGTATCAAAAGCGGCGCTTACAGTCGCGTCAGACAATGCCAATGCGCAAGGGTTGTATGCAAGCGTTGGCTTCAAGCTTTTGGCCACGGGCGTGCCTATGCGGCTTGACCGTGGGTGTTGATGACTCGGTCACAATTAACGCGCGGTGGGTTCGCTGAAGTTTGTCGGCCTGTCCGGCGAATTAGTACGCCACTCGCGCTTGAGCAGCGCGTGCATATTGATGTCTTGCAGCTCATAAGCCGCCAGCCAACGCTCACGCAGCCGGCCTTCAATCGTGAAACCGAGACGTGGCAGTTATGCGTTCGACGCGACGTTTCGCACGTCAACGGTTGCCTCTAAACGACGCAAATCGAGCGTTAAAAAAGAAAGATCAATGAAGGCCGTCATCGCCTCAAACGCGTAGCCTTTGCCTCAGTGCTCGCGACCCGGCAGATAGCCGATTCCTGCAAGTCTGCTCGCCACTTCAAAATTGAAAAGTATTGCGGTGCCGATGACTGTTTCCGTCATGGCTTCGGTCGCGCATTTGACGATCACGCATTGCACCGCGCTCTGCGCCTCGCGTCGAGCGAGCAAGCGCGCAAACCACACGTCACCATCGGCGCGAGTCGCCCAATGCATGCGCGGAATGTAGCGGGTGATTTTTGAATCTGATTGCATCGTGAAAAGCGCGTCGAGATCGTCGCGATGCACGAGGCGGATGATCAAGCTCGGCGTCGGCAACGCAGTGGGAAAAGCGTGATTCAAAACGCACTCAGCGCGGCATTAGCGCGCCACAGCTCCAGCATTGTTCGAAGCCGCCTTCCACGCGCTCACCGCAGACGCAGCGCCACAGACGTTGCGGAATATTTTGTAGATCGTGCAGCAGTGCTCGCGCCCGCTTTTCTTGCGTCGGCTCGGCGATCCAGATTTCGGGCAAGCACTGATCGGGCGGCAAGTCCCCGATGCCGCCGGTCAAAAAAGTGCGCTGCAAACTGGTCACAATTCCCTCGCGATTGAGCGCGTCGGCCCACAGGGTGGCGATAGCCAAATTGGGGGCTTGGGTGAGGCGTTGCATAGCTTTGGAGCATAGCGGAAACGCCGCGCGAGTGACCCGAATATTTCGACACAGCTTTTTAACCAGACTTCCATTTATATTAGTCGAGCGTGGCAAAACGCAAATAGTCGATGTACAGCACGAATCGGTCGTTATGCCTCGTCTAATATACGTTTCAGCGTAAAGTTGTATTCATGATTGTGTACGGCGCGCAAACTCGCGCCGCAGCGTTTGCGCCCCATCATCGCGCCTGTTTTCGCGTCGAGCATGCGCCGAAACGCGTGATCTGACCCGCAGCCGTCATGCGCGTCAGCGCTTGCCGCTTTGATCGTGCAACAGCTCGGATGATCCAGCACGACCATCACTTTTGAAGCGAGCGCTTCGCGCGCAAGTTTGAGACTGCTGAGAATGATCGGACGCAGTCTCCAGCCCACGCGCGGATCGCAGTTCCCGTATCCCGCGTTTTTTCATGACAATAGCGCGCAGCAGACACAGCGCGCCTCTAGAAAAAGTGCGCGCGTTTGCTGCGCGCTGCGTCGCTCCGGCCCGGAGTATTGCAGCAACATCAAGGACTTCACCGTTGACATCTGATGTCAAGCTGCTCGGCTATGTTGCCGCTGCGCTGTTTTTCTTCATGGCGATCATGCAGCTACTCACGCTGCGGCAAGCGGTGCGCGTGCGAGGCACCACGCAGTGGGTGTGAAGTACGCTCACCGTTGCAATCGGCATCGGACTCAACACGTCGCAAGAGGTGATGCCGCCGTTTTTGGGCATTGTCGTCGCCAATGTGCTGATTGTCACTGGGGCTTTGTTAGGCGCATACGGCACCTATGCCTACCGTTTTCAACGGCTGCCGTCGCTACGCTTTCTGTATGCGGCGGCAATCCTGCTTACGGTGGCCTTTGTCTACCTGAGCACCGATCTTGCAGCGCGGATTTTGCTCGTCGCAGTAACGACCGGAACGATCAATCTTTGGTACGCCTGATTGATGCTCGCAGGATCGCCGCTTCGGCCGCACGCCAGCGGTGTCAAGCACGCGCGATTTCGAGTTCCACACAGCATTATGGTGCTCGGCATGTTGATGGTGGCCAGCGTGTTCGGCATTCGTGCGCTCGACACGTTGTCGAACATGCAAAGCTCGATTCCGCTGGGTGGATCCACGCGCACGACGCTTATTTTTTACGCATTGGGGCTCGCCGGACGTCTGTTCCTGCTGATCGGCATGGTGCTGGTTTTGATCGACGAATTGGGTCATCAACTGCGTACACCGGCGCTCCGCGATCCGCTCACTGGGCTACACAACGGTCGCGGTCTCTAGGATTCAGCGAGTGATCAACCGCTTTCCGATTGCTGCCTGCTCATGCTTGATCTTGATCACTTCAAAGCCGTGAACAATGACTTTGGTCACGATCAAGGCGATCTGGTTATTGCGCTGCTGGCGCGCTGCGCGCTCACGCATTTGCCGAACACTGCGGTGCCCGCTCACCTCGGCGGTGAAGCGTTTTGTGCGCTGTTGCCGCACACCGACGCGGGGCCGACTTTGGCGCACGCACAATCGCTACGCGCGGCATTTCAGCGCGACTCCTCAGCGCTTGGCCACTCTCGACAACATACGGTGAGCATCGGCATTGCATCCACACAATCGTCCGCGACCACGCTATCGCTACTGATGTCGCGCGCCGATAAAGCCCTATACCGCGCCAAACGCCATGGCCGCAATCGGGTGAAAACCGCCGACGAGCCCTGAGGCGCGTCCATCGAGGCGACCATGGCGCTGGCCCGCTTAGTCACTTACCGTGCGCATGATGACGTTTTGCGATCACAAAGTGCGCGGCCAAGCGCAAAGTGACTTACGTGACGAAGCTGACAATGTGACGGTTGTTCGTCACTTCAATCGCATGCGCCACTCTGGTCACTTTGGTTCCGGCTTTGTCCGCTTATGCGTGACCGTCAAGAATGCGTAGCGCGTTCCAGCCGTCATGGCCGAGCTTTTCGAGCGTCACCCGATTGACGTCCGAGATCGCAAGCTCTTCAGGAAACGCAGCCACTGCGCGATCTACGCTATCTTCGCGCAGCAAATGCAGCGTGGGATAGGGCGAACGGTTGGTGTAATTCGTGATGTCATCCAGCTCGGTGTTTTCAAATTGAAACTGCGGGTGAAAGCTCGCTACTTGCAGGATGCCGTCTAACTCCAGCTCGTCGACGATTCCGTCTGCGACGTCCAGAAAATCGTTGAAATCGAGGAAATCCTGAAGCACATGCGGATGAATTAACAGCGTTGTATCGACTGTTTCTGCGTTCGCTTCGGCCAAAAACTCCAGCTCGTGCACCAACTCGTCGGCCAGCGCCTCGGGAGTCGTCGCATCACTCACGACATAACGAATCTGCCCTTTTACATGAACCGCTTTCGCAAAAGGGCACAAATTGAGGCCGATTACGGCGCGCTCCAGCCACGTCGTCGTGGCGGCAATCGCCGCGTCTTGAGCGGTGGCGGCGCTCATGGTGCATTCCATAACGTTAGGACATGTGTACTATGCCGCTGGCATATCTCTTGCAACTGAAATTTAGCCTGCATTAAGAATTTCGCCACCGGTTAATGGGATGAATAGGATTTCATGCGCAGCCTCAAATTTTAAGTTTAGGAATTACGACGTGTTCCCAAGAAGTTTACTGACCGCGATGGCTGCACTTGGGCTGGCGTTCGCCGCCGACGCGCAGTCAAAAGCGGACACTCTGGTATTCGCGGTCAACGAAGGCGTGACCTACAAAACCGGTGGTGACGCATCCAGGCAAAATTACAAGGCCATCGCTGATGATCTGGCGCGTCTGCTGAAAACAAAAGTTCGCGTGGATGTGATCGGCGAATATGCAACGCTTGAGAAAGATCTTGCGGCGAAAACATACGACATCGCTTTTATTCACCCGACGCATATTGCGATTGCCCCGGTAAAGCTCGGCACGTACACGCTCGTCGCCGCGTCAAAGGCGCACATCGCTTACAAAGCTTCTTTCCTGTCAAATCTGAACGCTCAACCGAAATCGCCCGAGGAGCTGGGCAAGTTGCTGGCGAGCGGAACCAAAATGATTGGTTCGCCTGATACCAATTCCATCACTGCATGGCTAGTCCGCGCCACGTTGCGTGACGCGGCCGCTGCCTCCAAAAGTGCGGCACCGCAACTCAAGTTCACCCGCTATCAGGAATCAATTCCTTTCATGGTGACCAACGGTTTTGTAGACATTGCTGCGACTGCATCCGAGGCCATCGTCAAGGAATGGGTCGCGAGCGGTGGAAAGGTGATCGCCACTTCGAAACCAGCACCCATCAAAAACGTCATCGTATCAAACGCACTTGGCAAAGAATCCATTGAGCTCATAAAAAACTACTTCCTTGAACTGAGCGCCAATGCCGATGGCCAAGCCAAATTGGAGCGCATTGGTCTCAAACAGGGTTTCGTGGCGTACGATCAAGCCGCGTTTGTGGCGCTGGGTACTTGGTTGGGCCTGTAGCGCTTGACGCTGCAGGCATGGCGCAAGCAGCGATTTCCTTAGTTGCCGCAGCGGTCAGCGCGCCGCGCCTCCAGAAACCGCAACGCCGCTAAAGCAATCGCACCCGAACCGTCTTGCCTTTAATTTTGGTGGCTGCAAGGTGGGCCAATGCAGCGCGCGCGACTTCGCGTTTAACGGCCACATACGTCGAAAACGCAGAAATACTGATCTTGCCTACGTTTTGCCCGTCGATACCACCGTCGCCCGTGAGCGCGCCCAGCACATCACCTGCGCGAATTTTTTCTTTGCGTTCGACCTGAATTTGCAGCGTCGCCATGGGTGGGGTCAGCGGCTCGTCACTGATCGGCGTTAGTGTCGCAACATCAAGCCACTCCATGCGTCGGCTCTGCTCATCTTCGATGCGCGACACGCGCCCCATTTCTTTGGGGCTCGCGAGGCTTAACGCCCAGCCTTCATGCTCGCCACGACCGGTGCGACCGATGCGATGAATGTGCAGCTCCGGCTCCGGCGTGACGTCCACATTGATCACCGCCTCAAGCTGCGCGATGTCGAGCCCGCGCGCCGCGACGTCGGTCGCGACGAGCACTGAACAACTGCGATTGGCGAACTGCACCAGCACTTGATCGCGATCCCGTTGCTCCAGCTCGCCGTGCAACGCCAGCGCGCTGAAACCCTGCGCCTGCAACAGTTCCGCCAGCGCTTTGCATTGGTGCTTGGTATTGCAAAACGCGAGAGTGCTGACCGGCCGATAGTGGTTAAGCAAGTGCGACACGGCGTGCAGACGGTCACTGTCCGCCACTTCGTAGAAGCGCTGGCGAATCTTGCCGCTGTCGTGCTGCGACTCAACCGTGATGCGCTGCGGATTCTTTAGGAACTGCGCGCTCAGTTTGGCGATGCCTTCAGGATAGGTCGCCGAAAACATCAGCGTTTGCCGTTGCGTGGGCACCCGCTTGGCGACATACGCGATGTCGTCGTAAAAGCCCATATCAAGCATGCGGTCGGCCTCGTCGAGCACCAACGTATTGACGTGCTCAAGGTTCAGATTGCCGCGATCCAGCAAGTCCATGACGCGCCCCGGCGTGCCCACTGCAATATGTGCACCGTGCTCAAGGCTTGTGCGCTGTCCACGCATCATCACGCCACCGGCCAGCGTCAAAATCTTGATGTTGTCTTCCGCGCGCGCAAGGCGACGAATCTCCTGGGTGACCTGATCGGCCAATTCGCGCGTAGGGCACAGCACCAATGCCTGTATGTCGAAGCGCGACGTGTCGAGTTTTGCCAGCAACGGAATGGCGAACGCAGCGGTCTTACCGCTACCCGTTTTCGCCTGCGCGATGAGATCGCGACCTTCAAGTGCAGCGGGCAAGCTGGCAGCCTGAATCGGCGTCATCACGGTGTAATTCAGGCGCTCCAAATTGGCGAGCATCGCCGCGGATAACGGCAGCTCGGCGAAACCAGGGGCGGTGGCCGCCGCGCTTTTTGCCAATTCCGCTGGCGGCGCAATGGTTTCCGAAGTGGGGATTTTTGTCATTCGTCAATGTTATGCCCAACGCTGGGCTTCTCAGGCGACAATGATGGATGACAAAAACAACATCAAGTAACCCGTCACGTACCTCCACCTTCATCGCGCCGGCAAATTTCGATGATCCTGCAGCCGCGCTGGCGCAGGTCAAACACATTTACAGCACCTCGATTGCGCACTTACGCGACGCCTTGCAAAAGTTTGTTGCAGGCGAGGATCTCGGCGGCCACATCCGGGCTTGCTACCCCTTTGTTCGCATTCACACGCGCACCGTGGCGCGAGCGGATTCGCGGTTATCGTACGGTTTCGTACACGGTCCCGGCGTCTACGAAACAACCCTGACGCGGCCCGATCTTTACGATTCGTATTACCTCGAACAATTCCGGTTGCTTCTAAAAAACCACGGCACCACGCTTGAAGTGGGAACCAGCACGCAGCCGATTCCGGTGCATTTTTCGTTCGCCGAACATGATCATATCGAAGGCAATTTAATCGCCGCGCGCCGCCAAATGATGCGCGATATGTTTGACTTGCCTGATCTGGCCGCGATGGACGACGGCATCGCTAACGGCACCTACGAACCACCGCCCGGAGCGCATCAACCGCTGTCGCTGTTCACCGCGCCACGGGTTGATTATTCGCTGCATCGGCTGCGCCATTACACCGGCACCGCGCCGGAGTGGTTCCAGAATTTCATTCTGTTTACCAACTATCAGTTTTATATCGACGAATTCGTACGCATGGGCCACCAGCTCATGAACGATCCAAACGGCGAATACGTCGCCTTTATTGAGCCGGGAAACGTCGTCACCCGACGCGCCGGATTGGCAGCGCTTCCGATGGATGCGTTGGGCATGGCCCCGCCGAGATTGCCGCAAATGCCGGCCTATCATTTGCTGCGCGCCGACAGCTCCGGCATCACCATGGTCAACATCGGCGTCGGCCCCGCCAACGCCAAAACCATCACCGACCACATCGCAGTGCTCCGGCCGCACGCCTGGCTCATGCTCGGTCACTGCGCGGGCCTGCGCAACACGCAGGCACTAGGCGACTACGTACTCGCCCACGGCTACGTGCGCGAAGATCATGTGCTTGACGAAGATTTGCCTCTGTGGGTGCCGATCCCGGCGCTCGCCGAAATTCAAGTCGCGCTGGAAACCGCCGTGGCCGATGTAACAAAACTCAAAGGCTACGAACTCAAACGCATCATGCGAACGGGCACCGTCGCCAGCACCGATAACCGCAACTGGGAGCTGTTACCGCAACGTACGCCTGAGCGGCGCTTCTCGCAAAGCCGCGCCGTTGCGCTAGACATGGAAAGCGCAACGATTGCCGCCAATGGCTTCCGCTTCCGCGTTCCGTACGGCACGTTGCTGTGCGTGAGCGACAAGCCACTACACGGTGAAATCAAATTGCCCGGCATGGCCAACCACTTCTATCGCGAACGCGTGAAGCAGCATTTGCTGATCGGCATTCGCGCGATTGAACTGATGCGCGAAGCCGGCGCGGATCACCTGCACAGCCGCAAACTGCGCAGCTTTGCGGAGGTGGCGTTTCAGTAGCGTGCAATCTCATTGCGCCCCGCGTTGTAGCGAAACGTCAACTCGTTGACGCAGGAAGCAGTAGCTCCGCTGTCATTCGCGGACTCAGAATTTTTACGCTATCAAAGGTTCGCCCGTAGCCCGCGCCGAAATGTGCGAAATCGCCGGACATCAGCACGTCGCAGCGCATGTGAATCGCAGCGCACAAAACGTGACGATCTTTCTCGACCAACCAGTCAATATCTGTTGCAACCAAACGTGGTACCGCGTCTGAGGAATCTATCGACTGCAACAGCAACTCCAAAAAAACGACCGCTGCGGAGCTGGCTTTTCTTTCGAGATTGCGGCGCGCCTCAACCACCACCAGCTGCCCTACGACCAACGCGTGTTTTCGTGTTTGTGATTCGCTCAGGAGGCGTCGAATGACGCCATCTGCGCGTGCCGCAGAAAACAACACGTTCGCATCAAGAAAAATGCGCATAGCGCTTCTTAAGCGCTAGCGCTTTTTTCCAGCTCCGGCCTTAATTGGTCGAAGTGTCTTATTTTTTGGAGTCGCGTTCAAAAGGTCGCGCGCAACAAAAAAATCTGCCAAGTCCTTCTCGCTCGCATCAAACTCAGCGATACGCGCATCAGAATAGAGCTCGATAGGAAGGGTTATCGCTGGGCGCAACAAGATGCCTTCCGGTGTCGTCTCTGCAATCACCTGATCGTTTGGACGTAATCCGACCGCGCGCCGCAGCGCAGCAGGCAAGCTGATGACACCGCGATCTGTGATAGTTAGGGTAGTGTTCATGGATGCAGAATAGCAGATTTTCTGCAATTCTGCTAATCTCTTAATATCCCGACTCAGGGCGACGACAACGTGAGCGAAGCAGTCAAAAAAAATTTACAGTCCAATCAGGTCAGCACCCGCATCGCGGACGCAGCCAGCGTTGACGCGGCAATTACCAGCCGTTTTTCGGCGCGCGCGTTTTTACCGACGCCTGTGCCTCGCGAGTTGATTGAGCATATTCTCAATGTAGCGTCACGGGCGGCCAGCGGCACCAACACCCAGCCGTGGCGAGTGTACGTAGTACGGGGAGCGAAACGCGACCAGATCGTCGCTGAGGTTTGTGCCGCACATGATGCGATTCGTGCGAATTCTGAGGTTGCAGCTGAGTACCGTGAAACCTACGACTACTACCCGACAAAATGGGTGAGTCCGTACATTGATCGACGTCGCGAGAACGGCTGGAGTTTGTATGGATTGCTTGGCATCACCAAGGGCGACAAAGATGCGATGCATCAGCAGCATCAGCGAAACTTTCGTTTCTTTGATGCGCCGGTGGGGCTGTTCTTCACCATTGATCGCGTGATGGGGCGCGGCAGTCTGGTTGACTCTGGGATGTTTCTGCAAAACATTATGGTCGCGGCGCGCGCTCAGGGCCTGCACACCTGTCCGCAAGCAGCGTGGAACGGTTTCGCGAAAATCATCCAGCCAGTCATCGGCGCGGGCGAGGACGAAATGCTGGTGTGCGGCATGTCGCTCGGTTATGCCGACGAGGCGGCACTGGTGAATGCGTTTCAGACGCCGCGCGTGGCAGTCGAGGCGTTCACGAAATGGGTCGAATAATCGCGGCATGGCCAGTGTTACGCTCATCAGCATTGATGAAGTTGTTTGCCAACAGGAAGTTGAAATGATCGCGAAACCGCATCGCAGAAGTAACGTGGCCGTGCTGATGGACGGTGTGCTCAAGCACATGACTGTTCACGAATGGGGTGACGCGCAAAATCCGCGCGTCGTGCTCTGCGTGCATGGTTTGTCGCGCAATGGTCGCGATTTTGATGTGGTCGCAGATGCGTTGAGCCGTGACTTTCGCGTGTTATGCCCGGACATTCCGGGGCGCGGCCAGAGTGACTGGCTAGCGAGCGCGGAGCAGTATTCGATCCCGAACTACGTGCGATTTATCAATGCTATGTTGACCGAGTTCGGCGTGCAGTCGTATGACTGGATCGGCACGTCAATGGGCGGGCTGATTGGTATGGTGATGGCCTCTGGTTTGACCGCGCCGGGCTCGACCATGAAGCGATTTGTCATCAACGACATCGGGCCGGTGCTTGAGATTGAGGCGATCAAACGCATCGCCAGCTACGTGGGCCTGGTGCCGAACTTTGCGTCGTACCCCGAGCTGTATGCGGCGGCGCGCATGGCAATAACCACGTTCGGGCCATTGACGGAAGAACAGTATCAGCACATGGTGAGCACGTCGTGCTGGCAGCGCGCCGATGGCCGCTGGGAATTTAATATGGATCCGAAAGTGGGCGAAGCATTTCGCTCGGGCCTTGCCGCGCCCGCCGCCGACATGTGGTCGCTGTGGCTCGCGGTGGAACAGCCGACGCTGATTTTGCGCGGTGTGAATTCAGATTTGTTGAGCGCGGCGACACTGACAAAAATGGTCGAGACCCATCCCAACGCAACGGCGCTAACCATCGCGGAAACAGGCCATGCGCCGATGATTTTTGACGGGCCGACGGTAAGCGCTGTCGTAGATTTTTTGACGGGAAACTAGTCGACCTTGGCGCCCGCCTTGCGCACCACAGGAAGCATCGCCTGATATTCTGATTGCAGCAGCGACGCGAATTTCTCCGGCGTTGATGAGAGCAGTTCGTAGCCCTGATCTTCCATCGTTTTCTTGAGCTGCGGTGAGCTCAGCGCTGCGGCCACCTGCTGCGACAAATACTGCACGATGTCGGGTGGCGTTCCGGCGCGAACCAGCACGCCATTCCACACAATCGAGGTGTAGCTTTTAAGGCCGGCTTCCTCCATTGTCGGCACGTTTGGCAGTTGTCTGGCGCGCTGCTTATCGGCCACCGCCAACGCGCGCAACTTGCCCGCGTTTACCAACTCCACAATCGCGGGCAAATTGTTGAACATCATCGGCACCTGACCGCCCAGCACGTCATTTAACGCGGGCGGGCCGCCTTTGTACGGCACATGAGAGATGTCGATGCCTGTCTGCGTTTTGAACGTCTCGCCCGCAATGTGCATGGTGTTGCCGTTCCCCGCCGAGGCGTACGCGAGCACGCCCGGTTTTGCCTTCGCGGCGGCGACGACGTCGGCCACACTTTTGTACGGTGTGGCTGGATTGACTACCAACACGTTTGCCATTTGATGCGTAAGTGACACTGGCTGCAAATCTTTAATCGGGTCGTACCCCATGCTCGAATAGATATGCGGATTAATCGCCAGCGACGACAGCGAACCAAGCAGTAACGTGTAGCCGTCAGCGGGCGCGGTTTTCGCTACATACGAACTTCCGACGTTGCCGTTGGCACCGGCGCGGTTGTCAACAATCACGGTTTGTCCGACTCGCTTGCCAAGCTCAACCGCCAGCGCGCGCGCGAACACATCGGCCGCGCCCCCTGCTGGGTACGGCACCACGTAGGTAATGGTTTTCGTCGGATAACCCGTCGGTTGGCCGATGGCAGCAGAGCAAGCCATGATGACGGAAGCAAAACCCAGAATCGGTAATAGGGACTTGCGGACACTCGCAATCATGAAATACTCCTCCTTGATGCGGTGGCAGACTACACAATTCATCCGCTTAACCGCCACAAATTTATTCTTGAAACGCTGAGTTTCACAGCACTTGGAAGCCATGCTACCGTGAGCACCATCTCGTTATCGCCGTCAGATTTCACTACTGATGAAATGTACTTCGTGTTGCGCGACGCGATTATTCCGCGCCCTATTGCGTGGGTATCGAGCGTTGATGCTGCGGGCAACACAAACCTAGCACCGTATTCGTTTTTCAATGTGTGTTCACCGAGTCCGCCGATTTTGGGCTTCAGTTGCGGGCCGCGTGGCGAGGATCGCACGAACGAGCGCTACGCGTTGAAAGACACGTGGGCCAATATTCAGGCGACTAAAGAATTTGTGATTAATATCGTGCCGGAAAATTTGGCGGAAGCGATGGTGCGATCCAGCGATCCGCTGCCGCATGGCGAGAGCGAGTTTGCGCACGCGGCGTTAACACCGGTGGCCTCCACACTCGTCAAGCCGCCGCGCGTGCAGGGTGCGCCCATTGCGTACGAATGCGTGCTGCGTGAAGGCATCGCGCTTGGGCGCAATACGTGGGTGATGGGCGAGGTAGTGAAGGTGCATATCGACGAGCGTGTTTACGTCGGTGAGAAGCGCGGCTTCAAGCATCGGGTTGATGTGCTCAAACATGTTGAGCTGCGGCCTTATGCGCGGCTCGGCAGCAATTTTTACGCGCGGTTGCGCGACATCGAAACTTTGGAGCGGCGCGATGGCGGGCAAGCAGGAACATAGTCTGCGCGCAGTGCTGGCGACGCTTGCACTGACAGGAGGATCGGCGATGGCCGCAGATATCGACGCGCTGTGGGATTACAACCAACCTGCTGTGTCGGAGACGCGCTTTCGCGATGCGTTAAAAGCTGAATCTGGCGATGACGCGCTGGAGCTGGAAACGCAGATCGCGCGCACCTTCAGCTTGCGGCGTGAATTCACGCAGGCGCACGCGATGCTCGACACCGTGCAGCGGCGCATGAGCGAAAAGACACGGCCCACAGTGCGCGTTCGTTATCTGCTGGAACGCGGGCGAACTTTTCGTTCGGCCAACCAAGCGGTGAAAGCGCGACCGTTGTTCCTTGAAGCATGGCAAATCGGCGACAGGGAAAAGTTAACGTTGCTCGCCATTGATGCCGCGCACATGATGGGCATTGTGGAAACGGGCGATGAGGCGCAGCGCTGGAACGAACGCGCGATGGCGCTGGCCATGAGCAGTAACGTGCCGCGCGCGATTCGCTGGCGCGGCTCGCTCGCCAACAATATGGGCCACACCGAGCGCGAACGCGGCAATCTAGATGCGGCGATGAAGCATTTTCAAGCGTCGCTCACGGCATTTCAACTCACGCGACGCGCATCGCAAATTCGTGCGGCAAAGTGGCAGATCGCGAACGTGATGCGAATGCAGAAGCGCTACGACGAGGCGTTGGCGCTGCAACTGGTGATCGAAACAGAGGCCGCCGAAGCGGCAGAACCTGATGGTTACGTGTTCGAAGAAATTGCAGAGATTTATCTCGTCAAGAACGAACCCGCCAAGGCGAAACCGTACTTTGCGAAAGCGGTGGACGCGCTCAGCAAAGACACGTGGTTCGCCGATAACCAAGGCGATCGGCTGGCGCGAATGAAGCAATTGGCGAAGTAGGGCGCCGCCTTACCGTGCATTTTTTGCTTGCCGAATCGCTCGATGTAATTGAGCAAATCGACTAGAAAAACCGATACAGCTTTTCTAGGAAAGCGACTATTTAATCGGGCTAACGGGCTATTTACGTCAGATATCGACTTAAGCAAAATAACGCGTTCAGCCCGCACTCAATAAGGCTTTCAGCAAAAAGATGAAACCTTGAAAATTCGCTACGCAGCCGCTAGCAACGTATCGCCATAGCGAGCCAGATGCCAGTCTGAATCACCGAACGTGACGTTAATCATGGTGAGCCGTTTGAAGTAATGCGACGCGGCCAGTTCGTGAGTGACGCCGATGCCACCATGCAGTTGCACTGCGTTTTGTCCGACGAAGCGACACGCTTGCCCGATGATTGTTTTGGCACCGGAGATCGCTTTGGCGCGCGCTGCCGCTTCGGCGGGTGAGTGCGCGTCTGCATTGTCCACCGCCACAGCGGCTTCCAGCGCCATCGAGCGCGACATTTCTGCGTGCATCATCATGTCAACGGCCCGATGCTGCAACGCCTGATTGGTGCCAATGGCGCGACCGAATTGCTTGCGGGTTTTCAAGTACTCGATGGTCTGCTTGAGCAGCTCGTCCATCACGCCCACTGACTCGGCGCACAGCGCGGCACAGGCCACGTCTAACGCGTAGTCGATGGTCGCTTGCGCGCCACCACGGACGCCGATCAGCGCGTCCTCGCCCACTTTAACGCCGCTGAAATCAATGTCAGCGCCGCGCTGCGCGTCCTGCATCGGATACGCGAGGCGCGTCACGCCGGAAGCCTTGGCATCGACGACAAACAGCGATGCGCCCGAATGTCCGGCCACCGTGGCTGACACCAGCAAAAAGTCGGCGCAATCGCCGCCGAGCACGCTGACTTTTTTGCCGGTGAGCACGTAGCCGCCGCTACTCGCCACCGCCGCCATACTGACCGCCGCACGCTCGTAACGCTGGCCCGGCTCGGTATGCGCGAAGGCGTAAAGCGTTTCTCCACTAGCAAGCCCTTCGGACAGGGCGGCGCGTTGCGCATTGGTGCCCGCCGCCTTGATGAGCGCCGCTGGCAACACCACGCAGCCGAGATACGGCTCAAGCACGAGGCCGCGACCGATCTGCTCCATCACCACCATTGTGTCGACGCCGCCACCACCCAGACCGCCATCGGCCTCAGCCACTGGCAACGCCATCAAGCCAATTTCGGCGAGCTGGTTCCAGCGCGCACGCGACCAGCCTTCAGGCGAGCGAATGACCTTCCAGCGATCATCAAAGGTGTAATCGCGCGCTATAAATTTGCCGAGCGAATCCTTGAGCGCGGTTTGTTCTTCAGTGAGAGAAAAGTCCATCGCTACAGCCCCAATACCAATTGCGTAATGATGTTGCGTTGAATCTCGTTGGAGCCGCCGTAGATGGAGGTCTTCCTGAAATTAAAATAGTGCCCGGTGGCATAGCGAAACGCTTCGTCGGACAGCCACGCAACGTCGGCGCTGCCGTGCTCGCCTTCGCGAACGTAAGGTATGGCTGCTGGGCCTGCCGCCATCATGGTCAGCTCGGTTAGCACCTGCTGAATTTCTGAGCCTTTGATCTTGAGCAGTGAGGCCTCCGGCCCCGGTTGTCGCTTTTCACGCTCGGCATCGAGCACACGCAATAGCGTGATTTCAAGCGCACGCAATTCGATTTCGACCTGCGCTAAACGATCCCGAAAACGCACATCTTCGATGAGTGGTTTACCGTTTGATTTCGCCTGTTTCGCAACGTTATGCAAACGCTTGACAATGCGTTTGCAACGCCCAACGCCCGCGATGCCAGTGCGCTCGTGCGAGAGCAAAAACTTAGCGTAAGTCCAGCCCTTGTTTTCTTCGCCGACGAGATTTTCAACGGGCACTTTGACCTCGTCAAACCACACCTCGTTGACCTCATGCTCTTGATCGAGCATGATGATCGGGCGCACAGTGATGCCCGGCGTTTTCATGTCGATCAGCAGGAAGCTGATGCCTTCTTGTCGACGCCCCTCGCTTGAGGTGCGCACTAAGCAAAAGATCCAGTCGGCGTGTTGGCCCAGTGTCGTCCACGTCTTTTGCCCGTTAACGATGTAATGACCGCCGACCCGTTCCGCTTTGCAATTCAGCGACGCCAAGTCGGAACCCGAACCCGGCTCCGAATAGCCCTGACACCACCAGTTTTCGCCCGACAAAATCTTCGGCAGGTGATCGTCCTGCTGCGTTTTGTTGCCAAAGTTCATGATGACCGGTGCCACCATGCGCAACCCGAACGGAATCAACTGCGGCGCGCCCGCATCGGCCGTGACTTCATCAAAAATATGTTGCTGTGTTGCGTCCCATCCAGTGCCGCCGAACGAGGTGGGCCAGCCCACACCGGCCCAGCCTATTTTGTGTAGCGAACGGTGCCAACCAAGAAAATCCTCGCGCTCAAGTCGCGAGCCTTCGAGCACTTTCTGCGCAACCTTTGGATCGAGATTGGATCGCGTAAACTCGTATACATCATGCGCAAATTTTTTTTGTTCTTGGGAATAACTTAAGTCCATCGCAACTTGCCTCCTGCTTGGCTCGACAGTTTATTAAATTTTCATCATGGCACTACCCGCTTTTTTAGAGAGTCAACTCAGTTTGCCCGTGATAGGCGCACCGCTGTTCATCATCTCGCATCCACCGCTGGTGCTGGCGCAGTGCATGGCGGGCGTGATCGGTGCGTTCCCCGCGTTGAACGCGCGACCCAAAGAGCAGTTAGATGAATGGCTCGCGGAACTCACCGAAAAACTCGCCGCTGCACGCGCAGCCGAGCCCGCGCGCCGTATCGCACCGTATGCGGTCAACCAGATCGTGCATGCGAGCAATGATCGCCTTGATCACGACATGCAGATGTGCGAGAAGTACAAAGCGCCGATGATTATCACCAGCCTGCGCGCGCCGGGGGATGTGGTGAAGCAAACGCACGCGTGGGGCGGAATCGTGATGCACGACGTGATCTCCATCCGCCACGCCGAAAAGGCACTGGAGGCTGGCGTCGACGGCCTGATTCTGGTGTGCTCCGGTGCCGGTGGCCATGCTGGCATGTTGTCGCCGTTTGCGCTGGTGCGTGAAGTGCGGCGTTTTTACAGCGGCCCGATTGCGCTCTCCGGAGCGATTGCGCATGGGGCGAGCATTCTCGCCGCGCAGGCGATGGGCGCGGACTTTGCCTACATGGGCACGCGCTTCATTGCGACGCAGGAGGCGCGCGCGGTCGACGCGTACAAGGACATGATCGTGAACTCAACCGCGCAAGACATTATCTATTCGTCACTATTCACCGGCATTCACGGCAACTACTTGAAGGGCTCGGTGAAGAGCGCCGGACTCGACCCAGACAACCTGCCCAGCGCCGACAAAACAGCCATGAATTTTGGCGGCGGCGCGGCGAAAGCTTGGAAGGATATTTGGGGCTCAGGCCAAGGCGTCGGGCAGATGGATGATGTGCCAACTACGGCTGTTTTGGTGGAGCGATTGAAGGCGGAGTATCGCGAAGCCATGGCGCTGACACACAGGAATTCGGCGGCGTATTTGTAGCGGTCTACATCGCCTTTGTGGGAACGGTTCCACCGCGAAAGCTGCTCGCACGCGCAATCGCGGTGGAACCGCTCCCGCAGGTGCAAATTCAATCGGTGGTAGTCGTAGGGTGGGTAACTTGTTGCACACGCGTGTGGGAAGCGATCTGTTGCGCCTTCGCCGACGTAGCCAAAGCCGCCCGCGCCATCGCATCGAGCTTCGCAGGCGCGATCAGCTTAAGCCAGCGACCGAGATTGCCTTTGGCGCTCATCACTTCTTCACGCCTACGTTGTCGCATTGCCGACAGTATGAGTGCTGCGCATCGCGCAACGCTCATCGCTCATCGCGCCTGCTTCGTTGAGGCCTGACACGCCCGCCGTTTGGCCCTTTGCATTGCATCCGTTGCGACGAATTTCGGTAGCCACCACGCCCGGATACACGATGCACACATGCACGCCATTGGGCGCTAGCTCAACGCGTAGCGCTTCAAAAAATCCGGTTTGCGCGAACTTGGTGGCGCAATAGGTGGTGCGTCCTGGCACACCGATTAAGCCTGCCAAAATAGCCACCGCAACGACGAGCCCGTTGGTCGATTTTAGGTGCGCCAGCGCCGCGTGCGTCGACCAAATGCTGCCCATCAAATTGACGCGCTCCAGCTTTTCGTAAACGTCGGTGTCGGTGATTTCGTCAAGGTTTGCGTGCATCGAAATGCCCGCGTTATTGACCAGCGCATGGATGCCGCCGAACCGATCCACAGCATGCGTAATCAACGAGCGTCAATCCACCTCAACCGATACGTCGGTCGTCTTTACAAAAGTCGTTGCGCCCAGCGCTTCGCATTGCGCGGCCACCGCTTGCAACGCATCGATCCGCCGCGCTGCGAGCACAAGCTTTGGTTAATCGCGCGACAACTTGCGCGCAAGCTCGATACCGATGCCGTCCGATCCGCCGCTGATGATGACTTTGTTGGCGAACGACGTACGTTAAACGCGTTAAACGTTAGGCGCGCTACTTTTTGGCTGCGCTGCTCGCCATTTTGTACAGCTCATCTTTGAGGTTGACGCGCTGCTTTTTAAGCACTTCAAGCGTGGTGTCACCCATCGGCGCTATGCCCATTTCATCCTTGGTGATTTGCTCATCAACGACGTCATGCTGCTTAAGCAAATGCACAAAATGCAGATCGGTTTCTTTCAAATGAGCAACGGCATCCGCCAGCTCGGGAAATTCGCGATTCAAGGCGTGCGACAAAAGGTCTGAATTCATCAGTGATGTTCCTGCGTTTTGTTCGGGATTCAGCTGATATGGTAGCAAGATGTGAAAGTTTTGCTGTCGGACAACGGCTAGATATTGCGCTGGGGCAAAGGACAGTGACGGCTGTGCAACGAGTTGCCAACTCTACGCACCTAGTACAAGCTCGTATCGCCGCACCGTGGGCCCGTACGATGTGCACCACAGTGCGCACCGCGTTCGCGCTGAATCGGTCTTGCGCGGTGGTTGAGACGGTGCACATTCTGATGCGCACCCTACTTGATTACCTCGCTACTTTTCCTTCCTCAGCAATCCTTCAAAAGCGGAGAACCGACGACTCGCGCCACGCTTTGCATCGAGCCATTCGGAAAGCGCTGCGTGGTCTGCTGCGAAAATAATTCGTAGCGGCACCAAGACAGAGCCCTCGTTCGACAGCAACCAATACGCGTTGCCATCCAGTTCCCAGTGCGTGAAATCAGTCCAGCTAAATTTTGCTTTTCAACGTCGTTGGCGAAGCGTCGCCCCCCCGCGTCGTCCAACTCGTACGTGGTGATTCCGCGCAGTTTGGTCAATCGCGAAAACGTTGTGGAGACAAAAGCAGCCGCCCCAGTTTGACCCAGGTCGTGTGGCTGTCGCTGGGGTTGCGATCAATTTCACAGCGACCGCCGCATGATAATCGCGCCATGAACATTTGAGCGTGATGCGCATGTTCGTTCCCAAAAAAACGGGCTCCACAAGGAGCCCGTTTTCATTATCGCTTACTTCTTCTTCTCGTCTTTGACTTCGGTGAAGTCTGCGTCGACTACCTTGGCATCGTCGCCCGGTTTTCCGCCTGCCCCTCCGCCCGCCGTACCCGCTGATTCACCGCCGCCTCCACCGGAACCCGCGCCTGCCGCAGCACCCGCTGCCGCTTGCTCAGCCTGCGCTGCTGCGTACATCTTCTCGCCTAATTTTTGCGAGACGGTGGACAGGGATTCGAGCTTGGCGTCGATGGCTTCTTTGCTGGCGTTTTCGTCTTTGAGTAGGGCTTCGGCATCTTTCAAGGCTTCTTCAATCTTGACTTTTTCGTCGCCTTCCATCTTGTCGCCGTACTCGCCCAGGCTCTTCTTGACGCTGTGCGCGAGCGTGTCTAAGTTGTTGCGGGACTGCACGATTTCTAAACGTTTTTTGTCTTCAACTTCATTAGCTTTGGCATCGTTCACCATGCGTTGAATTTCGTCCTCGCTCAAGCCAGAGTTGGCCTTGATGGTGATCTTGTTTTCTTTGCCGGTGCCTTTGTCTTTTGCGCTCACATGCAGAATGCCGTTGGCGTCAATGTCGAACTGCACTTCAATCTGCGGCATGCCGCGCGGTGACGGTGGAATGCCCTCTAGATTGAACTGGCCCAAGCTCTTGTTGCCGGACGAAACTTCGCGCTCGCCTTGCAGCACGTGAATGGTCACCGCACTCTGATTGTCGTCAGCAGTCGAGAACACTTGCGACGCCTTGGTCGGGATCGTGGTGTTCTTTTTGATGAGTTTAGTCATCACGCCGCCGAGCGTTTCAATGCCGAGCGACAGCGGTGACACGTCAAGCAACAACACGTCGGTGCGATCGCCTGACAACACGCTGCCCTGAATCGCAGCACCCACGGCCACGGCTTCATCCGGGTTCACATCTTTACGGGGCTCTTTGCCGAAAAAGGCTTTCACCGCGTCGATGACTTTCGGCATGCGCGTCTGGCCACCGACCAGAATCACGTCGTCGATTTTGTCGATGCTTAGACCCGCATCTTTTAAAGCGATACGACACGGCTCAATGGTTTTTTCGATCAAGTCTTCCACCAGCGACTCAAGCTTGGAGCGCGTGACTTTTAGAGCAAGATGTTTCGGGCCAGTCGCATCCATCGCGATGTACGGCTCGTTGATTTCGCTTTGCTGCGATGACGACAATTCGATCTTCGCGCGCTCAGCCGCAGCCTTGATCCGTTGCAGAGCAATCGGGTCTTTGGTCAAGTCAATACCGCTCTGCTTTTTGAATTCATCGCAGAGGTAATCGACCAGGCGTTGGTCGAAATCTTCACCGCCCAAGAACGTGTCGCCGTTGGTGGCGAGCACTTCAAACTGCTTTTCACCGTCTACGTCGGCGATCTCGATGATCGATACGTCGAACGTGCCGCCGCCAAGGTCATACACAGCAAATTTGCCGTCTTTTTTGACTTTGTCGATACCAAACGCGAGTGCGGCTGCGGTCGGCTCGTTGATGATGCGTTTGACCTCTAGCCCCGCGATGCGACCCGCGTCTTTCGTTGCCTGACGTTGGCTGTCGTTGAAATAAGCCGGCACCGTGATCACAGCTTCCGTCACTTCATGGCCGAGATAGTCCTCAGCCGTTTTTTTCATCTTGCGCAGAATTTCTGCAGACACCGCTGGCGGCGAGAGCTTCTTGCCGCGCACTTCAACCCATGCGTCGCCGTTCTCGTTTTTGACGATGGCGTACGGCATCAGGCTGATGTCTTTCTGTACTTCTTTTTCTTCGAAGCGACGACCGATCAAGCGCTTAACCGCGTAGATCGTGGCTTTGGGGTTGGTCACAGCTTGCCGTTTGGCGGGTGCGCCAACGGTGACCTCACCGTCTTCCATGTAGGCGACGGTCGAGGGCGTAGTACGCGCGCCTTCCGAGTTTTCAATGACTTTTGCGACGCCGCCTTCAATCACGGCCACGCAGCTATTGGTGGTGCCGAGATCGATTCCGATAATTTTGCTCATGATGTTCCTTTTATTTTTTTCTGTCCTGTCTCCTCTCCCTCGGGGAGAGGGTTAGGGTGAGGACTGGTAATTACGATGATTGATATGTTTGGGGGCTACGCCTGCGGTTCAACTGGTCAAGTGCTCGAATTTTCAGCAACCTCAGGTGCTTTAGCGACAGCCACCATCGCCGGACGTAACACGCGATCAGCAATGGTGTAGCCTTTTTGAAACACCTGAAGCACCGTGCCGGCCGCCTCGGTCGACTCAATCTGCGTCATCGCCTGATGCAAATTCGGGTCAAACTTCGCCTTCTCGGCCTTGACCTCTTTGACCTTGGCGCGCTCGAAGGCGGTCACCATGTTTTTGAGCGTCATGTCGACGCCCATCTTCAATTGCTCGGGCGTGCTTTGCTCATCCTTGAGCACCATTTCTAGTGTGTCTTTGACCGCCAACAGCGCAAAGGCGAAGTCGCGCGATGCGTAATCGCGAGCGGATTGCACCTCGGCAACGTTGCGCTTGCGGATGTTTTCTTGCTCGGCCACGGCGCGCAAATGCTGGTCTTTCAACGCGGCGATTTCGTTGTGTGCGGCGGCGAGCTTTTCCTCGTCGGTCAGCCACACAGCGGCAGTGTCAAGCTCGGGTTTGTCGTTCAACGGCTGATCCGGGGTGGGGGTGTTTTGTTCGTCTGGCATGGCCATAAAGGGAAAACCGATGGTGTAATCGTGATGTTGATGGGTACTTCGGGGAGCTTTCCCCTATTTCAAGCAAGGGCAATGAAAAAGTGACCAACTTCTGTGTGAGGGCTTTATTTCATCTGGAGCAGATAGGCTTTTATTAATTAGTCGACTATTAGCTAAACGACGGCTAAGCCCATGCTAAATAGTGCTTTCAGAACTAAGCTGTACCGCAGAAGCTCGCTATCTTATTGCCCACCCCCCGCCGGACGCCATCGTCCGCGTTTCACGACGTGATACCGTGATTTCATCGCTCGGCGCTGGAGAGCGTGACGCGGAAGCTCTAGATTCCCCACCAGACAAACTTTTTCAACGGAGAACTCATGAAATTTCGTCATTGGCTGACCACGCTCGCGGGTGCCAGCTTGGTTGCTGCATCGTTAACGGTCGCCCATGCGCAACCCGCAAAACAATATCCACTGCGTGATTTCTTCAAAAACCCTGAGCAGGCGTACTTCCGCCTGTCACCCGACGGCAAGCACGTCGGCTTCATGCAGCCGTACGAATCGCGCATGAACATATTCGTGCAGCCCATCGACAAGATCGGCACGAAAGAAGGCATCAAACGCGTCACCGCTGAGACTGCACGCGACATTCCGAACTATTTCTTCAAGGGCCCGCAGCACGTCCTGTTCACCAAGGACTTCGGCGGCGATGAGAATTTTCACGTTGTCACGGCCGATATCAACACCGGCGTCGTTCGGGACCTGACGCCGCACGAAGGCACCCGGGCCAGCATTCTCGATGCGCTGCCGGATGACGACGACCATGTGCTGGTGACGCACAACAGGCGCGACAAGAAAATATTTGACGTGTACCGCGTCAACATAAAGACGGGCGAAGAAAAGCTCGCCGCCCAGAACCCCGGCAACTTCACCGGCTGGAACACTGACCACGATGGCAAGATTCGTGTGGCGATCTCATCTGATGGCGTGAACACCTCGCTCTACTTCCGTGAAACCGAAGCCGATGCGTTCAAGCCGATCCTCACCACCAATTTCCGCGAAGGCATATCGCCGGTAGGCTGGACGGCTGACAACAAGCTCATGTACGTCGCCTCCAATCGGGGTCGCGACAAAGCGGCACTGTTTGAGTTTGATCCGAAGACGGCTAAGGAGGGCAAACTGATTTACGAAAACGCGAACGTTGACGTCGATTCGCTCGGCTGGTCACGCGCCCGAAAGACGATTACGCAAACAATCGTGAATTTCGAGAGAGCGCAACCAGTGTTCTTCGACAAGGAGTCGGAACGCGTCTACAAGGCGCTGAAAGCGAAGCTGCCCGCTTACGAGCTTGGCGTGCAGAGTATGACCAAGGATGAGCAACTGATGATCGTCGCCGCCAGCAACGACCGCACGTCCGGCGCGCGCTACGTGTACGACGTGAAGGCCGACAAACTCACCAAACTCGCCGACATCAATCCTTTGATTGCCGAAGCCGATATGGCCGAGATGAAACCGGTCGCCTATACCTCGCGCGATGGCCTGATCATTCGCGGCTATCTCACGCTGCCAAAGGGCGTTGCGGCGAAGAACCTGCCAGTGATTATCAATCCGCACGGCGGCCCGTGGGCGCGCGACAGTTGGGGCTTCAACCCGGAAATCCAGTTCCTTGCCAATCGCGGCTACGCGGTGTTCCAGATGAACTTCCGCGGCTCGACCGGCTATGGCCGCAAGTTCTGGGAAGCCTCGTTCAAACAGTGGGGTTTGGCCATGCAGGACGACATCACCGATGGCGTGAGTTGGCTGATCAAAGAAGGCATCGCGGACCCGAAGCGAGTGGCCATTTACGGCGCAAGCTATGGCGGTTACGCGACGCTGTCGGGCATCACCCGGACGCCGGATTTGTACGCGGCTGCAGTGAGCTATGTCGGCGTGTCCAACATGTTCACTTTCATGAAATCGATCCCGCCGTACTGGAAACCGTTCCTCGAAATGATGACCGAGATGATTGGCGACGCAGAAAAGGACAAAGCCCAGCTGACGGCAACGTCACCCGCACTCAACGCCGACAAGATCAAGACGCCACTATTCGTCGCACAAGGAGCCAAGGATCCGCGCGTGGTCAAAGCCGAGAGTGACCAGATGGTCGAGGCGCTGAAAAAACGCGGCGTGGATGTGGACTACATGGTCAAAGACAACGAAGGCCACGGCTTCAGAAATCAGGAAAATCAGTTTGAATTTTATGGCGCAATGGAGAAGTTTTTAGCCAAGCATATGCAGAAGGGCTGATTCGGTCGCTCAACGATTGGTGCCCTTGTTGGAGCGGCCTCGGCCGCGACCGGGCACAGGTGACGTAGGTGACAAAAGTGACAGTCGGGTTGTCACCTACGTCACGTGCGTCACTCAAGTCACCTTTAAGGCGGGCCGCGGGCCGCGCTGAATAGATTCCAGTCGCACGATACCGTGGCCTTCCACAGTTTTCTTCGGAGCAACTTTCCATGCATGGCCGTAGATCACCTCGACGCTGATGCGGATCGGGCCGTCTGGCTTCCGTGCGCTATCAAGGGCTGACTCAATCGCGCGTAGCTTTCGCGGCGTGAGCAAGCCGCGCGGTCGCACTTGCATCGAATTCGCCGCACCCTGCGCCTTAATGTCACGCCATAGCGCAGACGCTGAGGCATATTCGAGCGTGATGACCTCCATGTCCATCACCGGATCAGCAAACCCTGCGTGAACCAGCATGTCACCCATGTCATGCAGATCGGTGAAGCGCTGCACGCGCGAGTCGGTATCCTCACCCGCCTTGGTGAGCGCACGACGCAGCTCGATCAGCGTGTCCGGCCCCGGTGCGGTGAACATAATCAGGCCGCCGATTTTGAGCACGCGATTCCACTCGGCGAACAACGCAGGCAAATCGTTCGTCCACTGCAACGCAAAGTTGCTCCACACCACATCGGCATGCTCGCGTGGCAGCGGCAACGCGCCCATGTCACTGACTAGGCCGCGAATGCGCGGGCGCTTGCCGAGCGCGGCCCATCGAGCGAATAGTCCAGTGGTCACTGGCGCGGCCTGCGCCACCATAGCAAGCGCATGATCGACGGCCGTCACGATTGCTTCTGGAAAACGCGACGACAGTGCCGCAGTGTGTGTGCCCGGCCCGCAGCCGACGTCAAGAATGTGGGCAGGCGCGATGCGCATCACATCAAAACGTTCAAGCAGCCGATTGCCCACCTCAAGCTGCACCACCGCTGCGTCGGCGTAGCGCTGTGCCGCGCGCTCAAACCGAAGGCGCAGCAATGCGGTGTCGAGCGTGTTGGGTGCGCTCATTCGAGACGCGGCGCGAAGGACGGCATGGGAAAATCCGGAGATTCAACAACTGGCAGAACTTGAAATTCTATTGCGCCTATTTAATGCGGGGGCCTTGACACCGTTCCGGCCGAGTCTGAAGCGCCTGCGTAATCGTGCGTTGCCGCAAAGCTGTTTCTTCTGCGGTGACAGCAGTGACGAGACGGTGTGCGTCCCGTGTGCGACCGATTTGCCGCGTCTCGCCGAGCGCGTGTGCCCGCGCTGCCAGCTCGGCGCAGCGAACGGCGAGGTGTGCGGACGCTGCTTGAAGAAGCCACCGGTTTGGGATCGTTTGGTCGCACTTTGGCAATATGAATTTCCGCTCGACAGAGCGATGGTTTCTGCCAAATACCATCATGCCTTTGCGATTTATCGGTGGGCCGCTGCGCAGCGAATTGCATGGCCGTTTGCCGCAGATGCGACGCTGATTCCGGTGCCGCTCGCCGAGCTGCGATTGCAATCACGCGGTTATAACCAGGCGCAGTTAATTGCCGAGGAAATGGCAAAACGTTTTGATCTGAAGATCGATGCAGACGCCGTTATTCGCATTCGCGAGACGGATATTCAACAACGACTGAACTGGATCGAGCGGCGAAAAAATGTGCGTAGCGCGTTCGCTGCGACACGTTCATTCGCGGGCGAATCGGTGGTGTTGATTGATGACGTGCTCACTACCGGGGCGACGCTCAATTCACTGGCGAGAGCGTTGCTCGACGCGGGTGCCGCGAGTGTTGACGCATTCGTTTTGGCTCGCGTGTTGCCGATCCGCCGGCGTGATCGCGTCGTCAAATTTGGGCGGGCGAGAGCCTGAGCTACTTCGCATGATTCATGTCGTTTTGGTCGAACCCGAAATCCCGCCGAATACCGGCAACGTCATCCGTTTGTGTGCCAACACAGGCGCAACGCTGCATCTGGTGCGCCCGCTCGGATTCCCGCTCGATGATGCCAGAATGCGCCGCGCGGGACTCGACTATCACGAGTACGCTACGATGCTGGTGCATGTTGATTGGGCGGCATGCAAAGCTGCACTCGCGGGTCATCGAATGTTTGCCATTGAGACCTGCGGCACACGATCGCCGCATGAGACAGCGCTCGCTGACGGCGACGTTTTTGTATTCGGCTCAGAGGCCAAAGGGCTGTCAACCGAGGTGCTCGCGGACTTCGACGCCGAGCATCAACTGCGACTTCCGATGCGACCGGCGATCCGCAGTTTGAATCTGTCGAATTCGGTGGCGGTGACGGTTTATGAGGCATGGCGACAACTCGACTTTGTCGACGCTGCGCCAGCGCCAATATCGATTCCCGAGAGCCCCATTAGCATTAAGTTGTTATGACCTTCGACTCCCTGACCTTCGCGCTGTTTTTAGCGATAGTTTTTCCCGTTTACGCGTGGCTTCGCTCGTGGCCGACCCGCAAGAACGTGTTGCTCGCGGCGAGTTGCGTTTTTTATGGATCGTGGAATCCGTTTTTTTTGTTGCTGCTGGCGTTTACGACCGTGTTTGACTGGTGGGCGGCACAGCGCATTCATGCCACCATGAACACGCGGACGCGACGGCTTTGGTTTTGGGTATCCATCATTGCCAGTTTGACGTTGCTCGGTTATTTCAAATACGCACAGTTCTTTGCAAACACCGCGATTGAATGGTTTGCGCTGGTTGGCGTGACGTACCAGCCCATTGATCTGGGTATCGTGTTGCCGTTGGGTATTTCTTTCTACACGTTCGAGTCAATTTCATACATTGTTGACGTGTATAAAAAGCGCATCGAACCGACTAAAAACCTGCGCGATTACGGTCTGTTCATGACGTTCTTTCCGCATTTGGTGGCCGGACCGATCATGCGATTCAACGACTTCAACGCACAAACCGTCGCGCCGCGTGTCGTGACCGGTGATGCGGTAGCGCTGGGCGCTTATATGTTGATCGGTGGACTTTTTCTGAAGATTGTTGGTGCAGATCATGTGTTCGCGCCGATCTCCAACATCGTTTTTGCGCCCGACTACAAAGCCGGATTTCTCGCGGCTTGGGCTGGCGCTTTTTCGTTTTCGATGCAGGTGTATTGCGACTTTGCGGGCTACTCGCTGGCGGCCCTTGGCGTCGCGAAAATGTTTGGCTTTCACCTGCCAGCCAACTTCGAGTCGCCGTTCGCGTCAGTGGGCATTGCCGAACTGTGGACACGTTGGCACATCTCACTATCGAACTGGTTGCGCGACTACGTGTTCAATCCACTGGGGCACTATCGCAAAGGCCGCGTGCGCGGATACTTGAACGTGATGATTACCTTCACCGCCTGCGGCTTTTGGCACGGAGCGGCGTGGCATTTTGTCGTGTGGGGCGCGATGCATGGCGCGTTTTTGGTAGGCGAGCGACTGCTGAAAGACAGTATCGGCGACTGGAAGATTTGGGATGTAAAACCGGTGCGCTGGTTGCTGGCGCTGTTAACGTTTGCGCTGTTTTCGCTGGCGGTGGTGTTCTTCCGGGCGTCGACCTTAACGCTGGCTTGGGAGCGTGTGGTCGCGATGTCAGGCGCGACGATCAAGGATGCGGCAACGCTTGCTTGGAATGGTGACGCCAAGGTTTTTGTAATTGGCTTGATCGTAGGGCTCGCGGCGCAGGGATGGCTTAAATCACGCAAGGGCTGGGAATGGTTGCCGAGCATCGCATGGCCATGGCGCGTGGCATTGCTATCGCTGATGTCACTGGCCATTGTGTTGTCGCCGGGCAAAACCAATGCCTTCATCTACTTTCAGTTTTGAGGGGCATGCCGTGACGAATGCTCGCTGGCTACTGACCTGGACGCTCGCTACCGCAATCACGGTGGGAGGTTGGCTTGCGTTCGAGACATACTGGCGCGGACAAGGTTACGCGCCTACGGTGATGGACAGCATGGATCTGTGGTCGCTCAATCGTGCGCGCGCAGTAAAAGCCGCGCCGCCGCTTCGGGTCGCATTGCTGGGTGCATCACGAATTCAATACGGTTTGTCGCCCGCCGCGTTTCGCGATGAAGCGCGTGCGATGGGGGTCAACGTGGATCCGATCATGCTCGCCGTCAATGGTCACTATCCGATGGCGTCACTTCGTGATGTGTCGGAGGACGAGGGTTTCGTTGGCGTCGCGCTGATTGGCATTGATTCGCGCGGCATGGCTCGCAACGTGTGGGACATGCAGGCAACACACGTTCAGCACTATCACCACGACTGGAGCCCGTCGCGTGAGGTTCATCGCCGCTTGCTATCGCTCGTGCAGGCGTACGCTATCGCTGCACGACCTGACTTCGCCGTTGTCACACTCGCCAAGCGCAAATTCAACGATCAGGGGCCACCGTACAAAGAGTACGTCACGTTCGAGCGTGATCGATCCGGCGGCACCGACTATCGCAAGAGCAACATTGCCGATATCCGTACTGCGCGCATTGCAGACCTTAAAAATTATTACTTGGCGAACCCGTCACCCACGCCCGATAGGTGGCTTGCCGAGATGCGTGAAGCGGTGCGTTGGGTAGAAAAAACAAACGCGCGCGGCGGTAAAGTCGTGTTCTACCGCGAACCGGTTTCAGGCGAACATATCGAGCTAGATGAGGCTTATTTTCCGCGCCCGCTGTACTGGGACAAACTGGTGGCAATCATGCCCGCGTTGATGCTCGATTTTCGCGATTATCCGGAGCTCAACATTGACACGCCGGACACGTCGCACATCGACATCAAGGATATTGATCGTCACACCCGCGCGATGGTGAGGCTGCTCAAGCTTAAAGGGGTGCTGTAGCGCTAGACAAGGCGCGCGGGTAACAATGCCGTGCCGTTACCCATCGCTGCCGCAATGACTTCGCCGCCAGAGGCCACGTGGAATAAACCTTCCAGAGCGGTGAGTGTGCACAAATCGAGCAATGGCGCCACGGCGTCCGAGCTTATTTTCGGCAAGCCTGCAAGACGTTTTGGGCTCATCCAAAGTTGCGGATAAGGCACGCTGCCGCGATGGGCACGAAAACCGTTTTCGATAATGTCCGCCACTATTTGCGGCGAAACGTACGACGAGTCGACCACCAGATCGTAGTTGCGATAGTCGCGCATATGAACGCCATACAGCGTCTTGAATCGCGACGCTTCGAGCTGAGTGCGTAAGCGATTGTTCTCAAGCGCATGCGCGAGTGAATGATGATTTTCGTCGCTGCGTGAGGCGTCAAACACGCGCTCTGCACCGACGGCTGGATCGACCGATAGAAACACTTTGTACGCGCCTGGAATGAAATACCACGCGAGCCGTGAATCGACGATGATGCCGTCACTGTTCTCACCGAGCCAACGGGTGCGTGAGTCGATCTTGTCGTCCACGCTTCGATCCTGCGACGACAACTCGTTCAATTGGAGCGTGGTCAGGCCCATGCTGGTGGCGATTTCGCGCTGCAAGCCGCCAGCCGATATGAGCTGAAAGCCCAGCGCAGCAGTCAGGATGCGCGCCACCGACGACTTGCCGCCGCCGATGTCGCCCGAGAGGGTGACGATGTCTTTCACAGCATAGTTATTTGTTGGGACGTGGTGATTTTAAGGGGAAGCGTTGACACGCAAATGCGCTCATCACCGAAGGTTACTTACCGATGCAGAATCGGCTGAAAATTTCGCCCAACAAGTCGTCGGCCGTGAACTCACCGGTGATCGCGCCGAGCGCTTCGTGCGCCAGTCGCAGCTCTTCTGCAAAAAGTTCGAGCGCGATGTGGTCGAGATGCGCAACGGCACCGTCGAGGTGTCTCGCAGCAGCCCGCAGCGCCGTTACATGACGCTCGCGGGCCATGAAGCCGGCTTCTTCACGGTAGTTGAAGCCCACCGCCGCCGTGATCGCATCAATGAGTAAGTCGACGCCGTCGCCGGACTTCGCCGACAACCACACGCCGCGATCATCGGCATGCGCCGCGCCACCTGCAATATCAACTTTATTGCGCACCACAATTCGCGGCAGACTCGCGGGCAACTCAGCGAGCAGGCGATCCGGTACCGCCGCGTCTGCCTCAACCAATACCAACGCCAGATCGGCGTCGGCGATGGCGGCGCGGGTGCGCTCGATGCCGATGATTTCGATGGGATCAGCGGTGTCGCGCAGTCCCGCCGTGTCGACGATTTCTGTTGGCAACCCTTTTAGGCTCACGCGGCTCCTAACCGTGTCGCGTGTGGTGCCCGCGATCGGGGTGACAATGGCCACTTCGTCGCCCGCCAAGGCGTTGAGCAGGCTCGACTTACCCACGTTTGGCTCACCCGCGAGCACGATGCGAATGCCGTCGTGCAGCAGCTGCCCACGACCTGCCTCGGCCAGCACATGGCCGAGCGCGTTGCGGGCGTCGAGCAGTTGATCGCGAGCCCGTTCTGACTCAAGAAATTCAACGTCTTCTTCTGGAAAATCAAGCGTTGCTTCCACGAACATTCGGAGGCGAATCAACTTGTCTTGTAGCGTCCTGATGCGCGCTGAAAACTCGCCGGTCAATGAGCGCACCGCAGCGCGCGCAGCGCTCTCCGTGGCGGCGTCAATCACGTCGGCAACGGCTTCCGCCTGCGCCAAGTCCATCTTCCCATTCAGGTATGCACGTCGCGTAAATTCACCCGGCTCGGCGTGGCGCGCACCCAGCTCAATGCAGCGACGCACCAGCGCATTCAACACCATCGGTGAGCCGTGTGCGTGCAGCTCCAAAACGTCCTCGCCAGTGAATGAGGCGGGCGATGCAAAGTAGATCGCGATGCCGTCGTCGATGATGTGATCGACCGCGTCGAAAAATCGTGTGTGAAATGCTAAGCGCGGCGCTAGCTTGCGGCCACAGAGCGAGTGCCCAAATTCAGCCAGTGATTTCCCCGACACGCGCACGATGCCAACCCCGCCGCGACCGGGCGGTGTAGCGATAGCAACGATGATGTCTGTCATGGGTCGGATTGTAGGAGCGGCGCGAGCCGCGACACTGCCGCAGGTGACTTGTGTGACAAATGTGACGTAGATGACGACCAGCAGGTCATCTACGTCACGTACGTCACCTCGTTCCCGGTCGCGGCACAGCCGTTCCTACAGGGTCAAATCAGCGTTTGAGCGCCGTGACCACGGCAGCCTGCTCGCGCTCAAGCATTTTGTTGATGTTCCACTGCTGGGCAATTTGCAGCAAATTTGACACCGTCCAGTACAGCACCAAGCCGGCCGGGAAAAAGATGAACATCACCGCGAACGCAACCGGCATGTACTGCAATATTTTTTGCTGCATCGGATCCATGCCCGGTGCCATCGGTTGCAATTTCGACTGTGCGTAGGCTGTGATGGCGTAGATCACCGGCAGGATGTACCACGGGTCGGCGGCGGACAAATCCTTGATCCAGCCGACCCACGGCGCATGGCGCAACTCAACGGCGGCGCTCAACACCCAATACAGCGAAATGAACACCGGGATTTGCACCAGTATCGGCAGGCAGCCCCCGAGCGGATTGATCTTTTCTTTTTTGTACAGCGCCATCATCTCGGTGTTGAGCTTGGCACGGTCATCGGCATAGCGAGTCTGAATTTCTTTAAGTTTCGGGGCAACCAGTTTCATCTTGCCCATACTGCGGCCAGCTGCTGCGTTGAGCGGATAGAACACCGCTTTGATGAGGATCGTGAGCAGCACAATAGCCCAGCCCCAATTGCCCACCAGATTGTGGAACCACTGCAGCAGCCAAAACATCGGCTCCGCCAGCACGCTAAACATGCCGTAATCAACCACCCGGTCGAGCCCCGGTGCGGCAGCTTTGAGCAGGCCTTGTTCTTGTGGGCCCATGAAAAGCGGCATTGACACCTTGGCTGTGGCACCGGGTGCAATATCGCCGACAGGTGTTTTCACGCCGGAGAGGTAGGCGTCGCCGGTCGCCTTGGTCATGTAGTACTCGCGTGGCGTACCTGTTTTCGGCAGCCAAGCGTTGACGAAATAGTGTTCGACCATGCCGATCCATCCGTCGGTCAGACGCTCAGTGGCAATGCCAGTCTTGCCTTTTTCAACGTCCTTGAAATCGACTTTTTGATACTTTTTGGCTTCGGTGTAGAGCATTGGGCCGTGGAAGGCGCTCGCGCCCATCGGGTTATTCAAACCCGTGGCGACGCTGTCCCGTTGCAACTGGAAATACGCGGTCGGAGCAATGTTCGCGCTGCCGCCGTTGGTGATTTCTTGCGTCACGTCAACGACGTAGCTTCCGCGCTTGAACGTGTAAACCAGGTCACTTTTTCCGCCATTGGCAATTGGGGTGGACAGGCGCACCTCGAGTGTTTCGCCGCTTCCCAAGTCGAGGTTGCCTGACACTTTGGTGTACAGCGAGTAATGGTTCGGCATGCCAGCGCCCAGCAAACCGGCCTGTGCGACGTGCATGCGGGTCTGATCTTTCAGCAGCACGTGGTAGGGCTTTGTCTTGTCCAGCGTGTCACCGTGCTGCTTAAGGGCCACGTCTTCAATCGCACCGCCCATCGTGTTGATCCGGAAATCCGCGAGATCGGTCTTGACGGTGAGCAGTATGCCGCCGTTTGCTGGTGCCACAGCAGGAGCGGTCGGCGCATTGGGTACGCCTGAGCTTGCCGGCGTGCCATTGGCCGCCGACGATGCGGCCGATGGAACGGTTCCAGGCGGAACGTCGCCTTTTTTATCAGCCGGTGCCGTAATCGGGGCGACCTGTTTCGGTGGTGCAGGGGGCGCATTTTCTTTCTGCCACGCCTGAAACAGGAACACGCCAGACATGGAAAAAATGACGAATAGAAGTAGACGCTGGAAGTCCATCGTGGGCTTTCAGTTAAGGGTTGTGAGAGGCTGGCGGGACGCTGCCCACGGCGGGGGAGACGCCAGCTTGGGGCGAATTCAGTTTCTTTTCGGGCACCGGATCAAAGCCGCCGGAATGCCACGGATGGCACTTAGCCAGCCGCACCGCGCCCATCGCGCTGCCACGCAACACGCCAAAAACGCCAATGGCGTCAGCGGTGTATTCGGAGCAGCTTGGGAAGAAGCGGCAACGCGGCCCAAGCATCGGGCGAATGCCGTATTGATACGCTTTGATGAGCCCAAGGGCTGCGACTTCACCGACGTTGCGCTTGCGGGTAATCATGCCGTCACCTGAGGCGCGGCTGCGACCGACTTTGCGATATAGCGATCAAGGGTGGCCGTCCATTCAGCAATCACTGAGGCGACATCTTTGGTCGTAATCGACAGACTCAAGCGCACGACGTACTGCGAAGGTTGCAATGCGTTTTGTCGAAGGCGAAATTGCTCGCGAATGCGCCGTTTGATGGCATTGCGCATCACCGCTGTGCGCGCATTGCGTTTGCCGATCATCAGGCCAAGCTGTGGGCGCGCAGGTTGAGTGGCGCTGTGGTCGACTGGGCGTCGATACACCCACAAAAAGCGCCCGCGCTGGGCGCGAGTCTTCAGCGCCCGAGCGAAATCGTCGGACTCAAGCACTCGGGCAGCACGCGGAAACGAGGCTCCCGCGAGCGAGGTGAGCACGGCAGGCGCAGCGGCGATGACGACAGTGGTCGGCCTTACGCCGAGAGAACCGCGCGGCCTTTGGAGCGACGCGCTGCAATCACGCGGCGACCGCCCTTGGTGGACATGCGGGCACGAAAGCCGTGGTTGCGTTTACGGCGGATGACGGAAGGCTGGAATGTACGTTTCATGATCTCTTCAACTCTGTGTGATGCGCTGGTTTTGCCCGAAGGCGACCTTCGCTATGAAGGCTTGAAGCAGCTGGGAATGTTGTCCGACGGTCAGAGGGTCGATCACCCAACGCTGACAAAGCTGCGCACAGATGTATGCAGGTTTTGCGGAAAAGCCTTGTATTATAGCTTTTGAGATGGTTTTTCAAAGCGAGCGGCCAATCCGAGCGTCAACGCAGTCCCCACCTGCACAATCGCGCCACCCAGCAACATTGGCAACGTCACCGACTCATTCAGGAAAACCGCCCCCCAGCTCACCGCAAACACCGGAATCAGAAAGGTGACGGTTGACGCCTTTTGCCCGCCCAAGCGCGCGATGAGGCGGAGGTAAAGGATCAGCGCGAAGGCTGTCGCCGCCACAGCGAGCAAAACGGCAGCATTCCACGCCTTTGTTGACGGCATGGTTTCGGGCCAAAAGGCGATGGCCAACGGCAGCATCATGATGGCTCCCGCCGTCTGACTGCCAGCGGCGATAAGATCGAAAGCTTTCTTTTGGTGAAGTGCGTTGAAAACCCATACGCAAGCGTTGCAATCAAGCCCGCCACGATGGCAAGCCCCAATCCACCTAGTGTCGTGTCAAGCCTGAAATGACGCATCTCGCTTGCCCTCGCTGCGCATGGCGTCGTTGCAAAGCTTGCACATGCCCCGGCATGAGCTGCGCTTTGCGCCTAGCCCTGCACACCGATGGCGGCACGATATGCTGCCATTTTAAACGTGACACGACACTAGCTTGAAATCGAGCTTGCCCCACGTTAGCACCGCCATTCCGACGACGCCCAACGCGAGCCCCGCCCGTTGCAATCGACTCAGCCTAGCATTGAGCCAAAACAGACCGACCACCGCCGCCCACAGCGGCGTGGTGGCGTTGATTAGCGCCGTAAATCCAGCGGTGAGCGAGATCGCGGCGTAAGCGAGCAGGGTGAATGGAATCACCGCGTTGACGACACCGACCACGGCGAGTTCGCGAACCTGGCTCAGCATCTGCGCGCCGCAGCCGCGCAGCAATATCAGCGGCAACAGGCACAGCGCTGCAATCCCCGAACGCAACCCGATCAGCGCAAACGGCCCAAACTCAAGCACCGCAAACGGTATGAGCCGAAACGACGCGCCCCAGAATTGCGGCGAGCAACACAAAGTCGATGACATCACGGCGGCTCAAACAATGCCTTCCAGTTTCAACAAAAATTCTTTGTTGCGCAGCCCGCCTGCGTAACCGGTTAGCGTGCCGTTCGCGCCAATCACACGATGACAGGGCACGATGATGCCGATGGGATTCTTGCCGTTCGCGGCACCGATAGCGCGCACCGCTTTCGGGCTGCCAATGCTGTGTGCTTGCTGTCCGTAAGTGCGCGTTTCACCGTAAGGAATTTGGGTCAGTGCCATCCATGCGCGCTGTTGAAAGTCGGTGCCATGCGGCGCAAGTGGAACGGTGAACGCGCGCAGCGTACCCCGAAAATACGCGTCGAGTTCGCGCTTAGTTTGCGTGAGGATCGGCAGCCGCTCGTCGCACACCCAATCAACGCTCATGGCGGGCACATATTTTCCGGCTGTCATATGCGTCGCCGTCAGCGCGTCGCCATTCGATAGCAGCAGCAATTCACCGACTGGCGTGTCGTGTAATTGGTAATAAGTCGTCATGTCGGTTTCTCCAATTTTCGCCACGTGTGGAGCACGGCGTAGCTGCGCCAAGGTCGCCACGCCTCGGCAATAGCGTCCGCCTCGCGCTGCCCTTTTGCGGTATTCGGTAAGTTCATGGCGTTCAACAACGCCACGTCCTGCGGCGGCCATGCATCGGGCCACGCCAACGCACGCATCGCGATGTAGTGCGCGGTCCACGGGCCGATGCCCTTGATGGCAACGAGTGCCGCAATGCCTTGCGCCGGATCAGCGTTGGGTGCCAAAGCATGCCGCTCGTTGCTCTGCTCCCTCTCCCGCGTGCGCTGATGCACGAGTGCGCTAGCGTGCGCTGGGGTTGGGGTGAGGGTGGTCGAATTCGCAGCCAAGTCGCCTGTGCCGCAAACCAATCTCGCAATCGCAATCATCGCCTCAGCCCGCGCCCCCACAATGCCCAACCGTCCAATATCGTCACGGCTCAGTTGCGCCACAGTCAAGGCCAGCGGAAACGCTCGCGTCAACGCGGCAAACGGCGTCATGACCGGCTCGCCAAAGGCCTCCACAAAGCGCGTCGCCAAGGTGCGTGCCGCCTTCACCGTTACCTGCTGGCCAAGGATCGCTCGCATCGCCAATTCGAATCCATCAAACGCACCCGGCAAACGCAAACCGTGCGCACCTTCTGCAAGTTCACCCAGTGCTGCCGCAATTTCTTGTGGGTCGGCGGCCACGTCAAACACCTGCTTGGTACGTGACAGCACCGCTTGCGTCGAGCTTGCAAGCTTTGATGAAAAGCGTAACTGCAACGCGTTCTTTTTCGGCAAGTGACTGACTTCCAGCCAGTCTGATTTAGAGATACCCGCGTAGCCTTCGACGCGCATCACGCGCCGATATGCGCCATCAGCCACTGACTCCACACCCGGAATCGCCCGCATTTCAAAGAACGCGAGCACCCGCGCCCAGTCGTACGGCGGCCGATAGGGCATTACAAAAATCAACGCATCGGTCTGGTCGGGCGCATCGTTCTCTTTACAGTCTTTACGCAAGCGTGTCGGGCTGAAACGGTAGCGCTCAGCAAACAACGTGTTCATGCGCCGCACGCTCGAAAAGCCGCTCGCAAACGCAACTTCCGCTACCGAGAGCGACGTGTCCGTCAACAAACGCTTCGCCAACAGCAATCGATGCGTCTGCGCATACTGCACCGGCGACACGCCAAATTCTTCGGAGAAAATACGCCGCAGGTGACGATCCGTCACGCCTATTTTTTGGGCGACGAGCGGCAGATCAACATCATTGGCCACACCATCTTCAATTATGCGTGCAGCAGTGCGCGCAAGTTTCGCACTCGCCTCCGTCGCGGCAAAGCCAGGTGCCAGCTCGGGCCGGCAACGCAAGCACGGGCGAAACCCGGCTGCCTCCGCCGCGGCCGCACTCGGATGAAAGGTGCAATTTTTCTGCTGCGGCAACCGCACCCGACAAATCGGTCGACAATAAATATGGGTCGACGAAACGCCGACAAAAAAGCGTCCGTCAAAGCGCGTGTCGTGCGCTTTCATGGCGTGATAGCAGGCGGTAGTGTCGAGATGCATGGCCTCAGTTTATCCGCGCGGCACATGCTGCATTAGCCGTTTTCGGACATCATGATTTCGACAAATGGTTTTGCGCTACAACTCTCCACGGAGTAAGGAAATAGTCAATAGCTTTTCGCCTAAACACTTATTTCATATGGGCTGCCGTCAATTTTCGTTGTTAGTCCATAACCAATAAAAAAGCTACTAGCCCTTGTTGAATGGTCGTTAGCGCGGAAAGCTGTTAGCAATTTTTACCTATCCGAGAACGTTGCGTCGCGCTGCGCGTCTGCAACGCACCAGCATCAGGTTGCGATACTCTTGTTCGCACAAGATAAGCCCAACGTGCATCCATTGGTAATCGCGAGAAGTCATCGGCATGATCTCGCTGTCAACAACGATTTTGCGAGACGCCCATCATGAAACGCTACCTGCACTACGTACCGACCGCTGCCATCGCGATGGCCGCAGCGCTGATGCTGCTGCACGGCCCCATTCACCAACCGGAGGACTATCACGCGTTCGCAGATCAATCGCTGTGGGCGAGCATTCCGCACGCTGCCGACGTGTTGTCGAACTTAGGCTTTGCGGTCGTTGCGCTGTGGGGCGCACTACGTTTGTGGCCGCAGCGCAATCATCCTGCGGTTCGAGCGGCTTGGGTTGGCTACAGCGTGTTCTTGATCGCGCTGCTGTTCACGTCGATTGGCTCCGCCTACTATCACCTTGCACCTGATGATTGGCGTTTGGTGTGGGATCGGCTGCCCATTGCGCTGGCCTGCGCTGGGTTGCTCGCAGGCGTTCGCGCGCAATGGGTGCCCAACGCTAACGTGAAACTCGAAATCGCTGCGCTGGCTGCGTTCGCAGTGGCAAGTGTTGCGTGGTGGTACGGCGGGCAACGAAGCGGTGGCGGCGATTTGCGGGCCTACTTAATGCTACAAGCCGCACCGCTGGTGCTGATCCCGCTTTGGCAGGCGATTTATGGCGCTAGCCGAGCGGATCGCTTGTGGTTTGGTGTCGCGTTGGTTCTGTATGTGCTGGCGAAAATCGCTGAGATGCATGACCACGAAATGCATGCAACACTCGGCTGGATTACTGGGCACACCATTAAGCACATATTGGCTTCTGCCGCAGCATGGGTGTTGGTTGCGCGCTTAATCAGATCGACATCAAGTACCGGTAAACGGCCAAACGCTATCCCGCTGCAGCCAGAGAAACAAACCGCGTAAGCAACGCCACAATCCACACATGAAAATTTATCAAGTTGGCGGCAGCGTTCGCGACAAACTGTTGGGCTTGCCTGCGGTTGATCGCGATTACGTGGTCGTGGGTGCGACGGTCGATGAGATGTTGGCGGCGGGCTATCAGCCGGTCGGCAAAGACTTCCCCGTGTTTCTACATCCCGAAACCAAAGAGGAATATGCCCTCGCGCGCACCGAACGCAAAAGCGGTCGCGGCTACACCGGGTTTGCGTTTCAGGCGGCCGCTGATGTGACGCTCGAAGAGGATTTGCTGCGTCGTGATTTGACGATTAACGCGATGGCCCTCGAAGTTCACGGCGCGTTGATTGCTCCCCTCGACAAGCTTGTCGATCCCTACGGTGGCGAGAACGACATCGCAGCAAAAGTACTGCGCCATGTCAGTGATGCGTTTGCTGAAGACCCGTTGCGCGTGTTGCGGGTCGCGCGATTTGCGGCACGGTTTACCCAATTTACCGTTGCGCCAGAAACGCTCGCGTTGTGCAAAAAACTGGTTGACGATGGTGAGGTTCGCGAGCTGGTCGCCGAGCGCGTGTGGCAGGAAATTTCACGCGGGCTGATGGAAGCGCAGCCCTCAAAAATGTTCGAGGTGCTGCGCGCGTGCGGCGCGCTGGCTCAGCTTGCGCCCGAGCTTGATCGGCTGTGGGGCGTGCCGCAAAGCGCGCAGTGGCATCCAGAGATCGATACCGGCATTCACGTCATGCAGGTGATCGATTATGCCGCCCATCGGCAGTGGCCGCTGGCGACGCGCTTTGCCGCGCTGACGCATGACTTGGGCAAGGGTTTGACGCCCGCCGACATCCTGCCTGCGCATCATGCGCACGAGGCACGAAGCGTGAAATTGGTGGCTGAGCTGTGCGAGCGCTGGCGCGTGCCGCGTGATTGCACCGAGCTTGCCGCACACGTCGCGGCGGAGCATGGCAACTTGGGCAAGCTGGCCGATATGCGGCCAGCGACGGTGCATGACGCGCTGATGCGCTGCGACGTACTGCGGCGCCCAGAGCGCTTCGTGCAGATGCTGGACGCCTGCGAGGCGGACAAATCTTCGCGACGCGCTGTAGGCCTGCCTGAGACCGCCGGCGAGCCGTTCAAGGCACGAACGGGTGCAATGGCCTCGCTCGTCGCGATGCAGTCCGTGGATGCGGGCGCGATTGCTGTGATGATGGTCGCACAAGGAAAGCCTGAGCGGATTGCTGCGGCTGTACGCGAGGCGCGGATTGAGGCGATTCGGGTGGCGCGAACGGCAGGCTTGTAAGCGCGGCTTGGCCGCGACAAACGTCACCCGTCGCAAAATAGTTGGCAGCAATTACTGATGCCGCACGTTGAGAACAGCGACCAGGCTCGCGCCTAGTGGTTAGTTGCGAAAATATGCACAATTAAACACTAGGGAAACACAGATTTAATCACTAGCTTCTGTTTATATTCTTTGGTAGAATATTCATATGATAAGTAGTCAACTCAGCTTCGCCCAAGCGGAGTACAGCAAAAAGAAAAAGACCACCCGCCGCGAGCG